>Ga0079305_1001060_pt1 | contig 42737 bp, 39 predicted proteins | sample LMS_cellobiose_e_FD_79183 | JGI IMG/M metagenome (GOLD analysis project Ga0079305, IMG submission 79183) | Rumen-fistulated moose microbial communities from Alaska, USA - LMS_cellobiose_enrichment | ecosystem: Host-associated > Mammals > Digestive system > Stomach > Rumen fluid ... | reverse complement strand
GACGGGAAGGAGCTTTATTGCGGGGAAGATGTACGACGCTCTCGGAGAAGAGATCGCGGACACTCCTCACCCGCAGATGAGATTTTTCATGAAAGCGCCGTTTCCTGTGAAGAAAGGCGACATAATAAGAGCGCCTGCGGAACCATCGCTCTGAAGCACAGCGCAAAAAGAAAATAACCGCAGACAAATACCAATATATAAAACGACAAATCGGAGAAAGGAATTTTTTTCTATGCGTGTTTTGATCTTATCCGTGACCGCCGGAGGCGGGCACAATTCCACAGCGGAGGCGATCCGTGCGTACCTTGACGCCAAAGGAATAGACACAAAGGTCCTCGATACGTTCGACAGCATCAGCAGACCGCTTTCAAAGACCATATCCGAGGGCTATCTTCTCGTCACGTCCAAGGCGAAATTCGCCTACGGCGAAGGGTATCGCCTCGCCGAAAAGAGAGAGCCCGCGTCCGGAAACAAAAACGCGATCAGAGTCAGCGGAGCGCTCCTTTCCAAAAAAATAAAGAAGTATATCGACATCTACGACCCCGACGCGATAATCTACACCCACGTTTTCGCCGGCATACTGATCGACGTCATATCACAGAAATACGGACTTCGCGCGAAGACCGTCGGAATACTTACGGATTTCGCGTTCCACCCGTACTGGGAAGAGGTCTGCCGCTCGGACTTCGTGGTGACTGCTTCGGAAAACCTGCTCATGCAGGCGGTGAAGAACGGTTTCAAAAAGCGTCAGGTCCTGCCGCTCGGCATACCGATAAACGCAAAATTCGCCGCGGAAAACGACAAGAAGGCGGCAAAGGAGTCTCTCGGACTCGATCCGGGAAAACCGTGCGTCCTTTTGATGGGCGGAAGCATGGGTTACGGCGATATGGTTTCCAACTTCACGCTTCTTGACAACATGGAGCAGGATTTCTCGATCATAGTCGTCTGCGGAAGCAACAAAAAGCAGTATGATGAGATCTCGTCCTTGAATTTCAAAAAGGACGTGCGCCTCTTCGGATTCACGAACAAAGTGGACGAGCTCATGGACGCCAGCGAGCTCATCGTTACAAAGCCCGGCGGACTCACTACCTCAGAGGCTCTCGCAAAAAGGCTTCCGATCATAATCGTGAACCCCATCCCCGGTCAGGAGGACAGGAATACGGAATTTCTGCTCAACAACGGCGTGGCGTGCAAGGTGACGGAGACGTATCCTCTCGACGAGGCTGTATATAACGTGATATGCAACGCCAAGCATTACAGAAGCATGAAGGCGCGTATAGATCAGATGCGCCGCCCGAATTCCACGGCGGACATCTGCGAATACGTTATAGCTCTTTGCGAGAAGAGCAAAAAGAAGGTCCAACCGAAAGGAACCGAAAAATGAAAAATACGATGAGAATCACGGCGCTTATGCTCGTCCTCACCGCTCTTTTGACAGCTTCGGCGTCCTGTTCTTCATCCGGAGTCGGTACGCATCACGTAGAGATAGAAGTGAAGGATTACGGCGTGATAAAGCTCGAGCTTGACGGAGATACCGCTCCGATAACGGTGTCGAACTTTCTCGAGCTTGCAAGATCCGGCTTTTACGACGGTCTTACGTTCCACAGGATAATGTCCGGCTTCATGATCCAGGGCGGAGATCCTCGCGGGAACGGAACTGGCGGAAGCGGGACCAACATCAAGGGTGAGTTTTCGAAGAACGGCGTAGATAACAAAATAAGCCACAAGCGCGGAGTCATTTCCATGGCGAGAGGCGGAGACAGGTTCAACGATCATTTGTATTACAACACCGCTTCGAGCCAGTTCTTTATCGTTCACAAAGACTCGGAGTTCCTTGACGGCAATTACGCCGCTTTCGGACATGTGACAGAGGGCATCGAGATCGTCGACCGGATATGCGAGGATACTCCCGTCGTAGACAATAACGGAACGGTACTTCCGGAAGATCAGCCGGTCATCACCGCCGTCAGGGTCATCGACTGAGAAAAGATAAAAATGGAAAAAGGAAAATTCTCCGGATTTCTCGGTAAACACAAGTGGAAGCTGATCGCCGCGGCAATCATTGTCGCCGTTATCGTAATAATGATCGTACGCAGCTCGGGACGCACGAAATACGACGTGTACACGATATACGTCGGTCCGGAGTACTTCGATTCGGAGCTGCGCGCGTCGCTTGTCGACGCCGTTGAGAAAACCGTTCCGCGCGATCTTTTCGACGACGGCAAGATAAACGTCAGCACGTCGTCCGTGCTTTATCTCACGAGCGCCGTTATGGACTATTACGACGAAAACGATCTGTATTACAACCGTGAAACGAATCAGGACGCGCTTTCCGATTTTTACAGATCCGTACAGCTCGGCGTGCAGTCTTTACTGCTGATGGACAAGGACGTTTACGACGAACTGAAAAAAAATCAGAGCGCGGTACTTACGCCGCTCGCCGATATATTCGGATCGGTCCCGGAAAACGCGGCGGACGGGTACGCCTTTTTCGTGAAGGATACGTCACTCGGAAAAACGATGGCTGATCACGGGAAAACGTTTCCGGAAAACACCGTGATATGCATGAGAACGTATCCCTTCGTCGTGCCTCTCGGTGAAAAAGCCGACAGACTGAAAAGATATGAATATGAAACGGAGCTCTTCCGGAAATTTGCGGCGGACGCGTTGCCGGGGACGGAGATTAAATGAAAAAATCTTTTGAAAATTTCAAGCGCAGGCTTTCGGAATTCATGTACGGAAGATACGGAACGGACGAGTTGTATTTTGCGCTGTTCGTGCTGTTTATCATACTGTTCGTTCTGAATTTCTTTCTCGGCATTTTCGTGGGCAGTACCGTGGTTTCGGCGATAATGTCCTTGCTGATGTGGGCGGTCATAGGTTATTCGATATTCCGCAGCTTTTCAAAAAACATAGAAAAGCGCAGGAAAGAAAACCTCGTGTTCATAAGGGCGTGGGCGAAGATAAAGGGATTTTTCACCGGTATAAAAAACCGCTTCCGCGACAGAAAGACGCACGTTTACAGAAAATGCCCGTCGTGCAAAGCGACGATAAGATTCCCAAAGAAAAAAGGGAAGCACTCCGCGCGCTGTCCCAAATGCGGCGCAAACTTTGAAGTGCGGGTGTGACGAAAACGGATATTCGGGATCCTTGAAACGGATCCCGTTTTCTTTTTGCAAAAAAACAGCCGTGCCTTTCGGCACGGCTGAAAAACGTTTTTTCGTTTATTACTTTCTCTTCTTGGAAACTATGATTCCTGCGCCGGAGAGAGCAGCCACGACCGCGAGAACGGTTATGGGATCGCCCGTAGCGGGAGAATCGTTGCCGGAGCCGCTGCCCGAGCCGGAGCCGGAACCCGAACCGGATCCGCTGCCCGAACCCGAACCGGAGTTGAGTTTGACTTCCTTGGAGGAAAGGGTGATATTGTTGAAGTCGGAAACGGTGCCGGAAAGACCAGCGATCATGCAGGCGACGCGGTCCTGGTTACCGGTAGCGAGACTGTTGCTGGAAGTTATGGTGGCGTTGAAGCCAATAGAGTCGCCGACCTTTACGCCGCTTGCAAACGGAAGTTTGAACTCGAGAACGTACTTGTGGTTTGCAGCGTCAACGGTCGTCTTGTACTCGGAAACGTACTTGGAAAGGTTGGCGTCTGCCGCGAGAGTTCCGGGGCCGCCCCAGATCTGACCGTCGATCCAGCCGATCACCTTGACGGAGGAAGCGGCTGCGCGGGTGTTCGCCCAGTCGACGTAAAGCTCGGTGCCGGAGCTTCTCCAAGCGTTAGCGGCGTTGGCGTAGTTGGCGGGATATTTGGAAACGTCAAGATCGTACGGATCGGTTACGGCGTAAGCGATATAGAGGTTGCTGCCGTCATGGAGCATATAGAGATCAGCCTTGGTATCCGTAGCGTATCTGTCGTTGTTTAAAGGAGTCTTGCAGGGGACGTTGAGTCCGAGCTTCGTGTAAGCTTCGTCTATCTTGCCGTCGACGGTAAGGCCGCCCTTGTAAAGCGGAACGTCGCCGGAGCTTACGCCGAGTCTGCGCTCGGTAACGCCGAGCTTAATGGTCTTGAACTCCGTAGCGTCGAAGGAAACGCCCGGGACGGAAGCCGCGAGACGGTCCTGGTTGCCGCTGGCCATATCCTTGCTGGAGGTTACGGTAGCGTTGAATCCGAATTCAGCGCCGGTCGTAACGCCTTCCGGAAGCTTTACTTTGAACTCAAGAACGTATTTGTGGTTAGCAGCGTCGACCTTAGTTTTGTAATCGGCGATGTAGGTGTCGGTTTTGCCTGCGGCTATGGAGCCGGAAGCGCCCCAGACGCGTCCGTCAAGCCATGCGACGAACTTTGCGTAACCGTCGTTTTTCTTGGTGTTGGTGAAATCGAGATAGAGCTCGGTTCCGGCGCTTCTCCAGGACTGATCAGGGTTAGCGTTAGCGGAGGGGTATTTGGAAACGTCGAGGTCATAGGGATCCGTTATATCGTATGCGATATAGAGATACTCGCCGTCATGGAGCGTATAGATCTTACCCGTGGTTTCGGAGTAGTATCTGTCGTCTTTTCCCGATTCAAAAGGAACGAGAGTGATCGCGTTGGCAATTTTGAGATATGCCTCGTCGATCACACCGTCGATCGTGATCCCGCCCTTATAATACAGAGCAGCAACGAGTCTTTCCGCAGAAACGCAGAGACAAGTGCATGCCGCTATCATAAGAGCAACAAGGATCAATGAAACAATTTTTTTCATTTCTGGAAACTCCTGTTCATATAAATTTAACCTTATCGCAGGTATACATATATTTTAGAGACATTGATGCATCAAGTCAATTGACACATCGCACAAAACACGCACCGATTATTTGTGCACTTTCACACATAAAATTCATCATGCGTTCAAAAAGCGGAGAAAAGCATCACTTTTTTGTCAAAAAACGTGAGCCGGATACGGAAAATATGAAAAGCTTATGAATTCCGCGGCGCATGATTATTCATTTTTCCGGCTGTGATAAAACAAAAGACCGGCGCTTTCAAGCTGCGCGAAGGCAGTATGAAAACGCCGGAAAAGAACGGTACGTTCCTGGTCTTATTTATCATTCGTTGGTCAGCACGGCTCTGCACGGAGCGCAGCTGGTGCCGGATACCGCGAGAGGAAGCGCCGTGAGACGCATGGGCGCGTTTTTGTCCGCGATCTTTTCAATGCCGGCAACGGGTGCGAGCATGAGCACGTCAGCGGCGTAGAACACCGGAAACACGCCCTCTGGCTTTTCGAGATTCTCCCATCTCGGAAAGTCGGTGGAGAGGATGAACGGCTTTTTGGAAACGAGCCAGTTCATGGCGTCGAGAGTGAAATACGGCGAATCGGAAAGATATTCCTTTTCAAACCAGTATTTGCCCCATCCGCAGGCGACGATGACAGCCGCGCCGTCCGGGATCTTCCGTCCGTCGAGCGCCTTTTCGAGCATTTCGGCGTTTATCGCCTTCCTGCCTTCTCCGACGGCGTCAAGCCCGTCGATATAAAGTATGATCGCGGGAACGTTCGTGAGTTTTGACACGGGAACGTCCCTGAGCAGATACGATTTGTCGTTTCCGAAATAGTGCGCCGGAGTTTCAAGATACGTTCCGGTCTGCGAATTGAGCCCTTCGAATATCTCACAGCTTATCTTTTCCTTGACCCACGGTACTTCGGGAAGGGGCTTTGTGTGATATTCCGGGAACGGAGGCTCGTAGCTCCACATACCGTCCTTTATCTCTCCGGTGATATCGTATACGGCGGAGGACGCTTTCGCGTAATTCCTCTTTATCTTTCTCGATGAGGTCTTGTCGAATTCCTTGTCGCGTATGATGACCTTCGATATCTGTTTATAGGAGGGAAGCTGTGCGAGAACGTTTCTGATCTCTTTCTTGGCGCTCTCTACGAGATTGGATATGCCGAGAGATTCGGCGAGCTTTTTGTCGGGGAATATCTCGGCGCAGAGAGCCGATTCGTTCCCGAGATCGTCCTTGAAGGAGGAAACGATGACTTCGTTCACGTACGGGATGCGGGATATATATTCCTCGAGCTCCTCGGGATATACGTTCTTGCCGTTGGCGAGAACGATAATGTTCTTCTTTCTTCCCGTTATGATGATCTGATTCTTCTCGTTGATCCTGCCGTAGTCTCCGGTCTTGAACCAGCCGTCCTCGAACGCGGCGGCGGTAGCTTCGGGATTCTTATAGTATCCCATCATGACCGTGTCGCCCTTTACGCATATTTCACCCTCGCCGGTATCGGTGGGGTTGATTATCTTTACGTCGATGCAGGGGATTTTTACTCCGGCGGTGGAGTAGTCGTTGAAGAAGTCGCGGTTTACGGATACGAGCGGAGAACACTCGGTTATGCCGTAGCCGTTGCAGAGGTAAATGCCGATGGAATCGAAGAATTCGCCGACCTCGGGACGTATGGGAGCGCCGCCGCTGACGATCTTCTTGAGGTTTCCGCCGAATCCGGCGCGTACCGACTTGAAGAGCTTTTCTCTCATATCGATACCGACTTTTCTCATATTGTCGGAAGCCTTTATCAGCGCTCTGAGCTTTTTATCCTGCTTTTTCTCAGCCGCGGCTGCCCAGACCTTGTTGTACAAAAGCTCCGCCATGGCCGGAACGACGATTATGTAATCCGGCTTGAAGAGCTGAAGGTTCTTCGCCACGTTCCTGAGCGAGTCGTTTATGCAGATCGTCGCGTGCTTGTGCATAGAAACGAGTATGCCTATTACCGCTTCGTATGTGTGATGATAGGGAAGCACGGAGAGACACTTGGTGTATATGGTGGATATCTGGAGACCGTAATAAACGCAGGATACCATGTTCTTTTCGGAAAGCATGACGCCCTTCGCGTTTCCTGTGGTGCCGGAGGTGTATACGATCATTTTCAGCTCCTCGGGAACCTTCTTCGTAAGCTCGAACGCCGTTTTCTTTCCCGCCTGAGTCAGCGCCTTGTACGACTCTCTTCCGCTTTCGACGAACTTTGAAAAGCTCAGACGGTCGCCCTCGTCGGTGTCTCTGCCGAAGCCGATGAACGTCTTTATATTCGGAAGCTCGTCCTTGTGATCGGTGATGAACTGTTCGAATTTGGGAGCGTAGAAAAGCACCGTCGCGTCACTGTTGTTCAGCACGTTGAGCATATCCTTTTCGGGAAGATCCTTGTCGACGGGTACGAAAACGTTGTCGCTCTGGAGCACCGACAGATAAACGAGCACCCAGTTGTAGGAGTTTTCGCCCACCGTCGCTATGTGAGTATCGATAAAACCGTTATCATAGAGAGCCTGCCCCACGGCGCAGGTCGCGTCCGCAAAGCCGTCGTACGTGACGCTTACGATGTCGTCTCCGCTCTTATACTGAAAAGCGGATCTGTCCTTAGCCTCGGTGCGGGCGATCTTGACCAGTTCTTTTATGCTGGAAAACTTTCTGACTTTATTGAGAGGATAGTCTTTCTGGTTGTTGTTTGTCATCATTGTCTCCTTTACTGATTGGATTTGTTCCTTTTTTTGGAAATTATTATAAGTGTGGTAAACACGGTAAGAAATGCGATGAGTATGAGGATGAGAACGAGGAACGTCGGGTTTTCGAAGAGACGGCGCACGCCGCGGATGGCGGACTCGTTATCTCTGTCTATCATTTCTCCGACGTTGCTGCCGGGATCGGTCTCCTGAACGGACGAGGCAAACACGCTGTCTTTGGAAGTGAGCTTTACCGAGCCGAAAAGAAAGCCTCCGGAATATACGAAAGCCGTCCCGTATTCACCGGGTACGACCGGCGCGTTCAGCGCTTCGGGAAGCTCGAGCTTTATCTCCGCGCTTCCGTTTTTCGGCACGAGAGCAAGTACGCTCTCAGCCGGATAAACGTCCACCTTTTCCTTTTTTCCGTTCGTGACCGCGACGGATCCGCACGCGTTTTCCGGAGAAAGGACGTTTTTAAGCTCATAGTTGTCGAACATGTAGTTGAACAGGTTCTTCGCGTCCTCGTAGCAGAGATTGCGCTGCGTTTTCGACATGGGCGGCTGATCGAGATTGGCGCCGAACATGACGAGTATGTACGTCGCGCCGTCTTTTTCCGCCATCGTTGAAAGGCATCTGCCCGCCTTTGCCGTAAATCCGGTCTTTATTCCGGTCGCGTATTCATAATAATCCGGGCTCGTGCTCGAAAGCATCTCTATGGTGGATCTGACTGTGCGCGCCGCGGACTTTTCCGTTTTGGGTATCACGTACGATCTGCACGAGATTATTTCTTTGAAGAGAGGCACTTCAAGAAGACGTTCTATCACAAGCAAAACGTCCTTCGGGCATGAATAGTGCTCGTCCGACTGGAGCCCGTGCGGGTTGTCGAAGTGGGAATTCTCCGCGCCGATCTTTGCGGCGTATTCGTTCATCATGGCGACGAATTTGCTTACGCTCTTATCACCGAAGTGATATGCGAGCACGAGAGCCGCGTCGCACGCTGACGGGATCATCATGGCGTACAAAAGATCCTTGACGGTGAGCGTCTCCCCCGCTTTGAGGGCGATATTCGCACCGCCTACCTTGTATATCTCGTCGAACATCCCGGATATCGACGGCACAGTTACGAGCTCTTTTTCCGGATCTTCGCACTTTTCAAATACGATCGCGGCGGTGAAAAGCTTCGTCAGCGACGCGGGATACATGTGCTTTTCGGCGCTTTTGGCGTATACGGCGGCGCCGGTCTCGGCGTTGATCATGTATACGCCGCGTGAGTATGTCGAAAAATCCTCCGGTATGAACGAAGAGTCCTGCCCCGAGGCGAGGGAGGGCGTGAAAACGGAGTTGACAATCGTGAAAACAACAATTATAATACTGATGCCGAGTTTTTTATTTTTTGAAATGACGTTCATGATGAAAAACTTGCCTTTATAAAAAAATGTAAGGAGAAGCGGCGATGCCGCGAAAAAGATATGCTTGACAGGGATTATTTGCTCAGCCTCGTGCACGGAGCCATAGGCACGGGCAGTGCGGAGGACGGCGGTGTGTATTTTCTCAGACTCACCGATAAACAGATGAAGCTGTACGAAAAGGTCAACGAGACGGATTCGGCGATGATACCGAGATCGTACTGCTGCGTCGGTATGAAAATGGAATTCGTTACCGACGAGGAAAAGATCGGATTTTCATACAGGATGGGATACGATACGGCGTCTTACGGTCAGAAGATCTTCGACGTGTTCGAGGACGGCGTTATGACCGCAGCCGTTCGTATGGATGAAAAGGGCGGAGAGTTTTCGTATACGCGCATGAAGAAGGAAAGCTCGAAGATCGAGATATACTTCCCGAACTGCTCACAGACGATAATTACCGGGATATCCTCCGAAAAATTCGTTCCCACGTCCAAGGACGGCGGAAAGAGAAAGTACCTTGCTCTCGGGGATTCGATAACCCAGGGAGCCTACGCGGTCCATCCGTCGCTTTATTACGGCAACGCGCTTTCAAGATTCCTTGACGCGGAGTTTTTCTCCTTCGGTATAGGGAGCGAAGTGTTCAGACCGGACGTTATAGATCCGGATCATCCTTTCGTCCCCGACATCATAACCGTTGCCTACGGTATCAACGACAGCGTTCGTCCGCTCACCGACGAACAGATAGAAGAGAATTCCGCCGAGTTCTTCTCGCGTCTTAAAAAGGCGTATCCGAAAGCCGCGATCAACGCCGTCAGCCCCATCTGGATCAACAGATACGACCCGAGAGAGGCGGGATACGACGGAGAAGCGTACGTGGTCAGGTTCGACCGCATCGCCCGTTCGATCAAAAAAGCGGCTGATCTTGTCGGAGCAAACTTCATAAACGGTCTTGAGATATGTCCGCATTGCCCGGAATTCTACATGGACAAGGCGGTGCACCCCAACGACACCGGTTTCCTGCTTTATACGCTCGGACTCATAAAGAATCTTAAATACTGAATTTCAAGAGGCACGATATGGATATCGAAAAGGTAAAAAGCTTTACGAAAGGCGTATGCGCCTTTTCGGAAAAGCCCGACGGCTTTTTCATGCCGGAGCGCATGACGGCGCCGCAGAGCGCATATTTCGAAGCGATGAACAGCGCCATGGCGATGAGAGCTCATTGCTCCGCCGGAGTAAGGTTCGACTTCGTCACGGACGAAAAGGAGCTTTCCTTTGATTACAGGATCCCCGAATCATACAGGACTGAGGTGGCTTTCGACGTATACGAAAACGACGTGCTTTATTCCTCGGTGATGAACACGACGGGGCAGGATGGAAGGTTCGTCTACCGTGTGCTCACGGAGGGAAAGGTCAGGATAACGATCCATTTCCCGTGTATCGCCATGGTGACGTTCAGGAACGTATCGTTCGATAACGCCGAGCCGCACAGGGATCCCGAAAACATGAAAAAGATCCTCTTTTTCGGCGATTCCATAACTCAGGGTGTGGACTGCGGAAGAAACGCGTCACTCAATTTCCCCGCGCTCACGGCGCGTTATCTGAATACGGAATTCGTGAATCTCGGAGTCGGCAGCGCCATGTTCTGCCCCGAATTCATCGACGCAGGGCATCCCTTCGTTCCCGATGAGATAGTCGTTGCTTACGGCGCCAACGACGGCGTGACAAAAAACCGCACGGACGCCGAGGTGGAAAGCAAGACCGCCGAATTCATGAAAAAGATCAAAAGCACGTATCCCGGCGCCGCGATATACGCGCTTTCTCCCGTCTGGTCGTGGAGAAACGATGAAAACGGATCAAAGCCTTATACGCCGGAGGAAAAGCTCCGTCAGCAGCTCGTCCGCGACGTCATCATTAAGTTCTCCGCTGAAAACGGGATCGCTTTCATAGACGGCATGAAGCTTGTTCCGCATATGCAGGAGTTTTTCCGCCCGAACGATCCGCATCCGGTCGAGATAGGATTTTCTCTCTTTGCCGCCGAGCTTTCAAAGAAGATAGCGGCTTTGAGAAAAGCCTGAGGTCATTTGTTTCTTGAATTCATTGCGTGAGCTATATCCCGCAGGACTTCCTTGTAAACGGAGTCCGGGAGAACGTTCAGGCAGTCTGTTGCCGAGGATATGAATTCCTCGGCTTTTTTTTGCGCGTATTCTATACCGCCGCGCTTTATAAGTATCTCCTTTGCCGTATTAAGCTCGTCTTCGGACGCGTTTTTCGATCCGACGACAGAGGAGAGTATCTTCTTTTCGGCGCTTGTCGCGTGCTCGTAGCCGTATCTTAAAACGAGGGTGTTTTTCGCCTCGCGGATATCGTTGCATATCGGCTTTCCGAGAGAGCGTTCGTCGGATATGATGCCGAGCACGTCGTCTTTGAGCTGGAAAGCGATCCCGCAGTATTCTCCGTAAAGATCGAGAGCTTTCATCTCCGATTCCTTCACAAGAGAGGGATTGGAAAGTCCTGCGAGATAGCCGGAAACGGTGCAGAAGGAAAAGAGAGCCCCGGTCTTCCTTGCCATCATGGTTATTACTTCATTTTCACTGACCGCGAAAAGATGCTCCGCCTTGGTCAGCGTAAGACCGTATCGCGTGTCGAGAGCCTCGCCCGAGATGAGCTTTTGCGTGCATACGTGAGTAAGCAGACGTATCACTGAAAGGACCGTGGCGGAGTCGAGGCCGTAATTCACGGAGTCGCAGATCGTGCTGACGGACGCTCCGAAAAGTATGTCTCCGGACAGTATGGCGCAAGCCGTTCCGTACCGCACGGCGTTTTCCGGAGAAGCCTCGGAAGAGGCAAGAAGCTCGTCGCGCGTTTTAACGTGGACCGTGGGACCGCCTCTGCGCACGGAGTCGTCGTCTATCACGTCGTCGTGGATAAGCATTGAACTGTGATAAAGCTCTGAAGCGCATGCGATGGGTATCGCTCTTGAAAGGGCGTCGTTTCCGCCCGAAAGCCCGGCGCATATGAATACGAGAGCCGGTCTGAAGCGTTTCCCGCCGCGGCGCACGTAAGACATTACTCCGTCGGCAAGCTCGGGAGGACGTATCATGGAAAGATCTATTTTTGAAAAATACGCATCGGTAGTCCTGTTTGCGAAGGATACAAATTCGTTCAGTGTGGTCATTTGTAAAAAATCCTTTCCGAAAGATTATCAGAACGGATACTATTATATCAAATAATGTACGAAAACGCAACCGAAGCGAAAAAACAATCGGCTGATTATCACGCGCTTTTCGGGCAAAGACGTCAACGGAGGACCGGTATCGCCGGTTAACGCTGTTAACTCGTCCCGTAAAATAGATTATATCATAAATTTCGCGTTTGTCAATACACTTTTGCAATAAGCGCATATACCGCCGCGGATGCCGCGCCGATCAGAGCCATAACGGCTTTTCCGAAAAAATACTTTTTCACAGAGACTCCTTCTTTCGATACCGCGAACGTCTGGAACGCCGCGGATATACCGCCGAAGCATATGATCGCCGCGGCGACCGGGAGCGCGGATCCGGGCGCGATCCCGGAAAGAGAAGCCATCCCGCAGGTTATTTCCGAAAATCCGCGCACGAGGATGGCGGCGGAGCGGGGGAGAAGAGCTGTCAACGGCGAAATAAAGTCGTTTACGATATAAAACAGTATGACGAATCCGCACACGGCGCACACGGAGAAGACTGATTCCTTAACGCATCCCGTCACGATCTCAGGTATGCTTTTTCTTGTTTTTGTCTGTCCGTTTTGTATCGGCTCCCGTTCTTTTCCGGTGAAAGAAGTCTTTTTGACCTTTTTGCGGCGAGGATCGGTGAGAACGAGAAAGACGGCTGAAGAGAATATCTGGATCGCGGCAAGGACCGCGCCGGCGTGATCGCCGAGAGCGTTCCCGAAGGAGAGAACGAAAGCGGGACCGCACAGATTGCACGCGGGAAGGAGTCTGTCCGCTTCTTCGCGCTGTATCATGCCTTTTTCGCAAAGATCGGATACGGTCTTTCCGCCGGAGGGAAATCCGCAGAAAGTCCCGAGTATGATGCACGCGGCGGCGTTCTCCGAAACGCCGAAGAGCTTCCTCAGCGTCTTTCCCGCGGCTGACGCGAAAATTTCCGGCGCGCCGGACGAAACGAGTATGCCGGAAAGAACCATGAACGGAAAGACGGACGGGACGACTTTTTTCACGCAAAGCTCCGAGGCGCGTAAAACGCACTCCGAAAAATGACGTGAGAAAACGAGTACCGCGGCGCACAGGGCGGCGGTGAAACAGAGAAAGACCGCGCCGCATATTCTTCCGGCGTTGATTTTTTTAATCATACAATTGTCTCCGACGGCAATATATTATACGGAAGTATACTTGAAAAGAAGGAAATATATGAAAAACAGGATCAGCCTCGGCGAAAAATTCAGATCATTTTCCGCGGGAACGGTGCTTTCCGATCCGAAAAGGGACTTCAACGTGATATACGTTTACGGAAAGACGAATCTCGTCATGGAGGGGTGCAAGCGGATAGAAAAGTACGATCAAAGCGAGATAAGGATTGCGGGAGATCACGCGCTGAGCGTGAAGGGAGAAGGGCTCGTCCTCAGAGAAATGGGAAACGGCACGGTCGGCGTGACGGGCGAAATAAAGCAGATAGAGTTCATATAAGGGGGCGAAAGTCACGGACAGGATAATATCATACGTTCTCGGATACTTCTCGGTAAGGATGACGGGAAGATGCTGTGAAAGCGTGCTCGGGGAGCTGCTGCGCAGGAACGTCGCGGTGTTCGGCATAGAAAGGACCGGCGAAAACGAGATCGTCTTCATGTCCGGCGCGAGGAACAGAGCCGCCGTCACGGACGTACTCAAAGCCGCGCGCGGACGCGGCGTGCGATACCGCCTGACGGCGCTCGGACTCCCGGCGATCATAAAAAAGAATTCCCGTCGCGTCGGACTCTTCGCCGGGATCGTTTTGTCGTTTCTGATGATGTACGCCTCGACTCTTTTTGTCTGGACGCTCGACATAAGCGGCAGCGAGAGGGTCGGTGAAGAGGAGATACGGTCCATGCTCTCCGAATTCGGTCTGTCCGAGGGAACACTCATAAAAAGCGTGAACGCCGACGAGCTCAGAAGCGGCGTCCTCGGAAAGTACCCGGAGATCTCATATCTCACGGTGCGCATAGCCGGCACCTGCGCCTACGTAAGCGTCAGCGAAAGGACGTTCCCGCCGAAAACGAAAAAGGACGGCGCGCCCTGCAATCTCGTGGCGAAAAGAGACGGAGTCATAATAAGGAGCGCGGCGTATTCCGGGCTTCCGCAGGTGAAAAGCGGAGAGAGCGTGAAAAAAGGAGACCTTCTCGTCAGCGGCATAGTGGCGATCGGCGACGAGGGGATCAGGGCGGTGCACGCGTCCGGCGAGGTCATAGCGGACACCACCGACGAGTTTTCCGTTGTCATACCACTTTCGTATACGAAAAAAGTATATACCGGCGCGGAGATGAAAAAGAAAAGCCTCGGCGTTCTCGGGATCTGGATCCCGATGTACGCGAGGCAGGAGCCGCCTTACGGCGATTACGATATGTTCACGGCGTCCTCGAACGCTGAATTCTGGGGAATGAGGCTTCCTTTGAGATTGCGAACGTCGGTGTTCCTCGAATACGCCAGGGTGGTGTGTACCCGTACGGAAGAAGAGGCGCTCAGGTGCGCTTACGACGCATACGGCGAATTCAAAAAAACGAAAGGCAGGATCACCGAGGAGGACACGGATTACGTCTGCTCCGGAACGGAGCTCGTTTTTCACGCCACCGTGTGGTGCGAGGAGGATATAGCCGAGGAGAGGGAGATACAGACCGGCGTCAGAACAGATCCTTCTTGAAGCCGAGTCTCTTTCTCAGCTTGAAGATATAAAAAGGGATGAACGCGGTGAGCGCGAGATCGAGAAGTACGAACGCGGCGTTTGCGAGCAGGAAGAAGACGAGCTTCATTTCAACAAGCTCGTATCCGAGTCCGAATATGCGCTCCGTGAAGAGATAGACGAGAAGTAGAGACGTGTTGAAAGCGCTGAGCTTTACGATCCAGGAAAGCACCGGGTGGATCTTTTCCGCGTGTTTTTTGAACACCGGATACCATCCGGCGAAAAAAGCGAAGACGAAGACGGGCGATTTTTGCGGAAGGATGATGAAGGACAGCACGGAAATGCAAAAGAACACCGAAAGCGCCATTTTGTCTCCGCCTTCTATCGACGTGAAAAGGATAAGTATCCCCGCGTAAGCCGCGAGAGATACGTCGAGGGTGGTGAATACGGATCCGATCCCGAGAAGGATAACGCCTATAGCCGTGAGTATCGCGCCGTAGGCGATCTTTTTTGTCTTATCGGATATACCGCTTCTTTTTTTGCCGCGGTTGTTTCCGTCCATTTCAGATCGCTCCTAACAACAGTTTATCAGATCGCCGCCGCAGCACTCGCACAGGCAGTCCGCGCACAAAAGCCCGCTGCATATGTCGCACGCGGTGCACGTGGACATCGTCTGCGACTGATTGAAGGTGCCGTATTTTTCCTGCGCGTTTTTCAGGTTCTGATACGCGCTTTGATATTCCTGATTCGAAGGATCGCGTTGAGCGGCGGCGCGGAACGCGTCGGCGGCGCCGGCGTACTGACCGCGCTGTTTGAGCACGAGGCCGTAAAGATAGAACCATTCCGCCGTCCTCTCGCTCAGAGCCACGGACGAAAGGATCATATCGGCTTCGACGTATCTTCCGGTGGCTATAAGCTGGCGCACCTTCGAATAAAGCGACGTCCCGTCGCCGTAAGACGTATCGTAAGAGCCGTAGGATCCCGAAGAGCCGGAAGAGCCTCTGGAAAACGCCGACGTCTGCGAGCGGATCTTCTGGATCTCCTCGTACGCGGCGTTTATCTCCTTCATTTTCTCGTTTGCGATCTCGCGGACGGGATCGTCCTGATAGTTGTCGGGATGATATTTTTTCGCAAGCTCTCTGTATGCTTTTTTGACCTCATCGTCGGAGGCGGAAGGGCTCACTCCGAGGATTCTGTAAGGATCAGTCATTTGATCTGCCTTTCTTATGAGCGGAAGGTTCTTTGATTTTCAGGATTATCCCCTTCAAAACCGAGGAAAGTCCGATGGATGATATGTTTCGCACGAGCGCCGTGCAGTTGCCTGATTCCGGAAGCAGCGAGGCGAGCGCGTCGGCTTTTTCTATATACAGGCTTATCGTAAGGTCGATCTGTCCGAGATCGCTCACGGCGGCTTCGACGGAACCGTATTTTGCGATGAAAGGGTTGTAGCATCCCTTCGCGGCGTCGCTCGACATGTCGTCCGCGGCGTCGAAAAGACATACGATCCTTCCGACGGTGTCGCCGAGGGATCTTGCAAGATGATACGCGCTTCCTTCAAGTCCGTGGGACATCACGGCTGCCATCGCCTCGCCGAACGAGGCGGAGATAACGTCCGGATCGGTGCATCCGCTTTTTTCGAGCTCCCGGTACGCTTCAAGAGAAGCCGAGACCTTTTCGCTCAGCTCGGAAATATACGGATCCTTTTTTTTCGCGCGGGCAAGCCTTCTTCTAAGGTATGAAGCGAGCGGCGCGAAAATCATCTTTTTGAAAAAAGAAACGTCGCTGTCGCGCAAACCGTCCTCGAGTTTTCCTATCACGAGTATCAACGCGGCTGCGGAGGTGAATTTTATCGAATCGGAGCCTTCGGCGGTCTTTCGCTTTTTCAGGGGATGCACCGGGCACCTTCTCATCTTCGTGCGGAAGACTTCTCCGGTCAGAGCGGCGCGCACGAGAGCGAGATAAACGAAATCATAGCTCAGAGCAAGCGGGAGGAAAAGCGCCCTCTTTTTCAGCTCCCGGCATATACCGCAGTATACGGATCTGTAGGTTTCATATTCCCGGACCTTCAGCTCGGGTATCCGCGGCTTTACGTATCCGAACATACGCCGTCACCCATAAGCTTGTAAAATTTGTTTATCTCGTATTCATTCGAGAAGCTTTCGGACGAGAGCGCGTCCGAAAAAGATCTTCCGAGTGAAGGATCCTTGATGAGCTTTGCAAGACACCCGGCGAGAGAATCGCCGTCGCACGAGGCGATCATGCCGTATTTCCCGTTTGCGAGCTGTTCTCTCGCGGAAAGATAATCGCATACCGCTATGGGCTTTGCGAGGATCTTCGCTTCCTCCACCGCTATGGGCTTCCCCTCGAATCTCGACGGCTGAGCGTATATGTCGCATTCCCGCATGAACGGATAAGGATTCGTAGTCGTGCCGAGGAGGATGAATCTGTCGGCGACGCCGAGCTCCGCGGCTTTTTTTATGAGCGAGTCTTTATATTCGGCGTCTCCGTCGCCGACGACGTACCAGCGCACGTCTGATCCTTCGCGCACCAGCTTTGCAAGAGCGTCTGCCGCGATATCGAGTCCCTTCTGGACGGCGATCCTTCCGACAGTGACGATACGTACTCCGCCGAAGCCGGGATCGGGAAAAGCGGCTTTTTCCGCCGCCATAGCGCGTATTACCGACGCGCATTTTATGTTTTCGATGACCGTGCATTTGTCCGATATCTCGGGAAGCGCTCTTTTGAGAGCTTCGTCCACCGTTTCGGACACGTTGACGATCGCGCCGCATCTTTTGAAATACGGCAGATATATCGAGTCGTCGCGCTTAGGGTTGCCGTAATCGAAGTGCATCCACGTTATGTACCTGTCAGCCCGTACCTTGTCGAGCATATAGAACATCGTTCTGTCGCCCCAGTAAGCCACCGCCGCGTCGTAATGCTCTTCAACGGGCGGGAAGTATCGGAGCAGTCTGTTCCACAGCTTCGTGGCGACGGATGCGACTTTGTCCCTGTTTCCGAGAGAAAAAACGATCCTCAGAAAATACGGCAGGACGATAAACGCCGAAGCAGGCTTTTTCTTTATGAACGTGTTGAAAACGTTCGATACGGCGTTTTTTCCGGATTGCAGGAAATGCTCGCCGTACTCTTCCATTTCGATCACGCGGAGCTTTTCCGGGAGCATGCTGAGAAAGCCGCCCGACTTCTTTGCGAGAAGCAGGGTGGCGTCGTATCTGTCGAAATCAAGACAGTTTATGAAGGACAGAAAACTCTTTTCCGTTCCGGCGCAGTTCATCGTGATACCGATGAACAGTATCTTTTTCTTTTTCATGCTTTAAGCGCTCCGTTTTTTGCCGCGAAAAGATGCCGTACTGAAAATATTTTGAGAAAATTTCGCGTGACGGGTTGCAAATAAATCCAAGTTATTATATAATAACGGCATGGAAAAGTAAAGTGATTTTTTGAAAATCTTTCGGCACGGTCTGCCGATTTTGAGCGGAGGCGGTATTTTGCACAATAAAAAGATCGTTATTTGCGTGATGATAGTCTTTCTGATGCTTTCACTGCTTTGCGTTTGTGTGTCGGCTGACGTGGGGAATTTCAACGATTACGATTCCGATTTCGGAGGAGATTCCTACGATTGGGGCTCGGATTCGGATTACGGCGACGGAGGACTGTTCTTCTTCGACGGAGACGGCGGATTCGACTTCACTGATATCATCGTGATAATCATCGTGATCGCCGTGATCGTCTTTATAAAGAGCAAGGCGGGCAAAAACAGCTCGGCGGGCATGACGGGAGGTACCGTTCCTCCGAAATCAGTGACCCCTCTTCCTTCAAATATCAGTGACGCCGTCGAGGCGGAGATAAAAAAGACTGACCCCGACTTCACGAGCGAGAAGATGATCGGATACTCAAACGAGGTCTTCGTGAAGATCCAGGAGGCGTGGACAAAGAAGGACTGGCACATCGTGCGAGTGTTCGAATCCGAGGAGCTGTTCAACACTCACAGGACTCAGCTTCAGGAATATATTGATAAAAAACAGACAAACGTTATAGAGAGGGTCTGCATCAACAACAGTTATATCTGCGGTTATCAGAACGACGGCACCAAGGAGAGGATAGAGATATTCACCGAGGCTGTCATGAACGATTATATCGTCGACGACGAAACGCAGAAGGTCCTCAAAGGAAACAAGGATCTCAGGTATACCATGAGATACAGGCTCGAATATATCAGATCTTCCGGAGTCAGATCCGGAATGAAACAGCAGTCCGTCACGAACTGTCCCAACTGCGGCGCTCCAACGGAGATAACTTCCTCCGGACAGTGCGAGTACTGCCGCAGTGTCATAACCACGGGAGACCACGGATGGGTCCTCAACCGTATGCAGGGTATCAGATGACGGAAAACAAATTCGTAAAATTCATCGGAAGGTCTTTCCTTCCGGTGAAAAAATAAATTACCGCGATCAGCGGCACGGAGGTATTTATGGGACTTATTAAAGCGGCGATATCAAGCATCGGCTCGGTTTTGGGCGACCAGTGGCTTGACGCCATAAAATGCGAGGATCTGCCTAACGACATTCTGATGAAAAAAGTTATCGACAAGAACGGCAGGAGCATCATATCCAAGGGAAGCAGGATCATAGTAAATCCCGGACAGATCGCTCTTATCGTTGATAACGGTACCGTCCTTGACGGAACCGCGGAGCCCGGTGCTTTTACGTACGACACTTCCACGTCGCCCAGCTTCTTCGGCGGAGACTTCGGACCCGTCTTCAAGGAAATGTGGGAAAGATTCAAGTTCGGCGGAAGCATACCCAAGCAGCAGGCGGTCTACTTCTTCAACGCCAAGGAAATAATCGATAACAAATTCGGTACCGCGGCGCCCATACCGTATTCCGATTGGGGACATCCGACGTTCAACCCCAGAACGCAGGCTCTCTACGGTATGTCCGTAAAGATCCGTATGCACGGTGTTTACACGTTCAAGATATCCAACCCCTTTGCACTTCTCAACAACATAGCCGGCACCGCCGACGAATATAAGAAGAACGATCTCGTTACCCAGATGTCCAACGAGTTCATCGCTTCTCTTCAGCAGACTCTCAACCTTCTCGGAACGGAAGAGTATAAGATAGCTGCTCTCGATCTCCCCAGCAAGTCTACCGACGTAGTCAGCAAGATGCAGGAGAACAATTTCGACGCTTCCATCAAGGAAAGAGGCATCGAGCTCAAGAACATATCAATAAAGAGCGTGACCTTCGACGACGAGTCCAACAAGAAGATCGACCAGTACGAGCTTTCCGATCCGTTGTCTCAGAGCGCATATCTCGCACATTCTCAGGGCGAGGCTCTCAAGACCGCAGCGGGCAATCCCGCCGGCGGCGGAAGCACTCTCGTCGGAATGGGAATGGGCTTCGGCGCCATGGGCATCAACCCCATGTCTCAGATGAACCAGCAGGGCGGAAACAACGCCATGAACACCGGCGCGCAGATCGCGGCGGCTCTCAAGTCGAACGCGCCCGCGGCTGACACATGGAAATGCGCTTGCGGCACCGAGAACACCGGCAAGTTCTGCTCCAACTGCGGATCCAAGAAGCCGGAACCCGTGGCGGCTGACACTTGGAAGTGCTCCTGCGGCACCGAGAATACCGGCAAGTTCTGCTCCAACTGCGGATCCAAGAAGCCGGAGACCGCGGCGTCCGATACATGGAAGTGCTCCTGCGGCACCGAGAACACCGGTAAATTCTGCTCCAACTGCGGATCCAAGAAGCCCGAGGCTGCAAAGACCGTATGCGGAAAATGCGGAAAGGAAGTCGCTCCCGGAACCAAGTTCTGCCCCGAATGCGGAAGCCAGATCTGACCCGGCGACATCGAAATGAGTTTTTATAAGATCAAAATAAAAGACGCCCCCTGCTTTGACGGCGTGGAAAAGGCTTATATCGACAAGTCCGTCTGGGACAAGGATTACAGACCTCTGACGTACGCTCAGATCATCTTTGTCCCCGGCGACGGGTTTTACGTAAAGCTCACGTGTCACGAGCAGATGCCGCTTGCAAGATACACGGAATTCTATGATCCCGTTTACACCGACAGCTGCATGGAGTTCTTTGCGAATTTCGATCCCGATAATTCGAAGGTCTTCATCAACTGCGAGACGAACGCTTTCGGTACGATACTCTGCGGAGTCGGAGAGAAGCGCAATAACAGGAAAAAGATAACCGAGTACGGCGCAGGCTATCCGGAGGTCACCCCTTGCATCGAAGAGGACAAATGGAGCAACGTCATCCATATAACTCTCGATCAGTTAAAGGCGGTCTACGGCGACGGGCTCACGCTCGGAGAGGGCAGTAAGCTCAAGGGGAATATTTACAAATGCGGCGACGATACGCCGGTGCTCCACCATCTCATGTGGAACCCCGTTTACAGCGATCACCCCGATTTTCACAGACCGGACTTTTTCGGAGACTTTGAGATCGTGAAATGATCACCGTCGCTCGGAGTGCCCCGTGACGAAATATTAAGGTGCGGCGTGTGTATGCTTCACATACATCACCGCGCCTTGATTTATATAATCGCATCGAAAGGAAAAAAGATGAATACGAAATTTACTTCCGGCAATTTCGGTTTTCCGAAGGATCCGCCGACGGCGGGACCGGATAAGAAAAAAATAAAGACGATCGCAGTGATCGTCGTGATCGCGATATTCGCGTTTATCCTCGTATCCACGAGCTGGTATACGGTAAACGATAATCAGCAGGCGGTCATCACCACCTTCGGAAAAGTTACCGGGACTTCCGACGCGGGCATCCATTTTATGATACCCTTCGGGATCCAGCAGGTCGAAACAGTCGACGTATACAACATACAGAAGATCGAGATAGGTTATTCGAGCGACGGTCAGTCCATAGAATCCGAGAGCAAGATGATCACCGGAGACTTCAACATAGTCAACGTGGATTTCTTCGTGGAATATAAAATATCCGATCCCATCAAATATCTGTATTCTTCGCAGAAGCCGGCTCTCATACTCAAGAGCCTTGCACAGAGCCAGATAAGGAACGTTATCGGCTCCTTCGACGTGGACAGCGTGCTCACGAACGAAAAGACTGAGATACAGATGCAGATAAAGGAACTCATCATAAACGAGCTTTCCGAATACGACATAGGTCTTTCGCTCATCACCGTCATGATCCAGGACGCCGAGCCTCCCACGCAGAACGTCAACGAGGCGTTCAAGAACGTCGAGACGGCTCGTCAGGGAATGGAAACGGCGATAAACGACGCCAACGCGTATAAGAACAAGATGCTTCCAGAGGCGGAAGCCACCGCTGACCAGCTTATACAGAACGCCGAGTACCTGAAAAAGAACAGGATCAACGAGGCGGTGAAGCAGGTGGCGATGTTCGAAGCGATGTACAGCGAATACGCGCTCAACGCTTCGATAACAAAGAGCAGGATGTATTTCGAGGCGATCGAATCGGTCCTGCCCGGCGTAAAACTCATAATAGATACGGAAAAAGGCGGAGATATCAATAAGCTCCTGCCCGTTGAACCGTTATCGTGACGAAGGAGGAAATGACGTGAAGAAAATTTCTAAAGTCGGAATAGGCGTCGGTATCCTTGTGATAGTCGCCGTATTCATTCTGTCGGGCAGCTTCTTTACGGTGGCGGAAAACGAGTACGCCTGCGTGATGAGATTCTCCAAGATCGAAAAAGTCGTCGACACGGCGGGACTCAATATGAAGATCCCCTTCGTCGACAGCGTGAAGTATTATCCCAAAACGATAATCCATTACGACATAGCTCCCTCCGAGGTGCTTACGTCAGACAAGAAATCCATGATAGTGGACTGCTATATCCTCTGGAAAATAACGGATCCGCTCACGTTTTACAAGACCATCGGTACTCTCGGAGAGGCTGAGGTGCGTATAGACAACACCACCTTCAACGTGCTGAAGACAACCATGGGCAACATCGAACAGGCGGCGGTCATAAATCAGAAGAACGGCGCCGAGAGAAACGACCTGTACCAGCTCATAAACAAGCAGGTAAAGCAGTCCGCCGTCTCATACGGCATAGATATCGTCGACGTCAAGATCAAGAGGCTCGACCTTCCCGACGCCAACGAGGAAGCCGTTTATACCCGTATGATCTCCGAGCGCAATCAGATGGCGGCAAGCTTCACCGCAACCGGAGAGAAAGAAGCCACCATAATCCGCAACGAGGTCGACAAAGAGGTCAACATCAAGGTCTCCGACGCGCAGGCGCAGGCGGCGCAGATCGAGGCTGAAGGCGAAAAGGAGTACATGCGTATCCTCGGAGAGGCTTATGACAGCGAGGACAAGCAGGAATTCTACCACTTTATAAGAGCTCTCGAGGCTTTGAAGGCTTCGCTGAAGGGCGACGAGAAGACCGTGATACTCGGCGCGGACAGCGAGCTTGCGAAGATACTCAGCGGAGAGACCGTCAAGTAACGTATGGACTATATTTTCGGAAATCACACGCCTTTTGAGAGATACTTCATGCGCATACCGACGCTCTGCACGGACAGACTCGTCCTGCGCAGGATCACTCTCAGGGACACCGACGATATGTACGAGTATTCGAAGGACCCGAACGTTACGAGATACCTTCTCTGGTCGCCTCACCCCGACAGAGAGTATACGAGGGAATATATCAGACTCGTAAAAAGGCAGTACCGGAAAGGAGAGTTCTTCGATTGGGGACTCGAGCTTAAGGATACCGGGAAAATGATAGGTACCTGCGGTATAACCTCGGTGGACTATCAGAACAATTCCTGTGAGATAGGGTATGTGATCTCCGCAAAATACTGGGGACGCGGTTACGCCTCCGAGGCGGTGCGGCGTGTGCTCGGAGTATGCTTTGACGAATTCGGATTCAGAAGAGTCGAAGCGCTCCATATGTACGGAAACGACGCTTCGGGAAGAGTCATGGAAAAATGCGGCATGACAAAAGAAGGCGTTCTGCGCGACGCGATATTCGTAAAGGACGAGTACAAGACCGTATGCGTCTGGTCGATCCTGAAAGACGAGTATTACGCTCACGGCAACAAAGCCTGAACTTATTACGGCATTATAAAACGAACAAAAAAAACGCCGCGGCGCGTCCGGTCTGTTTTCCGGTACGCCGCGGCGTATTTTTTATTTTTTTTCAGCCCTTGAACATTCCGAAGATGTTCTTCAGTATGCTGCCGCCGTCCTTTTTATCGGAGCTTTGCGCGCCGCCGACGAGTCCGGAGATCAGACTGCCCATATCGGCGTTCCCGAGAAGACTTCCCATTATGCCGGCGATACCGGATGCGGAATTGCCTTCCTTACCCGCCTGCTGTCCGAGAAGGCTCATGAGAAGAGGAGCCGCCGCGGAAAGGATGCTGCCGGCTTTACCGGTGCTTATCCCGGCGCTCTTTGCAGCCTCTTTCGTGGTAGACGCCTGATTCGAGCCGAGAAGATGACCGATTATCTTGCTTCCGTCCGCAACGTTGACGCTGGAAAGGAATGACGTGATGTCGCCCGTGTTGTCCTTCGCGTGATCCGCGAGCGCGTCGGAAAAGCTCTGCGCCGTGGAAGAATTCGTCGCCTGCTCCTTCGCTCCCGAAAGGAGGGAGGGAAGCGCGGACGCGAGAACGTTTTTTACGTTAGTCTGCGTGGTGCCGGTTGCTTTGCTGAGACCTTTGATGCTGTCGCCGGAAAGCATGGAACTCATAAGTGCGTTGATATCCATAAGTATACCTCACAAATTTATTTCGCCCTTTATTATAGACCCGCCGCGCGAAAATGTCAAAGGGATAATCGCTATTTTCACGAATTTTTCGCCGCGCTTCCAAATTTCGCGCTTTTTTTCAAATATCTCCCGCGGGATTTTTGCAAAACCGTTTACAATCCGCCGGAAATCGATGCAATAGCATTTCACTTTCTTGTGCATTAAATATGTCTGCATGTCTCAAAGCGGCTGCCGAAAGACAGCCGCTTTTCATATCATCTCGGTAAATACAGTCATATTCTTCTTTTTTCCGTAATAGAATGAACCAACCGTAAACGTACGAAGAAGCGTGAAAAAGGAGAAGATGAAATGAATACGAGCACTGATATTTACGCCGATATAGCGAAACGGACCGGAGGGGACATATACATAGGAGTCGTGGGACCCGTCAGAACGGGAAAGTCCACTCTGATAAAAAGAATGATGGAAACGCTCGTCCTTCCGAATATAGAAAGCGAAGAGGCAAGGGAACGGGCGAACGACGAGCTCCCTCAAAGCGCTTCCGGTAAAACGATAATGACAACGGAGCCGAAATTCATCCCGGAAAAGGCTTGTGAGGTACTGATCGGCGGAAAAACGCGATGCCGCGTAAAACTCATCGACTGCGTCGGCTATCTCGTGCCGGACGCAGCGGGACATATCGAGAACGAACAGCCGAGAATGGTCATGACGCCATGGTCGGACGAGGCGATGCCCTTTGAAAAAGCCGCCGAAACAGGAACGCGCCGCGTCATAAACGAGCATTCCACCGTGGCGATAGCCGTGACTACCGACGGAAGCATCTGCGGAATACCGAGGGCAAACTACGCGGAAGCCGAAAAGCGGGTGGTGAAGGAGCTGACGGACAGAAACAAGCCGTTCGTCCTCGTACTGAATTCCGCCGATCCCTCTTCCGAGAACGCAAAAGAACTGAAAAAGGCGCTCGCCGAAGAATACGGCTGCCCCGTTTATCTCACGAACTGCTACACCGCGGGCGAAAACGAGATAAGGGATATGCTGTACGAAATACTGATGCAGTTCCCGCCGAGAGAAATATCCGTCATGATACCCGGATGGATAACGAATCTTGACGATGACGACGAGCTCAGATCATCGCTTTTCAGATGCGTGACCGAAAAAATGCTTTCCGTCAGAAAAAACAGGGATACGGAAAGGGCGGCGGCTGATATAAAAGCTTCCTCCGACGCCGTGGACGACGTTTACCTCGTGGACCGCGACATGGGCACCGGGAACGTCAGATATAAGCTCACCGTGAAGGACGGCGTGTTTTTCAGGGCGCTCGGAAAAAGCTGCGGCGCGGATATCGCGGACGGTGAGGAGCTTTTCGAGGTCATGGCTCAGCTTTCCGAAGCGAAAAAAGGCTACGATAAGATAAAAGCCGCTCTCGACGAGGTGGAAAAGACGGGCTACGGCATAGTTACGCCGCCGGTCTCCGAGCTTACGCTCGAAAAACCGGAGCTGATAAAGCACTCGGGAGGATACGGCATCAAGTTCAAGACCGTCGCGCCTTCCGTGCATATGATAAAAGCCAAGATAGAGACGGAAGTATCTCCGATAATCGGAAACGAAAAGCAGTCCGAGGATATGGTGGATTTTCTGAAAAAAGAAATGGAGGAAAATCCCGAAAAGATATGGGAGACGAATATATTCGGAAAAACCCTGAAGGAGCTTGTCAGCGAGGGCGTGAACGCGAAGCTTTCCCATATATCTCCGGCGTCGAGAACAAAACTGTGCGATACCATGTCGAAGATCATAAACGAGGGAAGCGGAGGCCTTATCTGCATAATCCTTTAAGAGCGTCGGAAACATGCTGAAAAAAAGATCCGGGAGCGGAGGGACCGTTCCCGGATCTGAATGTTTTTTTGCGCCTTTTCGGAAAAACTCAGCCGGCGAGGGATACGACTATCCCGTCCTTGAAGATCACGTTGTTTTTGCCGGAATTCAACTTGAAATAACCGCTGTCGGATTTGATATATACGGAATTTCCTATCAGAGTGTACGTGCCGTTCCCCTGAATAACGCCGTTAACGAACGTACCGGAGGCGATATCGCCGTTTTCGTAAGTGATGGAGCCTTCTCCGCTGAGAACGCCGTTTACGACACTGCCTGTGTATTTCGTCTTGTTGGCATAGTTTATAACCGCGTTAGGATCGTTCTGCTTCCCGTCGGAGAACAGTCCGGTATATACGGTGCCGTCGGCGTAGGTAAGAACGCCTCTGCCGTTTGAAAGATTGTTCTCGAACGCGCCGTCGTATACGTTGCCGTCAGCCCAGATGAACTTTCCCTGACCCGATATCATATTGTCCTTCCACTGACCTGTATATTTGTCCTTGTTTGCGTAAACTATCGTGCCGGTGCCGCTGCGCATATCGTTTTTGTAATCGCCGGTATATACGTCGCCGTTTTTCCAGGTGTATTTTCCCTTGCCGCTTCTGACGTTGTTCTCATAATTGCCCTCGAACACGTCTCCCGAGGCGTAATGCATCGTTCCGGCGCCGGATATCACGTTGTCCTTGAAATTACCTGAGAAAACATCGCCGGACGCGTAATACACGGTCCCGGATCCGTTGCGCATATCGTTTTCGTAATTTCCGACGTACTTGTCGCCGTTCATGTAAACGAAGGTGCCCTCGCCGCTTCTCTTTCCGTTTATGAAGTTGCCGGAGAAAACGCCGTTGGAATATTCGATATGTTCGCAGTAACCGTTGAGCACCTCATCCGTTTCGGAAGAGCCTCCGGAAGTGCGGGTCGTGACGCTCGGTCCCTCAACGCATGAAAACAGCGCAATGCATAAAAGCGACGATATGATCAGACAGATTGCTTTCCTGACTGTTGTTTGCATATTTATCTCCATGCCGCAAAAGCGGTTCAAATATAAATTTCGAAACCCCGCCGGCAAAAGCGGGCGGACTCACATTTTTACTGACGGTACGTAGTATACCATGACGGAACGAAAAAATCAAGCCTTGAAAGCGCCGAGGGGGCAGCCGTTTTGATATCTGCGGAAAAATTTTTTTGTAAAAGCCTGAAAAGCTGTTGAAGATTATTAATAAAATATTGACAACACGACGCAAATCATGTAAAATAACTGCGAATCGCGGGAACCGACCTATTATCCCGCAGTTTCACATTCGCGGAGGGTATACCGCAATGTCAGTTTACTATTTGTTGAAAGGAATCCCAAAATGAAAAAAACAGATTCAAAACGTCAGGCAAGTGTCTATACCATGGAAGCAGTAGGAAACATTTACAAAGTATATAACGCAAGACTTCGCGCAGAATGCATCAAGATAGGCGTTCATTCCAGCTACAGACAGATCATTTCCTACCTTGCTAAAGAAGACGGAGTTCCCCAGCTCGAACTTGTCAGACTCACCAATTTCAAGGCTCCCACCATAAGCATCACTCTCCAGAAGATGGAGCAGGACGGATACGTAACGAGAAAGCCCGATCTTTTCGATCAGCGCAGCGTAAGAGTCTTCCTTACCGATAAGGGCAGAGAATTCAACGATAAGATGGAAGAGAGAGTAAAGAAGTTCGAGGAAGAGATCCTCTCCGATTTCACCGTTGAAGAGCTCAACAACGCAAACGAATTTCTCGAAAAACTCTTCCTGTCGATAGTAAAGACCAACTGACGGGATTTCCGTACGGCAAGCTGATCGGCGATCGAAAACAAGCGGAGACCGCTCTTGCGGCTCCGGAAAGGCAAGTGAAAATTGAAGCAAGTTAAAACCTACATAAGAATATGCGTATGCCTCGTGGCGGTTTTGGCGTCGCTTACGCTTGTGATACCTGAAAAATATACGGTAAAAGGAGAGGTGTCGGACGCAGAACCGGCATCCTCCGGATACGTCAATCCGTTCGCCGACGTGCGCGAGAGCGATTGGTTTTTCAGATATCTCATGCCTCTTGCCGAGAACGGTGTGTTCGTCGGAACGAGCCCCACGACGTTCGATCCCGACATGAACCTTTCGGCGGCTCAGCTTTTTACGCTCATAACAAGATACCTCGGAGTCGAATCCGAGGCGATAGCCGTAAAAAACAGGCTGCCCGACGAAATAAAAAACGACGCGTCGAAATGGTATTATCCGTACATCGTATATCTTTTCGAAAAAGGATTTCTTAATAGTGGGGAATTCGATATCCATTTTGACGGAACACTGAAGAGATTTTCCGTATATTCGGAAAATCTCCTCACGTCGCCGATCAAAAGGGAAGATACCGCCATGTATCTCGCCCGTTCCTTTGAGCTTGAAAACACGGATCTTGTGAGTCTTTCGCCGGCCTCGGGCAAGGACGGTCACGGCTTTATCCGCGGCGGTTCCTACGACGAAGAGACGGCGGCTATGTACTCCGAAGATATCGCGGATTTTGAGTCGATCAGTCCGGAAATGGTCCCATACGTTTTGAAATGCTATTACAGCGGCATATTCGCCGGCGACGAAAAGGGCTGGTTCAATCCTAAGGATTACCTCAGAAGATGCGAGGCGGCAAAGCTTGTGGCGGCGATCATGTATTCCGATCTGAGGCATCCGGCGAGCCACGGCGCACAAGCTGCTTCCGTTCCCGTTCCGGATAACGCCGAGGCGATCCTTGACGCATATATCGGATCGTTCACCTTCGACAGATCCGGAAATCTTCCGTATATGAACGTCACCACCTCAGACGTTTTTTCCGGTAAGTTTGCCTGCGACGTATATATTTCAAGATATCTGTACGGCGCAAATTACAAGGCGTATTATCTCACGGACGTTTCTGAAAAAGAGTTCGTTCCGCGAAGCGCGAGGGTACTTCTCGCGTACTCGTCAAAGCCCTGCGAAATGACCGTTCTCATGACAGTGAGAAACAGGACGAGCGGCGAAGTGGAGGCTTTTGCGGAGTACAGGATCACGACGGGGCTCGAGATCAAAAAGCTTTCTTTCGAAAAACGCGGTTGAAGGCTTTTTCGCGAGGCGTTTTTCCTGAAAGCGGCGATTTTCACGGTTTTTTACTTGTTTTTTTCCATAATCAGGACTTTTGTCGGGCTTGCTATTGACAAGCGGTGATTTTTCATATATAATATCTTACACATACCTGATTGTTTAGGCAATTTGCGAATGACGCAAAACTACTTAATTAAGGAGATTGTTAAGATGAAAAAAATAATTGCAGTAGCTCTTATGATTTGTATGCTTGCGGTTGCTATGTGCTCTTGCCAGCCCGCGGCTCCTCAGGGTGCTGCCGTGACCGTGTCCGTCGTTCTTACCGATGCTGCCGGAGATGAACTTCTCAATTCCGCTGAGGTGCTCTTCTACAGCGACGAGCCTACTCTTGAGGAAGCGCTCGCAGCTGCTTGCGAAGCCGGAAAGATCACTTTCGACGTTACCGATTACGGTATGGTCGAACAGATCGGAAACGTTGAGCTCGGATCCAAGCAGTACTGGTCCTTCAAGGTCAACGGTACCGACGCAACCGGTATAAAAACTCAGGCAGTGAAGACCGGAGACAAGATCACCGGCGTCATCGAAGGCGAAGCTGATCCCGAAACTACCGCAGAAGAATAATCATTGAATAAAAAAGCGCGATACGACTGTATCGCGCTTTTTTTGCGTCTTCAGGTCTGATAATGAAAAGCGCCGCGCCCGGTGAAGGCGCGGCGAGATCTTTGTTACGGGGTGAGCCTCTTGGGGCTTCTGAACAGGAACATCGATTCGTTGATGTGGAGATTCACAAGAAGCATCGTGAGTCTGTCCACGCCGAGTCCGAAGCCGCCGTGAGGAGGACAGCCGTATTTGAAGAATTCGAGATAGAATTTGACGTCCTCGGCAAGGCCTTTTTCCTCAGCCTGCTTTTTGAGCTGTTCGTATCTGTGCTCGCGCTGTGCTCCGGTGGTGATCTCAACGCCGCGCCAGATAAGGTCGTATCCCATGGGAACGCCGTTTTCGTCGCGCATATGATAGAAGGCGCGCTTTTCGGCGCTGTAATCGGTTATGAACAGGAATTCATGACCGTATTTTTCTTTTACCCATTTATAGCTGAGCCTTTCGGCGTCTGTGGTGAGGTCGCCCTTTTCGGATTCCGGAACGGTGAAGCCGTAGCACTTTTCGAGCTCTGCGTAAAGATCGGCGAGCTTTATGACGGGGAAGGGAGTCTCGGGTACGACTATCTCGCACTCGGGTCCGAACGCGTTCACGATCTCTTCGCCGTACTGTTTCTTTACTTCGGAAAGCATATGGGTAAGAAGGCGTTCTTCCATCTTCATTACGTCGCGGAACGACTCTATATAGCTGAATTCAAGGTCGAATCCGGTGAATTCGGTCGTGTGCTTGTTGGTGAAGGACTTTTCCGCTCGGAACACGGGTCCCACTTCGAAAATGCGCTCGAATCCGCTTGCCATCGCCATCTGTTTATAGAACTGGGGGCTCTGTGCAAGATAAGCCTTGCGGTCGAAATATTTCACTTCGAAAACGTCCGCTCCGCTTTCGCTGGCGGCTCCGATGAGCTTGGGCGTGTGGATCTCGATGAAATTTTCGCCGTAGAGAAAATCTCTCATCGCCTTGACCGCCGCCGTCTGTATCTTGAACATGAGCTGGTTTTTGTCGGTGCGCAGATCGATCCAGCGGTAATCGAGCCTTTCATCTATGGACGAACGCTCGACCGCCGCCTTTTTCTTCGTCGCCGGCATTGCTTCTCTCGTTATCGGAAGGGGAGCGGCGACGGACTCGGCGGTTATGCTCTTGGGCTCGACTTCGATACCGCCCATCTTGACGTATTCGCTGAGATGAGCCGTGCCGACCACGGATATCACGGAATCCTGCGTCAGCGAAGCTATCACGTCGAGAAGCTCGGGGTGCGCCGACTTTTCAACTGTGATCTGAATCTTTCCGGTTATGTCCTTCAGGATGATGAACGCCATCGCCTTGGAATCGCGGATGTTGTCGACGAATCCCTGAAGAAGAATCTCGCGCTCCGTGTTGTTCACGGCGTCGCGTATATATGTTCTTTCCATAAATGACCTCTGCAAATTTACCGGTGCTCCCGTGGTTTCACGGATGAAACGGTATGATCTTTCGAAATTATATCACCGCGGTCAAATATTGTCAATAAAAATTTGACGCGCGGCGCAGCCCGGCGGAAAGCCGCCTGCATAAAATACCGCCGGAAGCACGGGCCTCCGGCGGCGTTTTATCGCGCATATCTTTATTTTGCCTTGGATGCGATCTCGTCAAGAAGCTTTGCCTTGAAATCCGCCGGCGACATCACGCCGAGATCTCCGTCCTTTCTCGAACGGACGGCGAGAGTGCCGGATTCGAGCTCCTTGTCTCCGATGATGAGCATGTAGGGGATCTTTTCGAGCTGAGCTTCTCTGATCTTGAAACCGATCTTCTCGTTCCTCTCGTCAACCTCGACGCGTACTCCGCGCGCGTGGAGATCTTCCGCGATGCCCTTTGCATATTCGAGCTGTCTGTCGGAAATGGGCATAAGTCTGACCTGCGTCGGCGACATCCACGTCGGAAGCGCTCCGGCGTACGTCTCGATGAGGTATGCGAGCGTGCGCTCATAGCATCCGAGAGACGTGCGATGGATGATGTAGGGAAGCTGTTTTTCACCCTTTTCGTCGATGTAATACATGCCGTACCTTCTTGCGAGAAGCATATCGATCTGTATCGTTACGAGCGTGTCTTCCTTGCCGTGTACGTTCTTGTACTGGATATCGAGCTTAGGTCCGTAGAACGCCGCCTCGTCAATTCCTATCGTATAATCAAGTCCGAGGTTGTCGAGTATCTGTCCCATGACCGCCTGAGCCTCTTCCCACTGCTGAGCCGTGCCCTCGTATTTGTTGTTCGGGTTTGCGGGATCCCACTGGGAGAAGCGGAACGTGCACTTGTCGAGAAGACCGACGGTGCCGAGAAAATATTTCGTAAGCTCGAGGCAATCCTTGAATTCGGCTTCGAGCTGATCGGGACGGACAACGAGGTGACCCTCGGAGATCGTGAACTGACGCACTCTTATAAGACCGTGCATCTCGCCGGAATCCTCGTTCCTGAAGAGCGTCGAGGTCTCGCCGAGCCTCATCGGGAGGTCGCGGTACGATCTCTGACGGTTCAGATATACCTGATACTGGAACGGGCAGGTCATCGGGCGAAGAGCGAAGCATTCCTTCGTCTCGTCGTCGGGATCGCCGATAATGAACATACCGTCGCGGTAGTGATCCCAGTGACCGGAGATCTTATAGAGCTCTCTCTTTGCGAAATACGGAGTCTTCGTAAGAAGATATCCGTGCTCTTGTTCGACATCCTCGACCCATCTCTGGAGGAGCTGTATGACTCTCGCGCCCTTGGGAAGTATCACGGGCAGACCCTGACCTATCGCTTCCACCGTCGTGAAGTATTCGAGCTCACGCCCGAGCTTGTTGTGATCTCTCTTCTTCGCGTCCTCGACCTGAGCAACGTATTCGTCGAGAGCTTCCTTGGACGGGAACGCAGTTCCGTATATTCTCTGGAGCATCTTGTTCTTGCTGTCGCCTCTCCAGTACGCGCCGGTGCAGGATATGAGCTTGACGGCTTTCAGCCTGCCGGTGGAGGGAAGATGGAGACCCGCGCAGAGATCGGTGAAGTCGCCCTGCTTGTAGAACGATATCTCCTCGCCCTCGGGAAGCGCCTTTATCAGCTCCACCTTGTAGGGCTCGCCGCGCTGTTCCATGAAAGCTATCGCCTCGTCTCTGGGAAGCGTGAATCTTTCAAGAGGTATGTTTTCGGAAATGATCTTGCTCATCATCTTCTCGATCTTTTTCAGATCGTCTGGTGTGAAGGTGACGGAAGAATCGAAGTCATAGTAAAATCCGTTGTCGATGGCGGGTCCTATCGTCAGCAGCGTATCGGGGTAAAGGCGCTTTACCGCCTGCGCCATGACGTGAGAAGCCGTGTGGCGGTATATTTTTCTGCCTTCCTCGTCGTCGAACGTTACGACTTCAAGCTTCGCTCCGTCTTCTACCGGGGTGACGAGCTCTTTTACCTCTCCGCCCATCCTTACGGCTACGGCGCTTTTTGCGAGCGCGCCGTCAGCTTTTTTCAATACCTCAAAGGCCTTCATCGGCGCGTCGTATCCGGAAGCGTCGATCTCATAATTCTTTTCATTGATGATTACTGTCATGATTTCTCCTTTCGCCAAATAAAAAATACCCCGAATGATCGGGGTAATGAAAATTACGGTTCCACCCAAAGGTTTAACTTGAGAAAAATCCCATCCTTAACGCGGAAAACGTCTGCCATTTCCTGCAGAAGCTGAGCGGACGGTGTCCCGGTGCTTTTTTCAGCCGGCTTTTCAGCTGCCGCCGGTTCTCTGTGTGAAATACGGCAGAGGGATATGTTCCGCATAAACGCTTTTGATATTCAGTATGTGAATTTTACACCGAAGAAGCACTTTTGTCAATAGGTTTTCGGAATTATTTTGCCGCTCCGGAAATATAATCGCTGTGTAACGATCTGTCGAAAGGAAAAACGTAAATGAAAGAAAGAATCAAAAGCCCCGGCGGCGATTTTGTGAAGATTTTGAAAAACAGCGCGGTATCCGCGCTTATCGGATGCGTGTGCGCCGTTCTGACCGCTCTCGCGGTGTCGGCGGTACTCGGATCTTCGGACAGACCCGAGACGCTTTTTGAAACGGCGTCGTATACCGTGATCGTCGTATCATCGGCGGTGGCGGGGATCTCCAACAGGATACTCCAGAAGGGGAAAAACAAGTATTCCGGCGTCATCTGCGGAGCTTTCATGGCGCTCGCCGCCGCGGCGGCGTCTCTTGCGGCGGGAGGAAAATCGGGCTTTGCCGTTTTGAAAATGTGCCTTTTCGTCCTTACCGCGTTTGCGTTCACCGCGATGTTTTCAGGAGCCGGAGAGAGAAGAAAAAAGTTCGGGAAAAAGCGTTAGGCGGCGCGTTTTGAAAAACGCCGAAAGCGCGCTTTTAATGCGTTTTCAAGGTTGCTTTTTTCATCCTCCCGTGATATAATACGTATGCGGTCAAAAGATGTGCGCGGCTTGATAAAACGCGCGCGGATCGCGGCGCGTTCTTTGCGCCGGTCGACCGCTTTACGTTACCGGGGGTGGCAATAATGAAGAAAAAACAAATCGGACGCTCGGCATGCACGGGATTTTCAAAACGCGCGTCTTCTGCGGCTCTTCTGATCATTTCGCTCATTTTGCTGCTCGTATCATGCGCGCCGTCTTCGTCGGCAAGAAACGAGGACGTCGGTGCGCTCATGGACGCTCAGATCAAGAACGACGTTTCCGACAACAGATTTATTTTCATTGCACAGACTTTGCGCTTCGATTCCGCGGTATCGCCCGAGGGAAAGATAGAAAGCATCGAGGCCGGCGGAAACACGTGGCAGTGCGCCGTTCCCGTTTTCGGCGTCGAAGCGCTTGACTCGTCTCTCAGAAAGCTTATCGTCCGTGAGCTGTCCGGATTTTCCTTTTCCGGAAAAAAAGGATATCTGCGTCTTGATTACGTCGCGGAAAAAGTCGATAAATATTATAATTTCACGTTTTATGCCGACAACGTGGAGGAAACGGGCGGCTCCGTCGGTAAGATCATCGACGAAAAGAGCTTCAGAAAATGCGTCGATTCCGAAACGCTGTCGTTCGCCGATATATCTTCGCTTTTTGAATATGAGGATTTTTCCGCCGATTTTCTGAATCACGTCAGGTCAAAGATCACGAACGACTCGTCGCTCAACGGGTTTTACGACGCTGCGAAGCTCAGCGCGTGGTTCTCCTCCGGAAAGCTTCCCGAGAACTTTTCCGTTACCGATGACGGAGTCACCGTCTATTTCGGCGAGGAAGAGTTCGCTTTGAACTGCGCGTGCATTTCCGTAAGCGTGCCGAAGAGCGTGATCGCTTCCTGCGGTAAGCCCGGCGGATACGCGTACTATGAGCCGGTGCTGTCCGACACAGAAAAGGTGATAGCCCTCACCTTCGACGACGGTCCTCATTATACAAACACGAAAAAGCTTTTGGACATCATCGAAGAAAAGCGCGTCAAGGTCACGTTTTTCGTTCAGGGCGTCAACATGGACACGAACGGCGACGGCAAGATCGAGACGTGGGCTAAGAATTATATGACCAGAGCCGTCGAACTCGGATGCGAATACGGCAACCATTCGTATAATCACGCGAATTTCAACAATCTGACAAACGAGTCCGCCATGAGTCAGATACAGAGAACGTCCGATCTGATTTTCCAGGGGAGCGGCGTACAGCCGGTGCTTTTCAGGGCACCGTACGGAAATCTGAAAGGCAAGACCGAGCTCGTCTCCGCCGCGGGATATCACATAGTCTACTGGTCGGTGGACACCCTCGACTGGAGCTACGCCGCGGACTTCAACAAAAAAACCATAACCCGCGACGAATGCATCCAAAAGACTCTCGACGTTATAAAAAAACAGGCGAAATCCGGCGGAATAATCCTCATGCACGACATCCACGCGCCTTCCGTAGATACCGCGGCTCTCGCGATAGACTATTTGGTGGAACAGGGTTACAGACTTGTTACCGTGAGCGAGCTTTGCGACCTTCGCGGAAGGATTCCGGATGCGACGGTGATATACAACCGCTCGTCTATAAGAAAACAATGAACTCCGCGCAAGCGGAGACCGCCGCGGGTCCCGAGGCTTAAAAACGGCTGAACTTCCGGCGCCGCACGACGCGCCGCAAAGATACACGCGCCGGATCGCGGCGCGAAAAAATGAATTTTTCAAAAGGAGAAACATATGAAGATATCTGTTACCACTTACAGCTTTCACGGACTTATTTCGGAAGACAAGCTCGGTATGAAAGGCGTTATCGCCAAGATAAAGGAATTCGGGGCTGACGCCATCGAGTATTCTCTTGCCGACAGACCCCATGACGAATATATGGAATACGCAAAGCGCGCGAATGCACTTGCGGGCGAGGCGGGTATTGACAGCGCCTGCTTTGCCGTGGGCGCCGACTTTCTCAACGGAAGCGGCGGAAATCTCAAGGACGAGATAAAGCGTGTTCAGGGACTCGTGGACGTTGCTGAGGCTCTCGGAGTCAAGGTCATGCGCCACGATACCGCTTACGGATTCGCGCCGTCGGTAAGATCGGCGAGAAGCTTCGACTGCGCGCTCCCGAGAATAATCGAAGGCTGCCGCGAGGTCACCAAATACGCCGAGCAGAAGGGGATAGTCACCTGCACGGAAAATCACGGCTATTTCGCTCAGGACGCCGAGAGGGTCGAAAAGATAATCGCGGGGGTCGCCGAGGACAACTTCGGATCGCTCGTCGATTTCGGAAACTTCCTCTGCGCCGACGGCGATCCCGCAAAATCGGTGGGACTTCTCGCTCAGTACGCGCGCCACGCTCACGCGAAGGACTTTTATTATAAGCCGGGATACCTCGACGATCCGGGCGCTATGTGGTTCCAGACCAGAGGCGGAAACTATCTCAAGGGCGCCATAATAGGACACGGCGTCGTTCCGGTGAAGCAGTGCCTGCGGCTCCTCAAAAAGAGCGGATATGAAGGATTCGTCACCGTCGAATACGAGGGACACGAGGATACGCTTACCGGCATCAAGGTCGGCATCGACAACCTCAAAAGGTTCATGTCCGAAATATAAGGCGGCGCAAACACATTTTCAAAAACAAACGCGATATCGGGGAAGGAAAAATGGCTGACAGGAAAAAAAGCGGTATTTTCAGCAAGCTGACGTACAAACAGTTCATCAGACTCGTGATAATAATCTTTGCGGTCGTTCTCGTCCTCGGTGTCGCCGTTTTTGCTCTTGTGAGCTACAGAGTTGAAAACGGATTCTGGTTCTGGGAAGCTCCCAAACCCGACGATTCCAACCGCAGCATCAACTATTATGAGGCGGATTACGGCGAGAACATATTCGAGAATCCGAGGTATATGGATAAGATAAGAGATATATATTTCGGTGACGAGAGCGTCTTTTATCTTCTCACCGGCGACGATTACGAAAAGGCAGGGGACGACGCCGTTTTCTTCCGCGATTTCTTCGACGCCGTCATCAGGGGCGACAACGAAAAGTACAATTCCTTTTTCAGAAAAGGCTATTATACTCCGCAGAACCCTCCCAAGGACGAGTTCACGATGCAGAAAATATACGACATCCGCGTGCTCAGAAACGGCACCTCGGAGGTCGAGCTGGACGGCAAGACCGTCACGCTCAAAAACTATATCGTTGAATACAAGATAATGCAGAACAACGGTACGTTCAGAACGGGGATCGATCACGATTCCTATCAGCCGCAGCTCTTCAGACTTATGGAAGAGGACGGAAAACTCAAGGTGCACAGCATCCTTGACATAAAAGTGATAAACAAATAACACCGCGCGGATACGCCGCGCAAAACAGAAACGGGTAATAAATGAAATATCTTGTGATGCTCGGGGACGGCATGGCTGACCATCCGATCCCCGGACTGAATAACAGAACGCCGCTTGAAGCGGCAAACAAGCCGACGATGGACTTTCTCGCGGCAAACGGAGAGTGCGGCATGTGCGCCACCGTTCCCGAGGGGATGGTGCCTGAGAGCGATACGGCGAATCTCGCGGTAATGGGATACGATCCGCGCGTCTATTCCAAGGGCAGATCGCCGCTCGAGGCGATGAGCATGGGACTTGAAATGGGACCGGAGGATTTCGCGTTCAGATGCAACGTGGTGACGGTTTCCGAGCAGGAGGAAAACTACGAAGACAAAAAGATGATCGACCACAGCGCGGGCGAGATCACCACGGCGGAAGCCGCCGAGCTCATACGCGCCGTAGAGGACCGTTTCGGGACAGACGTCAGACACTTTTATCCCGGCGTCAGCTACCGCCACTGCATGATCTGGAAGAATCCTCCCGGATACGAAAAAAGCGAGCGAATCTACGACTTTTCCCGCCCTCACGACATCATCGGCAGAAGGATAGGGGAGTATATACCGTCCGGCGATATCGGCGGCGAGTACGGCAGGATGTACGCCGAAAGCTTCAAGCTCCTTTCAAATCACCCGGTAAATCTCAGACGCAGGAGCGAAGGGAAGCTTCCCGCCAATTCGATATGGCTCTGGAGTCCCGGCAAAAAGCCGTTCCTCACTTCGTTTACCGAAAGATTCGGCTTTAACGGAACGGTCATATCCGCGGTAGACCTCATCAAAGGCATAGGCATATGTGCCGGGCTGAAAACGCCCTTCGTAGAGGGAGCCACCGGCACCGTCGATACGAATTACGATGGCAAGATGCGCGCCGCGGTCGAAGCCTTCAAAAACGGCGACGATTTCGTTTATATCCACGTCGAGGGTCCGGACGAATGCGGTCACAGAGCCGAGACCGAAAACAAGATAAAGTCCATCGAGAAGATCGACGATCTTATCCTGAGACCGGTAAAGGAATATCTCGAAAGCACCGGAGAGGATTTCAGGATCCTTCTCATGCCCGACCATCCCACGCCCATCGAGCTGCGCACCCACGCCCGCGAGCCCGTCCCGTTCGTCATCTACGACAGCAGGAGGAGGATCGCAAGCGGCGTCGATCGCTACGACGAGAACATAGCGAAAAAGACCGACCTTTTCGTTCCCGAGGGATACAGACTGATCGAGAGATTCATAGTCCGCTGAAAATTGTTTATATCATGCCGGATTACGGCAGACAGAAATAGAAAAACCACAGGAGGCTTTATATGAACAATATAAGAAAATACTACGAGAAGGAGATGAAGCTGTTCTCCGACAACTACGTAGTCAACTGGCACGAGCACGTCTGGGATGACGGGAAGGGACATATGAACGAAGCGGGATGCGAAGCTCTTTACGAGGGCGCATGCGCGACGTATATGGACAAGGTGCTCATATCCTGCCCCGTAGTCGCCGGAGACGCTTCCGCAGCCACCGAAGAAAGATGCCGTCAGGTCAACAACGTCATCGCGGAGGCGGTAAAGAGACATCCCGATAAATACATGGGGATGTGCTTCGTCTGCGGCGGACTGAAAGACAAAGCGGTCGAAGAGGTCAAAAGATGCATAGACATGGGCTTTGTCGGAGTCAAGCTCTATCATCAGTACGTCATAAACGATCCGATGATGTATCAGCTCGTTGAGGCGTGCATCCGCTTTGACGTGCCGATACTCGTGCACGCCGGGAAACTCACTTACCAGCCCGAATCTCAGCCGAGGATATCAAGCGGGCAGCATTTCGCCGACATCGGAAGAAGATATCCCGAAGCTAACTTCATAATGGCGCATATCACCGGCGGCGGAGACTGGCACTGGCAGCTCAAAGCGATCGCCGATGTGAAAAACGTCGTCACCGATCTTTCCGGAAGCGTATGCGACAATCCCGTCGTCGAGGAGACCGTTCGCGTCCTCGGCGCCGACCGCGTCCTCTTCGGTACCGACGGAACGCTGTTTTCCTGCATAGGAAAGATACTCGGATCGAACATATCCGTCGAAGACAAGAAGACGATCCTTGCCGGAAAAGCTTACGACAGATTCATAAGAAAGGCTGGTAAATAAAATGCTTATAGACACCTGTACTTATATCGGACATTGGCCCTTCAGAAAGCTCCCGTTTGAAACTCTTCAGGAGCTCTGCGATCACGCGGAAAAGCATCTGGTCACGCATCTTTTCTGCACCAACGTCGAAGCGATCTTCTACAAGGACGCTTTTCTCGGAAATACGGATCTTCTCGATCAGGTAAAGGCATATAAGGGCTCCGTAAAGGTTTACCCCTTCGCGGTCGTCAATCCCGAATACGTCTGCTTTGAAGATGATATAAAAAAGTACGCCGCTCTCGGCTTCAAGGGAATAGAGCTTACTCCCCAGTACCACGGCTACAAGCTCGGCTCCGAAAATTCCGCTAAGGCGTTCAAGCTTTGCGGTGAGCTCGGACTCTGGGTCAAGGTTTCCGCCGGATTTGAAAACATCAGACAGCGCAATCCCGTGCTCGACAAATTCGAAGAGCCCGGCGCCGAGGATATCGCAAAGCTTCTCAGCGCGTCGGAAAAGACGACCGCGGTGATCAACGCTTATTTCCCGACCGCTCTCGGCGGCAGCTTCAAGACCGAGGTCGACAAGAGGAACAACGTTTTCGTCGACGTCATGCGCACCGACTCTTTCGTCGGCAAGAACTTCGAGGCGGCGATAAACTACCTCGGATACGACAGGCTCGTATTTGCTTCGATGTGCCCGTTCAAATATATCGAGGCTCAGTTCGTAAAGCTCTTTGTCTCTAAGACCGCTGACGAAGACGGCGTCGAAAAGATCCTTTACGGCAACATGAAAAAAGCCCTCGGCATCTGACGCTTCGTCAAAAAGAGGCTTGAAATAAAGATCACGGAGAGGACCGGTATACCGGTCTTCTCCGACTCTGTTGCTTTTTTTCTCCGGGAGCTTCCCGGGAAAAACGGACGCTTTTGAGCAAAAGCTTCATATAAAAGATCCGCGCCGCATATGATCCAAGAGCGATATATGCTTTCGGAGGCAGCGTTTTCAATGAAGAACGTGAAAAAGCTCTTGCTCAATACCGCCGCGCTCACGGCGACGGCGCTTGCGATGAAGACCGTCGCGGTCTTGTACAACGTCTTCCTGACTGAAAAGATAGGGAGCGCCGGGATAGGTCTTTTCACGCTCGTGATGACCGTATACGCCTTCATAAAAACTCTCGGCTCATCCGGGCTCGGGCTTGCCGGGACGCGCCTTTCGATAGACGAAAAGGAAAAAACGGTGTATCATATGCGGCGGCTCGCCTTTGTCGGAGCTCTTCTCGGATGCTTCGCGGGAGCCGTGTTGTTTTTCGGTGCGGAGGCGTTCTCGGCGATCTGGATAGGAAACGCCGAAACGGCGTCCGCTCTCAGGATACTTTCCGCCTCGCTTCCTTTCGTCGCCGTTACCGCCTGCTTCGGCGGATATTTCACCGCGGTGAGAAAAATGGCGCTTTTTGCCGGCATAACCTTTTCCGAGCAGCTTATAAAGATATTTTTTACCGTGATTTTCATAAACGCCGCTCCGACGGTTCATGATGCGATAAACGGCATAGCCGCCGCCATCGTCATATCGGAGGCGTACAGCTTTTCGGTATCTCTTTGCGCGTATCTGTTTTACGGCAGAGAAAGAAAAGCGCTGAGAAAAAAGGGAGGCTTCCGGAAGTCTTTTTCAAGGATAGCCGTTCCCGAGGCTGTCGGCGCGTGGATCAGAAGCGCCCTCAGGACTGCGGAGCATCTTCTCATCCCCGTCGGATTGAAACGCTCAGGCGTGTCCGAGACCGAGGCGCTCGCATCCTACGGCGCGATCCAGGGACTCGCGCTCCCCGTGCTTCTTTATCCGTCGTCCCTCCTCACGTCCCTTTCGGGACTTCTCGTGCCGGAGATCGCGGAAAGCAAGGCGAACGGCAGCGAAAAGCACGTCAGATACATAATCGGCAGGGTACTCTCATGCGCGCTGATATTTTCCATGTGCGTCTTTTCCGTGATGTACGTTTTTCCTGATCATCTGTCGGCGGCGATATACGGCACGGACGAGGCTGAACGCTTCATAAAGATACTCGCCCCGCTTATCCCGGTCATGTATCTCGATATGACCGTGGACGGTATGCTCAAGGGACTCGACAAACAGATGTCGGTCATGCGCATAAACATCCTCGACTCTCTCTTTTGTGTTTTGCTCGTGATCTTCCTCGTCCCGGCAAAAGCCGTGGACGGATATATCATCACGATCTTTCTTGCCGAATGCGGAAATTTCCTTCTGAGCTTCCGCAGACTTTACAAGACCGTCCCGGCTAAGATCGACGTGATCCCCAAGGTGATAAAACCCCTTATCGCCTCCGCGGCTTCCGCGGCGCTTTCGCGGGTCGCGCTCTCCGGCGCGGAGCTTCCGTGCGCGTGGCTGTTATTTTTCGAGATATCGCTCAGCGTCGTTTTGTACGCGGTGCTGATATCGCTTTTCAAATGCTTTACAACCGAGGAAAAGAAGTGGCTCTTCGGCATTATCGGTATCGACAAACGCCGGGACAAAACAGAATATTCCAAAAAGGACCAAAATGTCAGAACGTAAAAATAAACTCAACTCCGTCAGAAATTATCTCCGCATGAGGACCGTCCTGTGCGCCGCCGCCACGGCAGGCCTCGCATTCGCTTCATTCGCGTTTTTTTCCAAAATACTTATAGAATACGCGGTCTCCTCCGTCGTAACGTGTCTTTTTTTGCTGT
>Ga0079305_1001055_pt1 | contig 42840 bp, 44 predicted proteins | sample LMS_cellobiose_e_FD_79183 | JGI IMG/M metagenome (GOLD analysis project Ga0079305, IMG submission 79183) | Rumen-fistulated moose microbial communities from Alaska, USA - LMS_cellobiose_enrichment | ecosystem: Host-associated > Mammals > Digestive system > Stomach > Rumen fluid ... | reverse complement strand
TATCTCGTTATAAACAAGAAGCGGGTATTCGCGGTACGCATTCTCCACCCGGATTCCGTTGAGTGTCACCGGAAAGTCTGCAATTGTGACGGAAACCGTTTTATCCGCAGCGCAAACCGGGAGCCCCGAAACACTCACGAAGAGAACCGCACAAATACTAATCGCCAATAGTCGTTTTTTCATCGCTACTCTCCTTATTAAGTCCTCCTTTTTAACACAGGTCCCTATTGACTCTCTGCATAGTTAACGGGACTTTTTTGAGAAAACTTACATCGATTACAACAAACCTTTTTTATTTTGTAGAAATGCTTTCTGCAATTCGTTGCAGTTCTTTAAGGGATAATTCTCCAGCGAGTTGAAAGTCAACTTCTCCATTCGACCAGATCAATAGTATTTCTTTGTAGATTTTTATATAAACGCCCTCGTTTCCCTGAATAACAACGCTTCCGGTTTCTCCATGCTCGTTATCAACGGAATAACCGGTTCCAATATTCTCTTGAGAGAAGAGTAACGTTTGATTTCCCTTTTTATATGTAACAGTAATACCGAATGCATCCGAATCGATCGCCTCCATTTCATAGCCTTTCGGCAGATACGTCGGCTCATAGACGAGAACCGATGTGTCGATCGGCGTCGTCTCGCCGTCATGCTCAAAATGGATATCGATCGCGTGTTCCCCGTTGCGGGTGATGACGCGAACAAGAGTTTCCCGGTAGGCTTCGACGGTAGTGACGAGAACGATGTTGGCAAGGAGGAAAACGATCAGGAACATCGCAACAAAACGCCAGAAGCGGAGGCGCTTCGCCTGTCTGGCTTCCGCTTCCTTCGTACGAATGAACGAACGGATCCGCGCAAGCGAAACCTCCGGAACCGCGCTGTCGGGATCCGGCTCGAACTTCTTCGCGAGGATCGTTCCCGCGTATGTCAAAACGAGGAGGCCGTTCTGTTCCCGTTCTGTGAGGCTCCTCACGGGCGTTTCACCCCCCCCCCACTCCATTTCTTTACAGTTCATCGGTCCGTTCTCCTTTATCGTTCAAACTCGCCCTCATTGCTTATAAGGTCTCCCTTTCTTCTTTGGTCAGCGCATCGCGGAACTCGCCGTATGCCCGCGAAAGCCGCGTGCAGACCGCGTTATAGGAGATTCCGAGCCGCGCTGCAACTTCTTTGTTCGTCATCGCTTTCGCGAATTTGAGCCAGAGGATCTCCTGGGACGTTTCGCTCAACCGTTCGACGACCGCATCGACGTTCGGCCCGATCGCGACGTCTCCGATCTCCGCAAGCGCTTCCAGATCCGTCCGGGTTTCGTCTGAAAACCGTTCCGTAAGCCGGTCCGCCTTCTCGTCCTCTTTCCGCTGTGACCGCAAGGCGTCCAGCGCGTAGTAGCGCGTCTTCGAAAAGAGGTACGCACGAAGCGCCTTTTCGGTTCGCCTCTGCATTCGCTTCGGCTCTTTGATCAGCGCGAGGAATGCGTCCTGGACGACCTCCTCCGCAAGGAAATCGCTTCCCAAAAAAGAGCGCGCAAACCGAAGAAGTTCCGCCGCATACGCCCGAAAAAGGCGTTCGACGAGACTCCGCTCCTCATCGCTCAGGTCCATGAAGAGGAAGATCAGCATGTTACGCGTTTCCTTTCTCTCAAATAGTAAACGGGACTTTCCGCAAAAAACTTACACGCCGGAAGAAAAAGTTTAAATCTATTTGTGAAAAAATTGACAATTTCGAATGCAATTCGGAATCAGTCGAAATCCGCTTCTCTGTGAACGCCCCTCGCGCCTGCTTCTCTTTCCATCAGTCCCCGTACCGCTCGCCGTGCATATCCTCCCGGCCGTGGGGCTTGTAGAGCGGATCGCGCTCGTAGAACTGGTAGCCGTATGGGTAGCCGAGCTGCTGCTTTAAGAGCGCGTAGCGCTCCGTCCCCTCGCGCCAGTCGGTGTGGGGATCGGTACAGGTCTCGTTGACGAGACAGTCCGGTGCGAGCTCGCGGAAATGGTCGATCTGTTCCTGGGGGATCTTCGTTTTACAGCCGATCCAGAGCCGCTCGAGTTGGGTGAGGCCGTAGACAGGCGAAAGGTCGTAAAGCCGTGTGTTCCAGCAGATATTCAGGTGTTTCAGTTCCTTAAGATCCTTAAGCGGCTCGAGCGTCCGGACGCGGTTCGTGAAGATCTCGAGGAATTCGAGATGGGGGCAGTCCGCGATCGGCGTGATGTCCATCACGTTGCAGAGCGCGACGATCAGGACCTCGAGATCGGGCATATACGAGATGAACGAAATGTCCTCGAGCGTTTCGTTGTGGCCGAGGTCGAGGTATTTCACCTTTGTGCAGTAGCGGAGGGGATAGGCCGTCTCGGGTGTGAGCTGGACGCGGCCGTACGCGCTCGCGAGGATCTTCGTGACGTCGGTGCGGACGGAATAGACATCGCTGAACCAGACGCGCCAGACGACGTCGATGTCCGGGTAGTCGTCGCGGATCGCCGCCATCGCTTCGTCGCTCACGCCGCAGAAATCCATATCGAGCTTCTTTACGTCCGGAAGATACGTGAGAAGCTCGCGCACCTCCGCGCCCTCGTCCGCCATTTCGATGTGGTTGAAATCGAGGATCGGCGTATGGAAGCCGACCTCCTCGCCGAACGCCGTCATCGTATAGGCGACGCCGAGTTCCGGGTGAGCCTTCGCGAACGCGCTGACCATCGGGAGTTTTTCGTGGGTGTCCTCCGCGCCGAAATCGACGCGGGCAAGGCGCGGGAAGAAGACGAGCTGGCGTTCGAACTCATCGATTTCGTCCGGGGTGAGGGCGGACACGTCGACGGTATCCGCGTCAAACGGGATCTCGATCGGGCCGACCTTAAGCGGTCCCTCAAGCGTCATGTCCGGAAAAGCCCCGGGGGCGGCGAGCCGTTCATCGACCGGCCATTGTCCGAGCGGAACCGTTCCGGTCAGGCGGATCTCCGGATACTTCTTCCGAAACTCCGTAAGCGTCCCGAACGACCAGCCCGCCGCGTCGATCCTTGCGGCGCGGACATCCCGGAAAAACTCCATATAGTCCTTCGCCAGAAGGAGAAGCTCCTCCTCGCCGATCCGCGTGAAGTCGATCGTCCGCGTCGTCTCGTCGAATGTCACGTGATCCGGAAGCGTCACGGTATAGAGGACGTTTACGTTCGGATGCTTCTCAGCCCAGGCTGCGATCTCCCGGAAGCATGCGCTCTCGCGGAGATCCGCCTCCTTCAGGTTCCCGAGATAATCGAGGCGCGGGATCTCCTCCTCGCGGATGTTCAGCTCGACGCGCTCCGCATTCCGAAGATAGATCCCGTCACGGAAGAGGACGACCGTATGGGTCAGGAGCAGGGCGTTTGCGGCCGCGGCCAATGCGAATACCGCCGCAAGGATCGCGATCCAGGCGCGGCGTCCGCCGTGTTTTTTCTGTTTGGTTTCGGGTCTTTCGGTCTTCATTTCGGTTCGGTTCTCTGTTCATCCGGCTTTCCGGGCGCGCATTTGCTGAGTTTATTGTACGGTCGTTTGATCTCCGGCGCAAGAGGAAACGCAGAGAAGGGCAAGGCCGCATACGCCTCCGGCATTGCTTCCGCACACATTCCGGGGGCAAAAAAACCGTCCTCCCGAATCCGGGAGAACGGTCCTGCAACTTTGTGTTTTCGATTGTGCGGGGCGATTCCGCTTATTTCGCGATCGCGTTCTTCGCGGTCGTGCAGAGCGTCGCAAACGCCGGAGCGTCGTAGATCGCGAGCTCGGAGAGCATCTTGCGGTTGATATCGATGTTCGAGAGCTTGAGGCCGTGCATCAGGTTGGAGTAGGTGATTCCGTTCGCGCGGGCGCCGGCGTTGATGCGGGCGATCCAGAGACGGCGGAAATCGCGCTTGCGGTTTTTACGGCCGATGTACGCAGTCGCGAGGGAGCGCATCACGGCCGGACGGGCGGCGCGGAATACGTTGTGTTTGGAAAGATAGAAACCCTTCGCCTGAGAGAGAAGTTTCTTGTGTCTCTTGTGGGTGTTTACGCCTCTTTTAACTCTTGCCATTTGTTTCTACCTCCTTATTTATCGAGAACGGCCATCATTCTCTTCTGGTCTGCGCTGGTCAGGGTCGTTCCCTGGCGGAGGCCTCTCTTACGCTTGCTGGATTTCTTGGTCAGGATGTGGCTCTTGTAGGCCTTATGGCGCATAACCTTTCCGGTTCCGCTGATCTTGAATCTCTTGCTTGCGCCTCTGTGGGACTTCATTTTTGCGTTTGCCATGATGTTTCTCCTTACTTGTCGGTTTTCGGTCCTAAAATCATCGTCAGGAAGCGTCCCTCGAGGAGAGGCGCCTTTTCCACGACCGCGAATTCTTCCGTCGCGACGCGGAACAGCTCCATCGTCTTCTCGCCCGCGGCGGTGTTCGACCGCTCACGGCCGCGGAAACGAAGCCGGACTTTGACCTTATTTCCGTCCTTTAAGAACTTGATTGCGTTATTTGCCTTGACCTGGAGGTCGTGCTCCTCAATAAACGTCGAGAGCTGGACTTCCTTGATCTCGGTCGTTTTCTGTTTCTTTTTCGCTTCCTTTTCCTTTTTCTGAAGCTCATAGCGGTATTTACCGTAATCCATGATCTTGCAGACGGGCGGCTTCGCCTGGGGAGCGATCAGAACGAGATCAAGATTTTTCTGAAGCGAAAGGGCCTGGGCTTCCTCGATCGGAACGATGCCGAGCTGGGTTCCCTGTTCGTCGATGAGACGGACTTCTTTCTCACGAATTTCTTCGTTGATCAAAGCTTCTTTACTGATGGCCGTATCCTCCTTATCGGTCACGTGCAAATAAAAACGCGGACTCAAGTCAGAATCCGCTTCAAAATAAGCCGTTTCGGCGCTTATTTCGTTATCGACCCGTTCGCGAAAGCTCGGGGTGAGGAGCGGGACTCCTTCTTGTTGCCCGATTATCTTATCATCGCGGTCAGGCGTTGTCAAGAGCTGCGCCCGGTATTTTTTGCATGCCCCCTTCCCGCAAGCGTCTGCCCGGCGGGAGTATGCAAAAACTCCCGCTTACGTTGTCTTCTGAAGATACGGACGGCGAATTGCAAAGTAATAGTAGACGAACACGAAGAGCGCCGAGAAGCCCCAGCCGACGGGGAAGGCGAAGTAGACGTTCGTGACGGAATGCGAGACCGACATCGAGATCGCGAGAAAGATCTGGCGCATCACGATCATCCCGCTCATCGAGAGCCACATCACAGCCTGGGAATGGCCGAAGCCGCGGGAGGCGGACATGAACGTCTGGTTCAGCGCCTGGAAGAAGAAGAACGGCACCATCGTCCGGAGCATCGCCGACGCCGAAAGGAGCGCCGCCGGATCGTCCGTAAAGACGCCCGAGACGGGCTTCGCAAACGCGAAGAGCAGAACGCCCGGCACGATGACGAACGCGAGCGAAAGGCCGAGCGCCGTCCGGACGCCGCGGAACGCGCGCTCCTGTTTCTCCGCGCCGACGTTCTGGCTGACAAACGTCATCGACGCGAGCGCGATCGACTGGGGGATCAGCCCGATGAACTTGTCGATCTTTTTCGCGGCGCCGACGCCCGCCATGACGGACGAACCGAACGCATTGACGTAGCGCTGGACGAACAGGTTCGAGATCGAGACGAGCGACATCTGGATCGCCGTCGGGAAGCCGAGACGGACGATCTCCCGGAGGTATTCTTTTTTAATGCCGAGCGCGCGGAGCGAGACGCGGTACACGTCGTTCGCGCGAAGCAGACGGTGGAAGACGAGCGTCATCGACAGGAACTGAGAGATGATCGTTGCGTACGCCACGCCGTTCACGCCGAGGCGGAACCAGCCGACGAAGACGAGGTCGAGCGCGATGTTCGTTACGCTCGCGATGACGACGTAGAGGAACGGATGGCGCGAATCGCCGACGGCGCGGAGGATACCGGAGCCGACGTTGTAGATCGACGTGAACAGGATCCCGACGAGGTAGATGCGGAGATAACCGGCCGCTTCGGGGAAAACGTCGTCCGGGCAGGCGACGAGCCGGAGGATCGGCTCGGTCAGCGCGATCCCGAGCCCCGCCATAAAAACGCCGAGGAGAACGGCGAACGTCAAAGCGGTGTGGATCGAATCGCGGAGGCTCTCATAATCCTCCGCACCGAAAAAGCGCGAAAACAAAACCCCCGCGCCTACGGAGAGGCCGGAGAAAAAGCCGATGAGGAGATGCGAGACGTCCGTGCTCGACGTTACGGCCGCGAGGGCCGTCGTTCCGACGAGCTTCCCGACGACGATCGCATCGACGCTGTTGTACAGATTCTGAAAGACCTGGCCCGCAAGGATCGGAAGCGCAAAGGAGAGGATCAGGCGCGCGATCGGCCCTTCGGTAAGGCTGACGCTTGATTTCTTCATGATTTCATTATACACTTATTTTATGGCTACGATCATCGAAATCATTACGAATATCGACACTTTTTTCCTGGGCGCCTTCCATACCTTCGCGGAGAAGAGCGGCTCGTTCCTGACACCCCTTTCGAAGTTCCTCACGGCGATCGGTGAAAAAGGACTGCTCTTTCTCCTTCTCGCCGTCGTTCTGATGCTCTTCCCGAAAACGCGGAAGCTCGGCGTCTGCGTGTTCGGCGCGATCGCGTGCTGTTTCCTGATCTCGAATCTGATCCTGAAGGACGCGATCGCACGGACGAGGCCCTACCTTTCGACCGTCCAGATCTTCCAGTGGTGGGCGGCCGCCGGTCACGTCGAAGAATCGGGCTTCTCCTGCCCCTCCGGCCACGTCGGCGCCGCGATGGCGGGCGTTACGGCGATCTGGTTCTTCCGGAACCGTGAATCGAAACGCGAAAAGCTCTGGCTTCTGCTCTTTCTCTGGCCGGTTGCGATGGCGTTCTCGCGCTGCTATCTGATGGCCCATTACCCGTCGGACTGCCTCCTCGGCTTCTTCGTCGGCTGGCTCTCCGCCTTTCTCGCGTGGTTCGTCACGGAGTTCATCTGGGTCCTTCTCGAGAACCACAAAACCGCGCCGTTCCCGTTCTTCGTCCTGAACGTCAATCCGGTCACGCTCGTCCGGCGGTATATCCGGATCGCCTCGGATCGGAAAAAGGCCAACGCAAAAGACCCCGAACACGCTGCCGCTCCGAAGACAAAACGGAACGGTTCTTCCGGCGCATGACCGACGGGCCGCGCTTTCCCGTATCAAAAACAGACCCCGCGCTGTGCACGGGGTTTTCGTTTGCGGGATTCTCCTCTCGCCGGGAGGAAGTCGATTTTATTTCCCCGCTCCTTTCCGCACGGCCGAAACCGCCGACGCACCGGTAAACAGAACGACGTCGACCGCGACGATCGTGGCGCCGACCGGCGTTGCGCCGAGGATCGAGACAACCATCCCGATCACGGCGGCGACGACGGAAAAGACGGCCGACGCGACCGTAACGGCTTTGAAGCTCCGGAAGAGTCGCATCGCCGAGAGCGCCGGGAAGACGACGAGCGCCGAGATCAGAAGCGAGCCGACGAGATTCATCGCGAGAACGATGATGACCGCGATCACGACCGCAATGAGGAGGTTATACGCCTCCGTCCGGACGCCGACCGCCTTCGCGAAGTCCTCGTCGAACGCGACGGCGAAGAGCTTGTTGTAGAACAGGACAAAGAGAAGGATGACGACGGCCGAAAGAATGACCGAGAGGCGCACCTCGGAGGCCGAGAGCGTCAGGATCGACGTCGAGCCGAACAGCGTCGTGCAGACGTCCCCCGAGAGGTTCGACGAAGCCGAGAAGATATTCATGACGAGATAGCCGAACGCCAGCGCAGCGACCGAGATCATCGCGATCGCCGCGTCTCCCTTGATGCGCGCGTTCTTTCCCGTGCGGAGCAGCAGGATCGCCGCGAGGATCGTCAGCGGAAGGACCAGAAGCGTATCGTTCGTGATCTTCAGGACCGAGGCGATCGCGATTGCGCCGAACGCGACGTGGGAGAGGCCGTCGCCGATGAACGAAAACCGCTTTAAGACGAGCGTTACTCCGAGCAGAGACGAGCAGAGCGCAACGAGGATCCCTACGATGAACGCGTAGCGGACGAAGGGATATTGGAGATACATCGAAAGCGTCGCCATCATTCCTTCTCACCCCCTTCCGGTTCCGCGGGAGACGAGCCGTCCGCCCCCTCCGCGAAATACCGCTCCGCCGAGATCCCGGCCGCCGGCTCCGGCTGGGCAGGCGCCTCAAAGCCCCAGCCCTCGCGCTTCACGGGCGTTCCGTAGTTCCACGCTTCGCCGCGCAGGAAATACCGCCCCGCACCGCTCCGGAGATACGCGTCGCGCGTTCCGAAGAAGACCGTCGAGCCGATGTGGAGGACGTGCGTCGCGAAACGGACCGCCGCGCGGACGTCGTGGGTGATCATAATGACGGTGATCCCGTCGCGGTTCAGTTCCGCGATCCGCCCGTACATCACGTTCATCGCGTTCGGGTCAAGGCCCGCGACCGGCTCGTCGAGAAGCAGGAGCTTCCGCGTCGCCGAAAGCGCGCGCGCCAGAAGCACGCGCTGACGCTGGCCGCCGGAAAGCGCGGAAAACGAACGGTTCGCGAGATCCGCGATCCCCATCCGTTCCATGTTCGCGAACGCCGCCTTTTTCTCTTCGGCGCTGTAGAACGGCCGGAAGCCCGTTTTCCCCTGGAAGCCGGAGAGAACGATCTCACGGCACGACGCGGGGAAATCCTTCTGGGCGTCTGTCTGCTGGGGAAGATAGCCGATCGCGTCCTTTGCGAGGCCGTCGCCGAAGACGATCTCACCCGCGAGCGGTTCCGCAAGCCCGAGGAGCGTCTTCATCAGAGTCGTCTTTCCGGAGCCGTTTTCGCCGACGATGCAGAGATAGTCCCCCGCGTTTACCGTAAAATTCAGTTGTTCGAGGATCGCCCGGCCGTCGTAGCCGAGGGAAAGATCCTTCGCCTCAATGAGTGCCATCCGGCTCCTCCTTACGTTTTTCCTTTCTGTCCGGGGATGCACGCGCGCGTTCAGCGGAGCGCTTCCGCGAGAACGGCAAGGTTCGCCTCCATCACGGAGAGATACGTTTTTCCGTCCGCGACGTCCCCGGCCGTAACGGACTGCATCGAATCGAGCGTCCGGATCGTCTGGTCCCGTTTCGCCGTCGTCCGGACGACCGTTTCCGCGAGACGGTGATCCGCGCCTTCGATCGTGAGAACGGTCCCAAGGCCGAGTTCGTCCGTCTTCCGTGCGAGGAACGCGATCGTTTCGAAGCTCGCCTCGGTTTCGGCCGAGCAGCCGACGAAGGCCGCGTAATAATCGAGGCCGTAGTCGTCCGTGAGATAGCGGAACGGGAAGCGGTCCGCGAAGAGAAGCGTGTTCACGCGTCCTCCCCGGACGGTCTCCGCGTAATCCGCGTCAAGTGCCGCAAGCGTTTCGCGATATGCCGCCGCGTTTGCGCGGTAGAGCGCCGCGTTCGCAGGATCGAGCGCCGCGATCTCCTCCGCAAGCGTGTCCGTATACAGCGCCGCGTTCCGGAGCGACAGCCAGACGTGCTCGTCGTACTCGACGTCGCCGTGGTGATGGTCGTTTTCGTCATCGCCGTGATCGCGGTCACCGTCGGCATCCTCGCCGTCATGGTCGGCGTCGCGGTCCTCCTGCATTCCCTCGACGATCTCCTCCTCCTTCGCACCGGTCCCGAGCGTTTCCAGAAGATTCACCGTTCTCCGCGCGTCATCCGGCGCCGTTTTCTGCGCATCCTCGACCCATTCGTCCGACTCGCCGCCGACGTACACGAGGAGATCCGCGTCCGCAATCCGGAGGATGTCCTTCGCGGTCGGCTGGTAACTGTGGAGATCGACGCCGGAATCGTTGAGAAGCGTGAGGGCGATCCCCGCGGGGTTTTCGCCGAGGACGTTCCGGATCCAGTCGTACGCGGGAAAGACCGTACAGACGATCCGGAGAGGCTCCGTTCCGTCCGCGTCCCGGCCCCCCTCCGCGGGCGTTTTCGCGCATCCCGCAAGACCCCACAGAGAGAGAAGAAGCGCAAGGGCGATGCACGCAGAGCGCACGGCGGACAATCTATTTTTTTCCATTTTTACCTGCATTGCAAAAGTCTGTCTCCTAAAATATGGTATTCGATGCTTTATAGTACCCTACCGCGCCCGTTCCGTCAAGTGTCCGGGGCTTTTTTCGCATCGAAAAACCCGCAGACCGGAAGGCCGCGGGCATCGTTCGTTCGGACGGGTCCCAAAAAAGAGACTGCGAATGAAGATCAATAGTTATAGGCGCAGAGCTCGAAGTACGCCTTCGGATGGGCGCAGGTCGGGCAGACCTCGGGCGCTTCGGTCCCGATGACGATGTGGCCGCAGTTCCGGCACTCCCAGACCTTGACCTCGCTCTTCTCGAAGACCTTCGCCGTTTCAACGTTCTTGAGAAGCGTGCGGTAGCGCTCTTCGTGGTGGCGTTCGATCGCGGCGACGAGGCGGAACTTCCGCGCAAGTTCCTTAAAGCCCTCTTCATCGGCGGTCTTCGCGAATTCCTCGTACATATCGGTCCATTCGTAGTTCTCGCCCTCCGCAGCCGCGAGCAGGTTTTCGGGAGTCGTTCCGATCCCCTTCAGCTCCTTGAACCACATCTTCGCGTGTTCCTTCTCGTTTTCGGCCGTCTTCAGGAACAGCGCCGAGATCTGTTCGTAACCTTCCTTCTTCGCGACGGACGCAAAGTACGTGTATTTGTTGCGGGCCTCGGATTCACCGGCAAACGCGGCCTTCAGATTCTGTTCGGTTCTGGTTCCTTCATACGGATTCTTTTTCATGGTGCATTCCTCCTTCGGTAACGCAATCGATAACGGACGTGACGGCGCGATGGCCGGAGTTTTGACTACGCAAGGTCGTCGTGCTGAGGGGCGAGATCGTCCGTAACCGCGGAAACGCTGTAGCCCGCCGGCGTCTCCTCCAGCGACTTGTAGTAGAGCCTGCAGTGACAGAAGCCCTCGAACGCGGGATCGCTCACCTGTTTGCGGAATTCCTCGCACATGCAGATGTTCTCGGGGACGTGTTCTCTCCGGCACGGGCAGTATCCGCCGGTCCGTACGAGGCCGCCGCGGATCAGTTCGACGATCTTTTCGTCAGGGTTCAGGATCAGTTTCATCGGTTCGTTCCGCCTTTCTTTCACTCGCTTTATCGTGCTCCGTCCCGTCCGGTCGGTTCCGGCCGGGGAACGGCTCAAATGAATTCCGTTTCGATGTTCAGTGCGATCTCGCTCTCCGGATACCGCTCCGCCATATACGCGAGAAACTCGGTGCGGAGCGCGTCCCAGTCGCGAAGCTCGTAGTCGACGATGAAATCGCAGTAGATGCGTTCCGTCCCGGGCTCGAGATAGACCGCGTGGAAACTCTTGAGATGGTCGTGGGCCTTGACGAAGGCGCCGATCGCCTGGCGGATCTCCTTCACGCCTTCGTGGTCGTTGTCGACGGCGTAGATGCCGAACGTCATTCCGACCTTATACTTCATATAGATCTCGAGCTGGAGCTTCCTGAGAACCTGATAGATCTCGCCGACGGTCTTGTCGTGGTCGATCTCGAGGTTGCAGGAGCCCGTATACGCGTCGGGGCCGTAGTTGTGGAGCGTCATATCGACGGCCGCGATCACGCCCTCGGTATTGCGGATGTCGTGGTACATCGCCGCGGCAAGCTCCTTATCTGCCGGTTTTCCGAGAAGATCCGAGACGGTATCGCTCAGGACCTCGAAGCCCGCCTTGAGGATCAGCACGGAGATGAAGATTCCGGCAAACGCGTCGATCGAGAAGCCGAAGAGGAGAAACAGAAGCGACGAAGCAATCGTGACGAGCGAGACGAACGAATCGTTCCTGCTGTCGATTCCGACGGCCTCGAGTGCGCCGGAACTCGCCTTCTTCCCCATCTTCACGGTATACGTTCCGAGCGCGAACTTCGCGACGGCGGAAATGGCAACGACGAGGATCGAAACGTAGGAGACGTTCAGTTCTTCGGGCGTGATCACGCGCTCCACCGACGTCTTCAGCGTCTCCACACCGGTCACAAGGATCAGGACCGCAACGATCAGACTCGTCAGATATTCGATCCGGCCGTAGCCGAAGGGATGCTTTTTATCGGGGTGTTTTCCCGCAAGCTTCGTCCCGACGAGCGTCAGAACGGACGTCAGCGCATCGGAGGCGTTGTTGATGCCCTCCGACACGATCGCAATCGACGAGGCCAGCAGACCGATCACGACCTTCACGGCCGCGATCAGGATATTGGCGACGATCCCGAGTCCGGATGTCGTTAAAATGATTCCCTCGCGCGAATCGGGATCCTGACGGAACAGCTTGTACAGAAATGTCATTTCCTTTTCCTCTTTATCTGTTATCGCCTTCATTATAGCCGAACCACCGCACAAATCAAGTGACGCGGCAGACACAAAGAAGCGCTTCATCGGATTTCTCACGTTGAAAACGCTTATAGGGATACGGTATAATAGGAGTTTGAAAGGGGCTTTCATGAACGACATCATCCTGACCGGAAGAGAACGCGCGCTGCTCTCGCGGGACTATTCGCTCGACGATATCCTGCGGTTTTCGCGCATGCCGCGCCGGGAGATCGAAAAGGCCGCCCTCCATCTCACCGCCGATCTGACGGCGGACGCGACGCCGACCCGCGCGCCGTCCTGTATCTTCGTCGGCGCCCAGCCCGGCAGCGGGAAATCGACCTATATCCGTAAAATCAAGGAATCGAACACCGGCTTCCGCTACGTCGAGCTGACGATGGACGACTACCGGAGTTTTCACCCGCTCTACGCGGAGCTTGAGGACCGGATCGAACGCCACTGGATCGGCCGGACCGAAAACGATCTGGACTCCCCCGGAAGCGACATCGCGGACTTTACCCAGCTCTTTGCGGGCGACGTCGTCGACCGGATCGAGGAGCTCGTGAGCGGCGAAAGCGGCGGACCGAAGTATTCGATCCTCTACGAATGGGCGATGCGCGCGTCCGTCGAGCCTCTGAACGCGATGCGCCGGCTTTCCGCGCGCGGCTACCGGATCGAGGTCTGCTTCATCGCCGTAAACCGCCGGATCTCGCTCGAGGCGTGCCGCCAGCGCTCCCGGATCATGAACAGCAAAGGACGCCTCTTCCGCACGATCCCCGACAGCTTCCACCGTTCGAGCGTCGAGCGGCTCCCGGAGGCGATCAACGACATCTACCGGACCGGTTACGAACTGGAACGGCTGATCGATACGTTCGTTCTCATCGACCGGAAGGGCACCGTCCTCTGGCGGAACGGCGATGCGACGCTTCCGGGCGACGTGTTTCGGGACATCCTCGAAAACGGCCCGCTTGATGTCGAAAACAGTTCCGCTTACGCCGAAGTGGCGCTTGCGCGCGAGTCGCGCGGACTCCCGGCTTCGGAATAATCCCCTCTTCCATCTGCAACAGGAGGCGCTTTGATGAACCAGAGAACCAAAAACATTGCGCTTGACATCCTCTGCGAGATCGGCGGCTGTATGCTGATCGCGTTCGCGACGTATAACGTCGCCGCCCCCGCCGCATTCGCGATCTCGGGCTTCTCCGGGATCGCGCTGATCCTCTACCGCCTCTTCGGCGTGTCGATGGGTCTCACGAACTTTCTTCTGAACATCCCCTTCGCGGCCGTCTGCTGGAAACTGCTCGGTTTCCGATTCCTCGCGAAATCGATCCGCTGCATCGTCATCCAGTCCGTCCTGATGGACGCCGTCGCACCGCTTCTTCCGGTGCTCCACCTCGACCGTATGATCGCGGCCCTCATCGTCGGCGTCTTCTACGGCGTCGCGTTCGCGATTATCTATATGCGCGGCTCGTCGACCGGCGGGATCGACTTCGTGATCATGCTCGCGAAACACTACCGGCCGTACGTCAAGACCGGCGTGATCTCGTTCATCGCCGAGCTTGTGACGCTCGCCGCCGCGGGCATCATCTTCCGCGACATCGAAGCCGTCGTCTACGGCGTCGTCATCGTCTTTCTCTCGACGACGACGATCGACCGCATCATCCTCGGCATGAACTCCGGCGCGATCGCCCTCATCGTTACCGAACACGGAAACGGGCCGAACGTCTGCCGCCGGATCGATGAGCTCACGAGCCGCGGGGCGACGATCCTCCCTGCGCGCGGCGGCTATCACAACGACGAGAAGGACGTTGTGATGTGCACCGGCTCGTATAAGGAAATCTACGCGATCCGCCGCGATCTCAAGAACACCGAGCCCGGCGCCTTTACGATCATCCTCGATTCGAAGGAGGTCCAGGGCGAGGGCTTCGAGATCCGGAAGGTTGCCGGCGAAAACGAATAACCGATCCAAACAGCATAACACATATAAAGGAGGTTACATTCTATGCGCTATGAAATCAAGGGTGACTCGCTTCCCGTCGTGATCTGCGAACTCGAAGCGGGCGAACAGATGGTCAACCAGGGCGGTGCGATGAGCTGGATGACGCCGAACATGTCGATGTCGACGGAGGGCGGCGGAAGCCTCGGAAAGGCACTCGGCCGTATGTTCTCGGGCGAGAAGATCTTCCGCAACGTCTATACGGCGAACGGCGGTCCGGGAATGATCGCGTTCTCGTCCTCGTTCCCCGGCTCGATCGTGGCCGTCGAGGTCACCCCCGACAAGCCCGTCATCCTCCAGAAGAGCGCGTTCCTCGCGGCGACCCCCGGCGTCAATTCCGAGGTCTTCTTCAACCGCAAGGTCTCGACCGGTCTCTTCGGCGGCGAGGGCTTCATCATGCAGAAATGGTCCGGAAGCGGTCTCCTCTTCGTCGAGGTGGACGGCTCCGCCGTTGAATACGAGCTCGGGCCCGGCGAAACGATGGTCATCTCGACGGGCGACCTCGCGATGATGGATGCGACGTGCCGGATGGACGTCGAAACCGTCAAGGGTGCGAAGAACGTTCTCTTCGGCGGCGAAGGGCTGTTCCTGACCCACGTCACCGGCCCCGGAAAGATCACGCTCCAGACGATGAGCGCGGGCGACCTCGCGTCGCGCCTCGCTCCGTATATGGTCAAGAACGGTGACTGATGAGAAGGCGGACGGAAGCGTCCGCAGGATGAACGACGAACGCGCGCGGCGGGCCTTCCCGCCGCGCGATCCCGACGCGAACAAAGGCGACTTCGGCTATATCGCGCTCGTCGGCGGAAGCCTGCCGTACAGCGGCGCGATCCGCCTTGCCGCAATGGCGAACGCCGCGATGCGCTCCGGCGCCGGCGTCTGTACGGTCGCGGCGCCGCGGTCGATCTGCAGGATCATCGCCCCTCAGATCCTGGAAGCGACGCTGTATCCCCTTTCGGAAGAGGGGGATTTCTTTTCGTTCCGCGAGGAGGAATTCGAAGACCTCGCGCGCCGGTATCGCGTGATCTGCTTCGGTATGGGGATCGGCAATACCGACGAGACGAAAAAAGCCGTCCGCTGGCTCCTCGCGAACTACGCGGGGACGCTGATCCTCGACGCGGACGGGCTGAATGCGCTCGCGGAACTCCTCCGGGAGGAACGAAGCGCGTCTTTGAAAGACAATGCGGACGGCGATTCAGCGAAACGCGGCCCGATCGCATCGTCCGCTCTGCTTCACGAAAAGAAATGTTCGCTCGTCCTGACGCCCCATTTCGGCGAGTATTCACGCCTTTCCGGGATTTCGGTCGAAAACGCAAAAAAAGACCCCGTACGGGCCTGTCAGAGCCTCGCAGGGGCACTCCGCGCCGTCGTCCTCCTCAAGGGCCGTACGACGGTCATAGCGGACGGGCGGAACGCGCTGCCCGCGGGCGGCGCGTCCGATAAACCGTCCTGTGCAACGGATCCTGCGGCCGCCGTCCCCGTGCTTCTCTCCGAAACCGGTACCCCCGGCATGGCGACAGCCGGAAGCGGCGACGTGCTTTCGGGGATCCTCGCCGCCCTTGCCGCCCAGAATCCGACTGACCTCTTTCTCGCAACGGCCGTCGCGGCCTACGTCAACGGCCTGGCGGGCGAGCTTGCCGCCGCAGAACACGGCGAGATCTCCATGACTGCCGGGGACACCGCGAGAAACGTCGAGCAGACGATTTACCAAATAAAGCGCAAAGATCCTATGCTTTGAAAACGGTATGCCTCGCTATTGCTTTATCTTTTTGAGAATATAATTTTTATTATTGATCAGTTTATTCAGGATAGGAATGTACCACAAATCGCTGGAAGAATTGTTGTTTCCATCTTTGTGCGTAATAACTCTTAATAGTGAATAATTCCATGTGCCGTATTCGATATTAAGAAGCTTTGAGTTCGATCGATCAAACAAAAAGGTGAGATACATTTTCCCGTCATCGTTCGTAAAAGATTCAATAACCTCCGTAAAGCATCCATATTTCTCAGAATAACGACTACCTTCTCTCTGCCACGATCCTTTTAAATTCACACGCATCGAAATCGTCCAAAAGAGGAGTATTGCGACGATAATACAAACAATCGTTAAAACGATTCTTTTGGGTCTTCTATTCTCATTTGTGTTTTTCTGTTCTTTCGCTTCTTCTGTATCCGCAACAGACTTTTCTGTATTCATTAACACGCTTTCATCTTTGTCTTCCATTTTTTTCTCTCTTCTTTTGACGAACAATACCACAATTAATGATTAAACCAACAACGCGTTGACTGCAACAGAAACACCCACTTCAATCAACGGAATTATAGTTTTCGTTATATCCCTATAGAACCTCCTTTGTTTCCATTCTTCAAATTTATTTAAATCTGCAATGCAACATTGAATTGTTGACGTGATTTGCTCATCACTCGAGATTCCCTTTACAATTCCATTTTCAATCAGTGCAACAATCAGTGCATCAAAACGTTGCTTTTCAATTTTATAATCATCCTGCTTCGTATCAATATGATCATTGATATTAAGCAATATACATCGTGCAATACTAACATCATCGTCTTTTCTCGGCAGATGCCTTCTGCGAGAAGCCATTCTCTTTCCCCTCCTTTAGTTTTAACTGCAACTGCCATAAACAAAGAATTCCGGCACCGATTATAGTTTAGAGGATAAAGGAATACGATTCATTTGTCAATTTATTTTATCATTATGATAATGAAATATCAAAAAGATCATTTTACTCTTATTAATGAGGGAATGATCTATGGTCGCAGACAGAATCAAAGAATTGAGAGAAGTAAAAGGTCTGACACAGTCAGACCTCGCCAAGATGCTCGGAATCACGCGTTCAAGCGTAAACGCGTGGGAACAGGGGATTTCTGTGCCTTCGACAAACTACATCGTGGAATTGGCAAATCTGTTCAAGGTATCAACGGATTATCTGCTCGGAGTCAACTCGACCGCAACGGTGGATGTATCAGATCTTTCAGAAGCGGATGTTCGACTGATTTGTGCAGTTGTGCAGCACTTGCGGACCAAGTAAGTTTTTTTGGGCAGTCCCCTCCAATTGAAAGCTTCATTCACCTGAAACCGTTGCAATCTCAACGGTTCTTTTCTTTATGCGAAAATGGTTTTTCAAGGAAACGCATCGCGTTTTTTCTTGCATCCGGTTGCCTGTATGCGATAATAAAACTGGGCCATAACACTTCCGCAGTTGACACAAGAGACAATGCGTAATACAATGTATTACAGAAAGGAGGTGCCATAATGACCATCTCACTTCGTCTGAACGAATCGGATACAACGCTGATCAAAAAATACGCGGAAATGAAGGGCGTAAGCGTTTCCGACGTGATCCGCCAGACTGTGCTGGAACGAATCGAAGATGAATTCGACCTGAATGCCTATGAGGCCGCCATGGCCGAATACCGCGCCAACCCTTCCACCTACTCTCTCGATGAAGTCGAAAAGGAGTTGGGTTTGCGTTGATTTACCATGTGGTCTTTACCGAAAAAGCGAAAAAAGAGTTTACAAAGCTGGATCGATATACCGCCGCAATGATTCTCGGATGGATTCGGAAAAACCTGGAGGGCTGTACGAATCCGCGACTTCACGGAAAGGCACTGACCGGTGACCTGCGCGACCGATGGCGATATCGGATCGGCGACTATCGTTTGCTTGCGACGATAGAGGATGACAAAATCCTGATTCTTATCCTGCGCGTCGGCCACCGGCGCGAAATATACGAACGTTAATTTCCGCGAAGCGGACCGACCTCAACGAAGCAACCCGGAACAGACAAATGAAATCCTTCCAGTACAAAGGCCGCTACAGCGGCGATGAATCCACTCTCCCCCACCGCGAACATCCCGAAGGCGCCGTACCGTTCAAAGAACCCGGCGATATGAAAAAGCTGTCCCTCCGGATGAACATCGCCTCGATCGGCCTGCTCGCCGTCACACTGGCGCTTCTCTTCCTGCGCGGCGGCTTCCGTTCGTACAACGTCTTCGGCGGATGCGCGGCGATCCTGATGCTTGTCCCGCACGAATTCCTCCACGCGGTCTGCTTCCCCGGCGACGTCTATCTGTACCAGAACCTCCGCCAGGGCATGCTCTTCGTCGTGAGTCCCGACGACCTGACGAAGACACGCTTCATTTTTATGTCGCTCTGTCCGAACATCGTCTTCGGTTTTATCCCGTTCCTCCTGTTCCTGATCCGGCCGGATTTCACGTTCCTCGGAACGCTCGGTGCGATCGCGATTCCATGCGGTGCAGGCGACTATCTGAACGTCTGGAACGCGCTGACCCAGATGCCGAAGGGCTCCCTGACGTATCTCTCCGGGATGCACTCCTACTGGTACCTCCCGAAGAATGCGGACTGAAACGATTCTCCGCCCATTCAAAAACCGGTTACCGCACGGTACCGGTTTTGTTTTGTCATTGTTTTTCCGCTTCTGTCCGTGATTTCTTTTTTAACCGCGGCGCCCAGTACTTTTTTCCGTAGACGATGATCTCCGCAAGGAGACCGAGCAGAAGCGCCCAGAATACGTCGACGGCGGAATGCTGCTTGACGGCCATCGTCGCGTAGGCAATCGTGATGACGATGAGGAGGAGAACCGCCTTCCAGCCGCGCGGAACGTACGGATCCTTCGTGACGACCGAGAGAATTCCGAGCGAATACCCGACGTGAAGCGACGGACAGACGCCCGTCGGCGTATCGAACGCATAGATGATCGAGAGGATCCACGTGAGGAAGTTGTCGCGCGGGAACGTTTCCGGCCGGAGGTTCTGGACGCTCGGCCAGATGATATAGACGGCCATCGCGACGAGCTGCGTGATGATGATGAATTTCTGGAGGTCGCGAAACCGTTCGGCGTCCTTTAAGATGTAATACAAAAGCGAACCGGCCACGAGCAGAAACCAGAACGTGTACGGAATGACGAACCATTCGTTGAACGGGATCGCATCGTCGAGCGGAACGTGCATCACGTGACACTGCTCCGCCGGGATCAGGTTCTCCGTGATAAAATACAGCGCAAAATACACGATCCAGCCGCCGAGCAGCTTCAGATGCGAAAAACGCGGTTCGTTCAGTCTGGAAAGGCGGAAGCCTTTGTAATCGATGTTCGGTCTCTTCATGATGTCAGGATTTCGGGGACTGCCTGTCCGTTCCGGCGGGCACGGCCGTTTCCGTGCGGTTCTTCGGATAGTTTTTCTTCGGAATGTTGCGGTACGGAACGACGGTATGAAGCGGACGCTCCTCCGCAAGGCGCGTGATCTCATCGGCGAGATACGCCGCAATCCGTTCCCGTTCTTCGTCCATCGGCCGGTCCCCGGAAAAACGGATCGGCTTTCCGAAGATCATTTCTCTCCGGTACGGCGCGATGTAGAGCGGTACGAACAAAAGCTCCTTTCCGGTCTTTTTCCGGTAGAAACGCGCCACATCGATGAAACGGTCCTGGAACGGATAAAGGATGTTGTTTTTCGGCTCCCAGCCGGTTTCCGGAAAAATGACGACGCTTGTTCCCGCCTCGAGCTTTTCAATCGTCTCGCGAATCGTTCCGGTAAGCCGACCGTCGTGGTAGACGGGGATCGTGTTTGCGTTGTTGAAGAGGCAGACCGCGAGCGGAGTGATGAGATGCGACAGGATCCGGTAGAGCCAGCGGACGCTTTTCGGCTTGTGTGACCAGAAATCCCGAAACGCGTACGCCGGGACCTCCTTCCGGTCCATCATCTCCCATTCGCACCACGTATAGCGGAGAATCGGGAAATCGAGCTCGCACGCAACGGGTCCGTACATCTGGGAATGGTTTCCGACGATGACCGCACTTTCTTCCGGAAGATTCTCCGCGCCGATCGTCTTCATACGCGGAAATACGATCCGTATGATCACGCGCAGAACCCGATACGGAATGCTGACCTTCTTCGGGACGGAAGGATCGTATGGGGTTTTCGTATGCGGTTTGTTCAATCTTTTTCTTCCTGTTCTTTTTTCGCAGAATCGTTCGTGTCGAGCGACTTGCCGAACACGAAGAAGCGCTGGTAGAGAAACTCCGTCACGAAGTTCAGAAGCATATTGATCGCCGTGACGAGATATTCGTTCCAGCCGAGTGTCCCCGCCAGCCAGTGCTCGAGGAGAGTCGAAAACGGCGTGAAGACGGCGTAATAGGCGGCCACCTTGAGCATTGCGGCCGGAACGTTCGCAGCGGACCGGAACGTGAAGCGGCGGTTGAGCGTAAAGTTCCAGATCACCGACGCGATAAGCGCAGCGAGATACGACAGCCAGTACGGAAGATGAAGCAGCTCGTTCAGAAGCGCGAACAGCCCCATCTCGATGAGGCCTGCGCTTGCGGAGAAAAGCGTAAATTTGACGACGCGCCAGAATTCTTTCACAGAATCGATCTCCTTTTCAGGTCGTTTTCAGTTCCTTCGGGCGGTTGTCCGAAGGGAACACAAAAGGTATTATACTACGAAACAAAAACCGAAGGATAACTTTTTCCCGAATCCGTCTGAAAAAACGCTTGCGGTATCGCTGTTCGTATGCTAATATAATTAGGCACGATAGCCGTGCCCCGTGTGGGGGGTTAGCGCAGTTGGGAGCGCGTTTGACTGGCAGTCAAGAGGTCACGGGTTCGAATCCCGTACTCTCCACCATAAAAGTAGCCGCTTTTGTCTACCGGGACAAAGGCGGCTTTCTATGTTGATTCTATGGAAAAAGAATAGTATGCTCACGTCGACAACCCGGGATTTGCGGAGGAAAAAAAGAACATTTGATCACGAATCTGACAAAAGAAGACGCCGAATATATCGGTAAGAAGATCGATGAGATCGTGCCGCATGAAGTAGACAAGGACGAAGAAGATTTCGTTCTCAAAATCGAGAACGAAAATGGCGAGATCATCGGCGGATGTGTTGCGACAGCTTACGAATACCACTGGTCGAGAATGTTTCTCAATGAGCTCTGGGTGGATGAACGTTATCGTCATCACGGGATCGGTTCCATGATTCTCCGCGAAGTGGAGCGCATCGCGAGGGACAAGGGCTGCCGGGTCGTGACGCTCGGTACCGCAAGTTATATGGCAAGACCGTTCTATGAAAAACACGGCTACACGGTTTTCACTACTATAAAAACCCCAAACGGCTACATCAGTTATTCGTTGGTCAAATATCTTGACAGGGACACGCCTGAATACGTGCCGACAGATAACAGCGGTAAACGCTTTAAGCTTTCGCTCGGCAATGACGATGACGTGGAAGTGATCGAAAAAGGTCTTGATACATATAGCAAAGCCTACGTGCATGAATACGAAACCGTTGATTTTTGCAAGAAGCTTGTGGATAATGAAGGCAAATTTGAGGCAGGCGTGATCGCGGACGCGGAAAAAGGCGACAGCGGTTCCGTTGTCGCGCTGTTCGTGGAAGAACCGCTGAGACGAAAAGGCCTGGGCACGTATCTTTTGAAGGAAGCAGAGAAATTCGCAAAGGAAAACGGCGCTTCGATGGTCTTCACAAACGCAGGCGACTGGAATATCGGTTTCTTCAAAAAGAACGGCTATTTGATTAGAGGCGAGCTCAAAGACGTTCCCAAGGGACACGATTGCTACGAACTCTACAAAATGATATGAGGCATGGGAAACAGCTTGACAAACACCTGTTTATCGAACTGCACAGCGTGTACCTTTTAGGCGTATTTAGCTTATTTTTGTCCCTTTTGGGCGTACTTAGGCAAGACGAAACCCTTGAAACGTTACCGTTTCAAGGGTTTTTTCTTTCGGTCTTCAGCACCGGACCGCATCGTTTCATAACATCTGGAGTACCGAAAACCGCATCCGTTCCGAAAGGCGGTACCCGTTACGACGGGATCAGATCCTCCAGCGTTTCAAACAGGGTCTCCGGCTGAACAGGCTTTGACAGATGCGCATTCAGGCCGGCCTGGAGACTGCGCTGTACATCCTCGTCAAAGGCGTTGGCGGTCAGAGCGATGATGGGGATCTTCCCGGCATCCTCCCGGTTCAGCGCCCGGATCGCCCTTGTCGCTTCCAGACCGTCCATCTCCGGCATCCGCATATCCATCAGGATCGCGTCGTAATAGCCGACCGGATGGGAGGAAAACAGCTCGACTGCGATCCTGCCGTTTTCGGCGAGCTCCGTCTTGATCTGACGCATTTCCAGCACCATCATCATGATCTCCGCGTTCACCCGCACATCCTCCGCCAGCAGAACACGGCGGCCCTCCAGCTTTGGCCTTCCGTCGCTCCGGCGGGAAGCGTCGCCTCTCTTTTTCAGGGCAGACTGGAACTCCTCCAGAACCGCCGCGGCAAAGAGCGGTTTTGGCAGAAAACTGTCCACACCGGCCTGCAGGGCGTCCTCCAGAATGTCGTCCCAGCGATAAGCGGTGAGAATGATGATCGCCGATTCACGGCCGACGATCGACCGAATCTGCCGTGTGGTTTCCACTCCGTCCATTTCCGGCATCTGCCAGTCCATCAGAATCAGATTATACGGCTCCCGCCTTGCGTGGCGCAGACGCACCATTTTGATGGCCTCCGCTCCGGAGGATGCGGTTTCCGCGGCAATCCCCGCTTTCTCCAGAATCAGGCTGGCATGCTGGCATGCGACGGGATCATCGTCCACGACCAGTACGATCATTTCACTGGGATGAATCTCCTCAATGGCGCTGCCGGAGTGGGTCTGCGTGGAATCCTCCAGCGTGACGGTGACGGTAAAGGTCGTCCCGCGGCCCTTCTCGCTTTCCACCTGAATGTCGCCGTTCATCATCTCCACGATGTTTTTTGTAATGGCCAGGCCTAGACCGGAGTTTCCGTATCGGCTGGTGGCGGAGGAATCCTCCTGGGCAAAGGTTTCGAAAATATGCGGCAGGAACTCTTTGCTCACGCCGATGCCCGTATCGGATATGGTGAAGCAGAGGGTGGATTTCCCGTCGAACTTTGCCTTCTGTTCAACGGTCAGCTCAACTTTGCCGCCTTCGGGAGTGAATTTGACCGCGTTGCCGAGAATGTTGATCAGAATCTGGCGCAGCTTCATATTGTCGCCGATGTAATAATCGTCGACCGCACCCAGCAGGTGGCACTGGTAGTCCAGTCCCTTCTCCTGACACTGGCTGCTGAACATCGTGTTGATCGCATCCAGGAGCTTCGGGAAGGAGAACTCCTCTTTTTTCAGTATCATATGCCCGGATTCGATGCGGGACATGTCCAGAATGTCGTTGATGAGCTGAAGCAGATGCTCCGCCGACGCCCCGATTTTCTCCAGATGATCGCGGGTGGTCTCGGAAATGTCCGGATCGTTCAGAGCGATGCTGTCCAGGCCGATAATGGCGTTCATCGGGGTGCGGATCTCGTGGCTCATATTGGACAGGACCTCTGACTTGGCCTTGCTTGCGGCTTCGGCCGCGGCAAGCGCGTCGCTGAGCGCCTGACGCTGTGCGATCGTCTTGCGCACCTCGCTGTCCGCATCCACGAAGCATGCCCCGACGGTGTTGATTTCCTGCCCCTCGCGTTCACCGGGCAGATGGACTCCCGCGAAACGCACCGTTTCGTAATTCTCTTTTCCGTGACGCCGTACCATATAGGTATAGGAGAGCACCGGTCTTGTCCGCAGACCTTCCCGGATCGCCTCCGGCTGAACGAACCGCAGGAATTCCTCCCGATACTGCTCCGTGATGTAACGATCGGCATAATCCGTTACGCTCTGCAGATAGCGGAACCGTTCTCCGACCTTGAATCCCGTTCCGTCCAGATCGGCGTGGGCGCGGTAACAGACGCCCTCGTCCTTGTCCAGCTCCAGATAATAGACGCTCCAAAAGTCGGAGGACAGCGCCGTAATCATTTCGTCCTGCTGTTCCCGCTGCTTCGTTTCCTCCAGCAGTTTGTCCTGAAGAACAAGCCTTTGCTCAAGCTCCTCCTGCTTGATGCGGCTCTCCGTCTCCGCCTTTTCCTGTTCCAGCAGCAGGCGGCTGTTTTTCTTGGTCTGCCCGATGATAAAACCGAACATCAGCAGCATGGCAACGACCGTCATCGCCGACTGAATGATGCTGCGCCTGACCGTTCCTTCGGAAATGGAACGGATCCGCTCGCTGATCACGCTCTCCCGGATCAGATAGGTAAGCTGCCAGTCCGTTCCGCTTACCGGCACATACGTAAGTGTCTCGCGAATGCCGTTGAAAACAAAGGAAACAACGCCCTGCGTTCCGGAGCAGAATTCCTGTGTAAAGCTTTCGTAGGAGTCCGGGTACTCAAAGGTCGCACTCTTCATGGCATCCAGCAGGTTGTCCTCCATGGCAAGTCCTCCGAGCACGGAGTCGGTCAATGCAACGCCGGATGTTGTATAGAGATTGCAGAACGTTGTGTTGTCGGTATTCGTTATGAGCGAAACGCCGGAGAGCATTTCCGGCATACCGATGGCCATAAAGCATACGGACAGCGTTTTTTCCTGAAACGGTATGCTGACCGGCACGGCGACAATGACGCGCCTTTCCGGACTCTCCAGATTGAAAATGGAGATCTCCGGTTCGGAAAGTGTCCGATGGTCAAAAGCGTACTCGTCGATGTCGTTCTGGGTACCGGTGGACGTATAGATCAGGCCTTCCGTATCCACAAAGGCAAATTTGTCCAGCTTGTAGAGCTGTTTCATCCGGGCCTGATACCGCTCCAGATGGCTTTTGTCGCTGAGATCCTCCTCGGTCATCAGGTCGATGGCAACGCGAATGGTCTGAATCTTTTCCTGAAGGTTGTCCTCCACGACCTGCTCGCGCCGGCCGGCCAATTCATCCAGATACAACAGGCTTACGGAACGGACAGCGTCCTCGGTATCCTGCCGGGCACGGGAGCCCATCCATATCGTTCCCGCCACCAGAATGACTGCAACCATCAGACTGCCGATGATTGCAATCAGGGTCGTCTGATTCACTTTTTTATGGGCCATTCGGGAATCTCCCCTATTCTTTCTGTTTCACAAGCGATACGATATGTTTCTGACTTCGATTTCCTTGGACATTATACCATATACTCTTTCGGAATCCTAGCCGCTGCATGGATGATTCTCTTCCTGCCGTTTGTTTTCTGCCGCCGCTTTCATCTCCGCTTGCCACGGATGCTCCGGGGCGGTACAATAATTGTCAGGAAGATTCTCTTTGCCCGGAGGTATGCTCTATGGAATCCACGAACCGCCTGCGCTGCAAGGCGCTCGAAAACCGTGTCGTGACGGCCGATGAAGCGGCACTTCTGATCGAAGACGGCATGACCGTCGCGACGAGCGGCTTTACGCCGTCCGGCTGTCCGAAGGCCGTTCCGCGCGCGCTCGCCGAACAGGTCCGGAACGGGAAACGTTCCGTCCGCGTGAATCTCTACTCCGGTGCTTCGACCGGAAGCGAGATCGACTCGCTTTTTGCGCCTCTGAATATGATCGCACGGCGGCTCCCCTATATGACGAGTGATCCGCTCCGCGACGCCATCAACGGAAAGAACTCCGCTCTCGATGAGATCGCCTATTCCGACATCCACGTCGGTATGTACGCCCAGAACGCGCGCTACGGCTTCTACGGGAAAATCGACATCGCGATCATCGAGGCGTGCGCAATCACCGAAGAAGGCAACCTCATCCCCACGACCGGCATCGGCTGCGCCCAGACGTGGATCGATCTCGCGGAGAAGGTCATCGTTGAGGTGAACGCCGCCCAGCCGGCCGGACTCGAGGGCTTCCACGACGTGTATCGCGTCGCGGACCCGCCGAAGCGCGAACCGATTCCCCTCACCCGCATCGACGAGCGGATCGGCGTTCCGTGGCTCATCTGTCCGCCCGAAAAGATCGCCGCGATCGTCCTCACGAACGACGAGGAACATCCCCGCCCGTTTACGCCCGAGGACGACATCAGCCGGAAGATTGCCTCGAACCTCGTCCGCTTCCTCGAGAGCGAGCGGGCCGCCGGCCGCCTTTCCGCAGACTGCCTCCCGCTCCAGTCCGGCGTCGGGACCGTCGCGAACGCCGTTCTCATCGGTCTGAAAAACTCCGGGCTTTCCCATCTCACCTTCTTCTCCGAGGTCCTTCAGGACGGCATCCTCGACCTCATCGACTCCGGCCAGTGCGACTTCGCCTCCGCAGCTTCCCTCACCTTTTCGAAGAGCGGAATGGAGCGCTTTTTCGCAAACCTGGACCGCTACCGCGACAAGGTCGTCCTCCGCGAATCCGAAATCTCGAACCACGCCGAGGTCATCCGCCGGCTCGGCGTCATCTCGATGAACTCCGCGCTCGAGATGGACATCTACGGCAACGTCAACTCCTCCCACCAGTACGGCTCCTATCTGATGAACGGCATCGGAGGCGCCTGCGACTATTCGAGAAACGCCGCTCTGACGATCTATATGCGCTACTCGATGACCGAGGGCGGCCGCGTCTCGACCGTCGTCCCGATGGTCTCCCACACCGACCAGACCGAACACGACGTCGACGTTCTCATCACCGAACAGGGCTACGCCGACCTCCGCGGAAAGTCGCCGAAGGAACGGGCCCGGCTCATCATCGCGAACTGTGCAAACCCGCTCTACCGGCCTTATCTGACCGAATACTTCGAGGAGGCCTGCCGGCGGACCCATAACGCCCAGACGCCCCACGTCCTCGGCCGCGCGTTTGAGCTCCACGAAAACTATCTTCGGACGGGATCGATGCTGCCCGGCGCGAAAGCGGAATAACGCTTCGCACCGGCTTTTCCTTTCCGCAACGCACCTGAAAAGGAGGCTTTTATGCTGAATGCCGCAAGTATCATGGAAATGCTGATGGTCGTCTGTTTCGGCATCTCATGGCCGTTCAACGTCGCGAAAGCGTGGCGCTCAAAAACAACGAAGGGCGTCAGCCTCCTCTTCTATTCCTTCATCTTCGTCGGTTATCTGTTTGCGATCATCGGCAAGCTGTTCCTGATCCGCTATTACTCTCCCGCGCCGTGGTACGTGACCGTAAAATGGTACGTTCTGTTCTTTTACGTCATCAATACCGTTATGGTCGGGATCGGAATCCTCATCTATTTCCGGAACAAACGGATCGAAAAAAACGAAAAATGACCCGACGCGTTCGAAAACTTTTTCGTTTTTATTTATCTTCCGTTTATCCCGTGAGAGGATAATACGGTACATATAGTTAGACTATCTAACTATATAGAGGGGATTGTTTATGAGCACCATCGCCGTTCCACAACTGAAGACGATCCGCGAGATTCCGCTCTACCGCGACATTCGCGAGCTGATCGCCGGATGCGCCGAACGCTTCGGAAACGATGCCGCGTTCATCATCAAGACGCGCCGCGAAACGAAAACGCAGGCCGCCGAATACCGCCGCCGCAGCTTCATCGATCTCCGAAATGACGTCGAAACGCTCGGAGCCGCTTTTCTCCGGCTCGGGCTAAAGGGAAAGCGTCTTGCGATCATCGGCAAAAACCGCTACGAATGGATCCTTGGCTACTACGCCCATCTGTCGGGCCTCGGAATCTGCGTCCCGCTCGACAAGGACCTTCCGTACGACGAGCTCGAACAGTCCCTCGTCCGCGCGAAGGCCGATGCGCTCTATTTCGACAGTTCCCATCTTCCGCTCGCCGAACGGCTCCGGGAGAGCGGCGCGTTCCCGGATCTTCAGCTCATCTGTATGGACCGGGCGAACGGATTCGTCTCGTACCCCGAGATCACGGAAGAAGCTTCGAAGGACAGCGCTGCGCTTGCGGAATACCGTGCGCTTCCCGTCGACGGAAACGCCCTCTCCGTCATTCTTTTTACATCGGGAACGTCCGGCCTTGCGAAGGCCGTCCAGCTTTCCCAGTACAACATCACCCACAACACCTGGGCCGTCCTCGCTTCGGAGGATCTCCGTCACGGCGACGTGAATATGGCGTTCCTCCCCTACCACCACACGTTCGGCTCAACGGGCCAGACGATGATGACGTGCGCGGGGATGACGACGGTCTTCTGTGACGGCCTGAAATACATTCAGAAGAACATCGTCGAATATAAGGTCAGCGTCTTCATCTGCGTCCCGCTCCTGATCGAAGCGATCTACAAGCGCATTATGGCAGAGGTCCGGAAGCAGGGAAAAGAAAAGACGCTTGCGTTCGGCCGCAAGCTTTCCCGCTTTCTTCTGAAGCTCGGCATCGACAAACGCCGCGCGATCTTCAAAGAGATTCACGAAAAACTCGGCGGCGGACTCCGCTACGTCATCAGCGGCGCATCCCCGCTCGATCCGGAAGTCGCGCGCGGTTTCATCGATCTCGGTGTCTCCGTCGTCCAGGGCTACGGTCTGACCGAGTGTTCTCCCGTCCTCGCGGGCGAAAACCCCGAACACATTCGTCCCGGCACGATCGGTTACTCGATGCCCGGCGTCGACCTCGCGATCGAGGATCCGAACGAAGAAGGGATCGGCGAGCTGATCGCCAGAGGACCGAACATTATGCTCGGCTACTACGAAAACGACGCCGCGACCCGCGAGATCATGCGGGACGGCTGGCTCCATACCGGCGACCTCGCGAGCGTCGACCGCGACGGCTACCTTTCAATCCGCGGGCGGAAGAAAAACGTCATCATCCTGAAAAACGGAAAAAACATTTACCCGGAAGAGATCGAACTGCTCGTCGGAAACCTTCCCTATGTCACGGAATGCATGGTCTTCGGCGAACCGCGTGCGATCGACGGCGATTCCAAGGATCTCGTTCTCTCCGTCAAGGTCGTCTACGACGCGGAACGCATCCGCGATACCCGGAACGCCGAAACGCCCGAAGCGATCGAACGGGCGATCGAAACCGACATCGAAGCGATCAACGCGTCGCTTCCCCACTACAAGCGCATCTACCGCCGTTATCCGACGACCGTCCCGATGGAAAAGACGACGACGGGAAAGATCAAGCGCTACAAACAAACCGTCTGATCCCTTTCTTCATAGACTTCTCCGAAAAGGAACCGGGGCCGGAACCCGCTGCCGCTGCAGCGCGTTCCGGTCCCGGTTCCTTTTGGTTTCGTTTTCGCTGATCACACGCCCGAATACTCGATCGGTGCGGAGCCGTCCTCGATCATTTCACACATGATCGGAACGATGTCGGGATCGAACTGAGTCCCCGCGCCCTTCCGGAGCTCGCCGAGGATGACGTCCGGTGTCAGTCCCGGCCGGTAGACGCGCGTCGACTGCATCGCGTCGTAACTGTCGGCAATGCCGATGATGCGCGCCTCGATCGGGATATCCTTCCCGGCGATCCCCTCGCAGTAGCCCTTGCCGTCGTACCGTTCGTGGTGGTATTTCGCGCCGTCGCCGATGCCCTTAAGCGCGTTGAAATTCTTGAGGATCTCGCCGCCCGTCACGGGATGACGGCGGATCACAGCAAGCTCGTCGGGGTCGAGGCGGCCGCGCTTGTTCAGGATGTTGTCGGGGACGCCGATCTTTCCGATGTCGTGAAGAAGGCCGATGTAGTAGATGCGCTGCTGTTCCTCCTCGGAGAAGCCCATCCGCTTTGCGATCTCGCGCGAATACGTCGCGACACGGACCGAATGACCCTTCGTATACTCGTCCTTGGCATCGATCGTACTCGAGATCGTCGTGAGGGACTGGTCGATGATGTTCCGGAGTTCTTTCTGACGCTGTTCGGCTTTCTTGCTCCGGCTCCGGATGATCAGAGCGGAAATCGCGAACGCAAGCGCCGCGCCCGCAAAGACGAGAAGCGCCCAGAACCCGGTATACTCGGTGATCCTCTTCTGCTTCGAGATCGTGACGTCGCGCTCGTTCATCGATTCTCCGGTCAGCGGGTTGATGATCCGCATCTTCAGCGTATAGTCGCCGCCGGGAAGATTCGTATAGCTCTGGGTGATGTGTTTTTCGGTCGTGATCTGTTCGGACGTATCAAAGCCTTCGAGCATATATCCGATCATAAATTCGGACGTATCCGCAAACAGAAGCGAAGAGATATCGACGGTCATACGCTGGGCCTCGCGCGGAAGCTCGATCGTCGTCGGATGCTCGTAGACGACGTCGTCGACGGTGATGGCGTTGACGATCGCGTGGGGCATGATGACGTCCGTCCCCCTGAAGTGGAACAGGCTCACGCCGTTTCGCGTCGGCATATAGAGGGACCCCGTTTCGTCCATCCAGTTCCATGTATTGGCGCTGAGCGTTCCGGTCATACCGCAGTTCATCCCGTATCGCACCGTATAGGCATCCCCGCCCGCGAGAACGGTTTTCTTATCCGCGGAGAACACGCCGCCGTTCTGGAGGATCCAGATCCGGTCATCCGTGTCATAGACGCTGTAGATCGAACCGGCGCCCTTGTCGATCCCCGAGAGTTCGCGGAACGTATTGTTTTCGCTGTAGAAGAGTTTATCGCCCGCGCAGACGTAATAATTCCCGTTTCCGTCCGCATCCGGTTCCATCCGGAGAACGACGCCCTGGGTCAGACCGGATGCAATCGCATAATTCAGAAGCCGGCCGTTCACGATCTCGTAGATCCCGCTCCCGTCCGTTCCGACGAGGATTCGGCCGTCCGTTTCCAGCGCGCAGAGAACGGAGGTCGTTTCCATACCGTCGGTCGTTCCGTAGGATTCGGTGATCGCACCGTTTTCGATGATGCTCACGCCGAGCTGGTGACCGACGAGGATCCGGCCGTCCGAGAGCGGATAGACAACGCGGACGATCTCGCTTCCGAGGCCCTGTTCCGCTCCGTAGCCGCGCATCTCACCCGTCTTCGGATCGTAGCAGAGCGCCCCGTAATGCGAATACGTCGCAAACCACACGCGTCCCTCCGGATCGGTCGCCGCGTTCCGGACGCGGATGCCCTGGAGCGCTTCGGTCAGTTCGGTCGCAACCGGCTTCCAGTCCTCGTCGAAGACGAGAACCCCCGTATCCGTCCCGACGTAGAACTGCTCTCCGCTCTTTGTCACGGCGTTGACGTAGATGTCACCGAGATTGGAATTGTAATTGCAGCTGTCGAAGCAGCCGACGGAATACCGGATGACGCCGAAGTTCGACGACGCGACCCAGCGGTTTCCTTCGTGGTCAAGTTCTGCCCAGTTTGCGGAAAGATTCGTTTCGGACGACTGATCGATGCGTTCGAATACGCCGTTTTCGTCGATGATGCCGAACCCGGTGAGCGAGCTCACGAGGATCGATCCGTCGCGCACCGCCTTGAGGCGGTTGATCGTCGTGACCTCATCGGTCGAATAATACGTCTTCGGATGGGCGTCGATGTTCCCGGGAGACGCAGCGGCATCGAACGTGATCTTCACGATCTCGTTACCGGAGGAGCCGATGAGGATGTTTCCGTCGAGATCGGACGCGACGGTGTAGATCAGACCGCTTTCAAAAAACTCCTCCGCCCCGCAGACGTAATAGAGCTGTGTGTCGTTGAAAATGTAGACCGTCCCGGAGCTCGCCATCGCCCAGACGTTCCCGAAGCAGTCGACCGCGACGTTCAGGAACTGTTCGCCGGAAAACGCACGGTAGGAGTACGGTTCGATCGCGCCGTCACGGATCTTCGCCACACCCGAAGGAGAGGCCACGTAGACCGTTCCGTCCGGGCCCTCCGCAAAATCGCGGATGCAGAGAAAGAGCCGCTCCTCCTCCCTCAGGAGCGGCGAAAAGACGTCATCTTTGAGCATATATGCGCCGGCATCGTTCGTTCCGATGTAGAGCGTCCCGTCGGAGCTTTCGAAGAGCGCACGGATCGCGGAGCTTGCGAGATTGCTGCTGTAATCGACGAAGTTCGAGCCGTCATGACGGATGAGTCCGCCGTAGCTGCCGATCCAAAGATAGCCGTCCTGCGTCTGGACGACCGTATTGGCCTCACCCGTCGGGAGGCCGTTCTCTTCGTTGAAGACGTTCGTAATGTAATTGGCGTGAAGGTTCTCGTTTCCGGCCGCGAAAGAGGCGGACGGTGATGCAAGAATCAATAGCAGTCCGAGAACGAGAACGCAGACTTTTTTCATATTGTCCTCCGGGAAAACGGGCGTCCCGGTTGTGTCCGGGGCTGTCCGTTTCTGTTTTTTTATTGTACCACACCGGTGCGGTTTTGGGTTGGTTTTCGGTGTTTTTGCGCGGGTTTTCGCACGCCCTGAGATGTATACAGCGGGATTTTTCCGGTTTTCTCTTGACCGTTTCGCCGGAACGGGTATCATTATTGCATCGAATGTTTTATCAGACGGGAGAAGCGCTTATGAGAATCATCGTCAAAGTCGGAACATCCACTCTCACACACGCGACCGGCCATCTCGACATCCGCCGCGTCGGCGTTCTCTGCGAGGTCCTGAGCGACCTCAAAAACGCGGGTCACGAGATCGTTCTCGTCAGCTCCGGCGCCATCGGGATGGGCGTCGGGAAACTGAACCTACGCGAGAAGCCGTCCGATATGCCGACGAAACAGGCTGCCGCAGCCGTCGGACAGTGCGAGCTGATGTACGTCTACGACAAGCTGTTCTCCGAATACAGCCACACCGTCGCCCAGATCCTTCTGACCGGCGAAGATCTCCGCGACGAAGCGCGCCGTACGAATTTCTCGAATACGCTCAGTCGCCTCCTCTCGCTCGACGTTCTCCCGATCCTCAACGAGAACGACACGATCGCGACGGATGAGATCGCCGTCGGCGACAACGATACGCTCGGCGCGACGGTCGCGACGTGCGCGGATGCGGATCTGCTCATCATTCTGACGGACATCGACGGCCTCTATACGGCTGATCCGCGGAAAAGCGCCTCCGCAACGCTCATCTCCGAGGTGCGCGAGATCACGCCCGAGATGGCCGAAAGCGCCGGCGGAAGCGGAACGGCGCTCTCGACGGGCGGAATGGCGACAAAGCTCGCGGCTGCCCGGATCTGTATGGACGCCGGAATCGATATGATGATCGTAAACGGCTCAAATCCGGCCGTGCTCTACGATGCGCTCGACGGAAAACCCGTCGGGACGCGGTTCATCGGGAGGAAATAAACATGAAAGCAACGCATGACATCCTCGTCGAAACGCGGCGGGCCCGTCCCGCTCTCACGCGCTCAAAGGAACGGAAAAACGCGGCGCTCCTTGCGATTGCGGACCGTCTCGTCTCCGAACAGGAAGCGATCCTCGCTGCAAACCGTGCCGACGTTGAGGCGTCGCGCGAGAAGTACGGTGCGGTGATGATCGACCGGCTGACGCTGACACCCCTGCGTATAAAGGGTATGGCGGACGGCGTCCGCGAGGTCGCCGCTCTCCCCGATCCGGAGGGGCGCGTCATCCGCCGCGTCGAACGGCCGAACGGCCTTGTCATCGAAAAGACGTCCGTTCCGCTCGGCGTCATCGCGATCATCTACGAAAGCCGCCCGAACGTCACCTCCGACGCTGCGGCTCTCGCGCTGAAATCCGGTAATGCCGTCGTTCTCCGCGGCGGACGCGAATCGTTCCGCTCGAACGAAGCGATCGTCCGCGCGATCCGGCTCGGCCTTACGGATGCGGGCCTCCCCGGGGATCTCGTCGGCTTCATCGAAGACACCGACCACCGAAGCGCCGAAGAACTGATGACGGCCGTCGGCCTTGTGGATCTTCTGATCCCGCGCGGAGGCGCAGGGCTGATCCGCCGCTGCAAGGACAACGCAAAGGTCCCCTGCATCGAAACGGGAACCGGAATCTGCCACATCTTCGTCGACGCGTCGGCAGATCCCGAAAAGGCCCTTGCGATCATTGAAAACGCAAAAACGAGCCGTCCGTCGGTCTGCAACGCGGAAGAGGTTCTTCTCGTCCACAAAGACATTGCGGAAACGTTTCTCCCGCGTCTCCGGGAGCGCCTTGTCGACGCCCGGAAAGAAGCCGGCGTACCGCCCGTTGAGCTTCGGCTCGATCCCGCCGCGGCCCGGATCATCCCCGGCACGCCCGCCGGCCCGGACGACTTCGATACCGAATTCCTCGATTACGTTCTCGCCGTCGCGGTCGTGGACAGCTGCGACGACGCGATCGCCCATATCGCCGCCCATTCCACCGGCCACAGCGACGCGATCCTGACGGAGGATGCGGAAAACGCCGCGCGCTTCACGGAGTCCGTCGATTCCGCCGCGGTCTACGTCAACGCCTCGACGCGCTTCACCGACGGCGGCGAATTCGGGCTCGGCTGCGAGATGGGCATCTCGACCCAGAAGCTCCACGCACGCGGTCCGATGGGTCTCGAAGAGCTGAACACCTATAAATACATTGTCCGCGGGACCGGTCAGATCCGGTAACGCGCCGCGTTATCCCACCCGAACCATCGGAAGGAGGATTCTTATGTACAAAGCAGGTTTCATCGGCTGCGGCAATATGGGCGGAACGCTCGCGTCCGTCGCGGCGAAGAGCGTCGGCGGATCGAACGTCTTTCTCGCCGACCACCATTCCGACAAGCTCGCCCAGCTTCAGAAAGCGTACGGCTGCGCGACCGGAACGGCCGTCGAGGCCGCGAAGAAAAGCCGCTTTCTCTTCCTCGGCGTCAAACCTCAGGCGATGGGAACGGCCGCGGACGAAATCCGGGAAACGCTGAAAAAACGGAAGGACTCCCCCGTTCTCGTTTCGATGGCCGCGGGCCTCTCCGTTTCGACCGTATCGGAGCTCTTCGGATGTGCGCGCGTGATCCGCATCATGCCGAACACCCCCGCCGCCGTCGGCGAAGGCGTGATCCTGTACTGCACCTCTCCCGAAGTCACTCAGGAGGAGGAAGCGCAGTTCTACGAGATGCTCCGTCCCGCCGGTCTTCTCGTCAAACTTCCCGAAGAAAAAATCGACGCAGGCTCCGCGCTCTCGGGCTGCGGACCGGCGTTCGTGTGTCTTTTGATCGAAGCGATGATCGATGCGGGCGTCCGCACCGGTCTTCCGTACGAAACGGCGCGTCTCCTTGCGCTCCAGACGTTTGCGGGAACGGCAAAGCTCGCCCTCGAAACGGGACGGGAACCCGCCTCGCTCCGCACGGCCGTCTGCTCGCCCGCCGGAAGCACGATCGAAGGCGTCGTTGCACTCGAGGACTGCGGCGCGAGAAGCGCCGTTCTTGCCGCCGTTGACGCCGCCTTTGCGCGGACAAAGGAGCTCGGAAAGACGAAATAACGTCCGTTCATCCGCGGCGCTCGTCGCGAAGCGGTTTGTCCCAGAAGACTTGTCCGCCCGCTTCCGCCGCGAGTCCGTCGATCTCTTCTCGGAACGTTTCGAGAAGCTTTGCTTCGCGTTTCTTCGAGCGGCGGCCCTTGCCCTCGAAGAGCACCTTTGCGAAGTACGCGTCGTAGGATACCGCAAAATCGTCCTCACTGTCGTGTGGGAAGAACGAGACGGCCGCCTCGTAGCGGATCCGTCCCGCCTCCGAATCGGAGACGAGCATCACGAGCGCACCGTGGCGCGCCCGGCCGTTTACTTCGGCTTCCGCCGTATAATACCGTTCGTATACGTTGATCGTTGCCATTGGATATCCTCCTCTTTTCCGGCTTCCGCTCGGCGGATGCACCAGAGGAACGCCTTCGCCGTGCGAAGATCGGCATCGCGGAAGTGGTTGCCTGTGTTCCATTCGAGCACCGTTTCGCGCGTCGGAACGCCGTCTTCCTTCGCCGGATCCGCCGCCGCGGAAAGGAGTTCGCGGGTCTCGCGGATCCGGTCCGCGACAGTCGCCATCACGGCGTTCCGCGTCTTTGCCTCTTGATCACCGAGGCTGAGGTAGACGAATGGCGCAAGCGGCCTCCGCGCCTTCACAAAATCGATCCATCCGGGGAACCAGACGGACGGCGAAGCGGCGGCGATCCCGGTGAACGCGTCCGTCTCGAATGCGGAATGGAGCGCGAAGAACGCCGCGAGCGAGTAGCCGCCGAGGATCACGGGGATGCGCTCCGAAAGGCCGAATCGCGCGCGGACCTCCGGGATCAGCGCGCGTTCGATGAACGCGCGCGTATCCGCCGCACCGTGTCCGAAGCCTTCCGTTCCAAAGACGGGCGGGGCTTCCCACGGCGAAAGCTCGCCGTTCCAATCCCGAACGCGGAACGCGAGATGGAGAAACGGGACGTCCGTTCCCGCCGCGATCGCTTCGATCTCGCGGTCCAATCCCTCTTCGTCGTGTTCGTCGACCGGCTGAAGGAGAAGCACCGCGGCGTCTCCGCCGCGGTGCACGATGCATTGTTTTCCTTGAAGTTCAAACGTTTCGCGTATCATACGTCACTCCTTCGGCGCAGGATCCGCCGAGTCCGCCGGTTCGGTCCTTCCGGACGCAGCGGCCTCGACCGCCTTCTTCGCGGCGCGTTTCCCCGAAATGATCGGGTAGACAATCGCGGCGATGGAGATCACGAAGAGGATGACCGTAAGCGGCCGTGTGACGAAGCCGATCGGGCCGGTAACCATCATCGTCTGAACGAAATTCTCTTCGATCAGCTTGCCGAGGACGAGGCCGAGAACGATCGGAGACGCCGGATAATCGTATTTCTTGAAGATCCAGCCGATGATGCCGAACGCGAGACACGTTCCCACGTCGAACATCGATTTCTTGATCGAGTAGGAGCCGAGGATCGCGAAGGCGAAGATCAGCGGGTACAGGATCGTCTTCTTGATGTAGCCGACGCGTACCCACAGCTTTGCGCCGAAGTGGCCGACGAGACCGAGGAGCACGTTCGCGACGAACATCGACGCGAAGAGACCGTAGACGAGGCCGGGTTCGTTCGTAAAGAGCTGGGGTCCGGGATTCAGGTTATGGATCATCAGAGCGGAAAGCAGGACCGCCGCCGTCGACGATCCGGGGATGCCGAGCGTCAGCATCGGGACCATCGCGCCGCCGACCGAGCCGGAGTTCGACGCCTCCGCGGCCGCAACGCCTTCCGGAGCGCCGTGTCCGAATTCCTCCGGGTTCTTCGAGAGGCGCTTTTCGACGTCGTACGCGAGGAACGACGCGATCGTTCCGCCCGCGCCCGGGAAGATGCCGATCAGACAGCCGACGAGGCCCGCGCGGATGATGCTCCATTTCAGCTTCCAGTAATAGACGAACTTCGGCATCTTGTAGTTGACGTCTTCGTGTTTGAGCGTCTTCTTCGGGTCGTAGTGTTCGAGATTGCTCAGGACCTCGCCGAGCGCAAAGAGGCCGATCAGGACCGGGACCATCTCGAAGCCGTCGAAGAGCTTCGTAACGCCGAACGTAAAGCGTTTGATACCGAACGTCGGATCGAGGCCCATCGTATTGAGCAGAAGGCCGAAGAGGCACGTCACGAGCGCTTTCTGCCAGTTCTTGCCGCCGAGCGTTGCAACGGTTGTGAGACCCATAATGCAGAGCGCGAAATACTCGGAGGGCCAGAACTTCAGCGCCGCCCGCGAAAGCGGGACCGAGAAGAACATCAGGATGAAGATGGAGATCACGCCGCCGAAGACGGACGCCCAGAGGGAGATGCCCATCGCTTCGCCCGCGCGACCCTTCTTCAGCATCGGATAGCCGTCGAACGCCGTAACGGTCGCGGAAGGCGTACCCGGGGTGTTGATCGCGACGGCCGTGATCGAGCCGCCGTAGTTTGCGCCGATGTAGATGCCCATCAGCATGATCAGCGCGACGGTCGGGCTCATCGCGTACGTCATCGGCAGGAGAAGCGCAACCGCCATCGACGGAGAGATCCCGGGGATCGCGCCGCCCAAGATACCGACGCAGACGCCGACAAGGATCCACAGAACGGACTGGACGTTGCCGACAACGCCGAAGCCCATGATCAGGTTTTGGAATACTTCGCCCACAGCAACTCCTCCTTTCTAAAAGAGACCCTTGAACAGGGAACCGACCGGCAGGGAGATAAAGAGCAGTTTATTAAACACAAAGTACGTGAAGACGCACCAGATGACCGGCGTCAGGATCAGCGTCAGCTTCTTCCTCTCTCCCATCGCGATCATAACGGTCACGATGAAGATCGCGCTGCTGAGATAATATCCGATCCACTGGAACAGCATTACGCTGACGATCGAGCCGAGGCCGACGAGCAGGGCGAATACCCAGCGGTCGAATTTCTCATCCGGCTTGTTGTCCTTCCGGAGGATCGCGACGTACGCGCCGACGGAGGCAAAGAGCATCAGAAACGCCCAGAGACGCGGAAGCGTACGGGGCGTCGCGCCGGATTCTGCCGCCATTTTGCTGACGCGAAGCGAGAAGGTCATGATAAAAAACAGCAGTGTGACAAGATCCATTCCGACCACGCAGAGAAGCTGGGTTTTCACCGGCTTCGTGCGGGGAATCGCATTGAAGAGAAAATAGAATCCAATCATCAGCACCGCTATTCCGCCGAGCACCCATCCGTAGCTCAGCGAATTCATCCAATTGGAGAGTGCTGTCATCGTGCCTGTATCCTTTCTTTTATGAAAACACGGAACGCCGGCGGAGCCGATGGCGTCCGCCGGTGTTCCGATCTTTTACCCCTTGCGGGCGATCGTCTTTATCTCTTGTAATCCTGAGAAATCTGGTCGACGCTCTTGAGAACGTCGATCGTGCTCGTGACTTCGTCCTCTACGATCTGGGTAAAGGCTTCGGTCTTGTCCGTACGGACGGCGATGAGCTGGTTCTCCATATAGGAGATCCATTCGGGATCCGCGGAGATCTGGTCGCAGAGATCCTGGAACCATTTGATCATTCCGGCAGGCGTACCGGCCTTCACGGCATAGCCTCTCCACATCCAGATGCCGTCGAGCTTCTTGTCATAGCCGAGTTCCTCATAGGTCGGAACGTCGGGCATGCCGGAGAGACGGCCGTCGGAGCCGACGACGAGCGCCTTGACGGCATATTTCGTCGTATCGCCGGGGTTGCCGACGGAAGCGATCGCCTGGCCGCCGAGGAGCGCCGCGAAGTTCTTCTTCGCACCACCGTAGGAAATCGCCTGGAAGTTCACGCCGACTTCGTTGAAGACCTGGACGGCGTCGATGTACTTCGCGCCGTAGTTCGGTTCGGAGAGCGTGAGGTTGTTCGTCTTCGCCCATTCAACGAGCTCCGCGAACGTGTCGAACGTCGGGTTGCCGCCTTCCGGAGCGGTCGGGACGAGGACGCAGTACGGGTCGGCCATCAGATTGTAGATGAACTGGAAACCGTCGACGTAATCCTTGCAGTCGAGTTCGGACTGGATGACCGCATCGATGTAGGTCGGAGCGAGCGCGAAGATCGTGTAGCCGTCCGCTTCCTGACCGAGGACCCATTCACCGGCGGTGAGGCCGGAAGCGCCGTCGTTGTTGTCGACGACGAAGGTCGCGTCGGTGTACTTGGCGGCGAGCTCGACCCACTTACGGGTGTAGAGGTCCATACCGCCGCCGGCCGCGACGTGGTTCATAATGGTGATCGGCTGAGTCGGTTCCCACGCTTCGACGACGGGGTCTTTGCCGCCCTGGGAGCCGCCGTTGGAATTCGTGCATGCGGCAAGGGTGAATACCATCGCCAGCGCGAGAAGAATTGCGAATGCCTTTTTCATAACATTCCTCCTGTAACACAGTACGTATGGATTGAGGGTTACGGGTTATGGTCATCCGCCCGGAGAGCGGGAGACGACGGGGTTATTTCTGGAAGAGATCAAACGCGAGGCCGTGACGGACGCCGCGGTCGCTGATCGTGAGTTCGCCGCACCCGAGGCGGTCGGTGATGACCTTCAGAATACAGGCGCCGGCGAGAATGACGTCCGCGCGCTTCGGCTGGAGGCCGGGGAGTTCCTTCCGCTGTTCGATCGTCCGCGCGGAGTAGTCGCGGATCTGGGCGTCGATGTCTTCCTTCGAGAGCGTCGAGCCCTGGATGACGTCGGGATCGTATTTGACCATTCTGTGTTTGACCGCGCCCATCGAGGTGACGGTCCCGCCCATGCCGACGAGTTTCTTCGGGGCGCCGACGACGCCGGCTTCCGCGAATTCCCTGTCGATCTGGGCGATCGCAGCCCTGACCTCTTCATCCGTCACCGGATTGCTTTTGAGGTAGTTCTCCGTAATGCGGACCGCGCCGAGGTTGACGGAAAAGCGCTTTACGAGCTCCGTTCCGTGGCCGAAGATGAACTCGGTCGAGCCGCCGCCGGTATCGAAGATCACGAGGTCCTCGTCGCCGATCGGAAGACCGGAAAGAACGGCGAGATAGCTCAGGCGGGCCTCCTCTTCGCCGGGGATGATGCGGACTTCGACGCCGCACGCCTCCTTCACCTTTGCGACGAATTCGGCGGAGTTCGAGGCTTTGCGGAGCGCCATCGTTCCGACGGCGACGATCTCGTCGGCGCCGAGTTCACGGGCCTGTTCGGCAAACCGCGCGACGGCTTCGACGTTGCGCTTCATCGGTTCCGGATTGATCATACCGGTCTTGTCGAGATCCTCGCCGAGGCGGGCGATGTCGTTCGTGTCGAGAACGGTCGTGATCGTTTTGTCGGCGGCGAGCTCACCCACGAAGAACTTGATGGAGTTCGAGCCGATGTCGATAATGGCTTTTCTTCCCATAGCGTTCCTCCGTTATTCTTCCATTCCGACGGCCTGTTTCATGGCGTGGATGTAGTTGATGTTCGGCATTTCTTCAAGGCCGAGCTCACGGACGGTCTTCATAACGAGTTCGGGGTCGATGTGTTCGACGCAGATCGTGCGGTTCGGGACGCCGTTGAACTTCGTCTCCGCGACCTCGACGATCGCTTCGTTGATGACGTAGATCGAGCGCTCCTTATAGACGTCGACGATCTCGAGACCCTCGGTCGGTTTGACGACCTCTTCGAGATACTGGTCATAGGTGTATTCGTCGCGTTCGAATTTCGGAACCTCCACCAGGAAGAATTCGCGGAACAGCTTTTCGATCGTCTCCTTCTTCATCGGGAAGGTCTCCTTCAGAGTCGGATACCATTGTTCGAGCTTGTCGTCGTTGATCGCCTGGAGGGATTTGATGTCCATCAGATCGTCGCGGATCTTGCAGTTCTGTTCGCTCGTTTTCGCGGTCAGAATGTACTTCTCGGAGCTCTTCTTGAAGTTGCCGAGTTCGTGGGATTTGATCTTCGCTTCGCTTTCGCCGAAGTCCTTTCCGAACGTTCTCCATTCCCAGCGCGGAATAATCGTTGCCATACTGTTTCCTCCTTTATTCTATACGTTAGTATGTTATAACAGATTGCATTGAAAAACGCCGGTGTTATCCGGCGTGATCCATCGTATGTAAGCAGTTTTTATGAAAAGTGAAATCCTTTCGGGATACGCCCGCAATAAAGTGGATTATTCTGCATTGTGGAAGCAGACGTTGTTCTGCATTGAAACAGTATCACAAAAAAGCGATCTCGTCAACATTTCGGCGCGAGAAACCTCTTCCTCAGGACCGACAGGCGCAGCGTTGGGTTGTTGAGCCCGAGCGTGTGGATGTCGTTTGCCTCCTTCCATTTTTGTTCGGGTTGGAATCGCGAATCCATTCCCGAATTCAAATTATGTATTATGAGAAACGAAATGGCAGTGATCGTGTTTGGAACCGTCGCGCTTAACTGCAATGGATCCGAGTTCATCAGAACCATACAATTCAAATGCGATCAGGTTTTTTTCAAAACGGAATCGGTGTCGAGGACAGGGTTCAGAAAAATAACAGCCTTTCCGTTTCTAATCTCAACTCTGCCTCTTGGATAGTAATTATATGGCCGGTCGCCGGTTACACGCCTGCCCAGTTTTGCCCATTCGGTTTTATGGTTATAGTTCTCTCCGGATTTGGAACGAAAAGCTGCGGGCTCTGCAGGATTGCCGTTTCTGTCGCACATACTGGAAACGACTATAAGCTCAGGACTTTCCGAATCGACGTCCTAACAACAAAACTGAACTGTGTGGTCTGAATCCGGAACGGCAAAAAAGAAGAGCCCCGAATCAACTCGGAGCTCTCTGTAAAAGCGTGCGAATTCCAGTGCCTTACGGCGACTTGCAGCCACTTTGGTGTACTGATGGTGTACTTTTTTAATACAGCTTTGCGCCGGCCGGAATGCTCGGATCCACCATCAGAAGATGGAGCTTTTCCTCTTCGCCTTCGTTATGGACGGCACTGATCAGCATGCCGCAGGAATCGATGCCCATCATCTTGCGCGGCGGCAGATTGACAATGGCGATACAGGTCTTGCCGACGAGCTGTTCGGGCTCATAGAAGGCGTGAATACCGCTTAAAATAGTTCTGTCAGTGCCGGTTCCGTCGTCCAGCGTGAACTGCAGCAGCTTCTTGCTCTTCGGAACGGCAACGCAGTCCTTGACCTTCACGGCGCGGAAATCGGACTTGGAGAAGGTCTCGAAATCGACCAGGTCCTCAAAGAGAGGCTCGATCACGAGGCGATTGAAGTCAGGCTTCTTCGCGTCGAAGAGAGGCATGGACGGGTCGTTTGCACTCACTGCCGGAGCCTCTTCAGACGCCGTTTCTGTTGTTACAGCCTCTTCGGCGTTTTGTACTCCGCTCTTGTCCTTTGGCGTATCCAGCGGCTTCATTGTCGGGAACGGAGTTTCTCTATTTATTAAGCTATTAATCATGCAATTTCCCATGCCGTCGCCCCGAGTTTCCGGCTCTCTCTTTACTGATTTAATTATAATAGAGTT
>Ga0079305_1001052_pt1 | contig 42906 bp, 39 predicted proteins | sample LMS_cellobiose_e_FD_79183 | JGI IMG/M metagenome (GOLD analysis project Ga0079305, IMG submission 79183) | Rumen-fistulated moose microbial communities from Alaska, USA - LMS_cellobiose_enrichment | ecosystem: Host-associated > Mammals > Digestive system > Stomach > Rumen fluid ... | reverse complement strand
TAAAGGCATAATTCTTCTCAGATTCAGAAAACAAGTATTCTTTCCACTCGTGAAAAATCGATTACATAGAATAAAGACTGCTGTACCCGTTATTTGGTGCAGCAGTCTTTGTCTTCAGTCTGTGATAATATGATGTTATCAATTCATATTATCTTTTAATAATTATTATTAGGAGGGAAACATGAAGAAAGTTATCGCAGTACTCTTAGCGGCTGTCATGATCTTCGGTCTCTGCGCCTGCGCAAAGAAAGAAGCAGCTCCTGCAGCCGGCTCCGGCGCCACCGGCATCGCAGCTGGCGGCACCATCGAACTCGGCCACGGCTACGGTTCCTTCGAAGCTGTCGCTCATGACCCCAACGAGCTCTACATCGAAGTATCCTGCCTCGGCAACCTGGACTACTTCTATGATCACAAGCTCGGCATGGAGATCGTAGGCAAGATCCTCGACGTCAAGACCGAATACGTTGGTCCGGACGACGCAGACATGACCAAGATGGTAGCTGCTTTCGAGCAGTCCATCGCAAAGAAGCCCGCAGGCATCATCACCTTCGGTGCTGAAGACACTCTGGGTGCCGTTATCGATCAGGCTATTGACGCAGGCATCCCCGTAGTCACCGTTGACGGCGACGTCGCAAGCTCCAAGAGACTCGCGTTCGTCGGTACCGGTCACTTCAACGCAGGCGTCATGGGCGCCAAGTACCTCGTTGACAAACTCGGCGGCAAGGGCAAGGTAGCTATCCTTACCTTCCCGGGCCAGTCCCACCTCGAGCTCCGTATCGACGGTTATGAATCCATCCTCGAGCAGTATCCCGACATCGAGATCGTAGCGATCGGCGACACCCGTTCCGATCCCGAGACCGCAGCTTCCGCAGCTTCCGCTATCCTGCAGAAGTATCCGGATCTTGACGCATTTATCTGCGTTGAGGCAGCAGGCGGCGCAGGCGCTATGACCGCTGTTAAGGAAGCAGGCAAGCAGGGCAAGGTAATGATCATGTCCATGGACCGCGGCGCAGACGTACTTGAGAGCATCAAGGAAGGCGTCGTTACCGCAACCCTCGTACAGCAGACCGCCCTCATGCCGATCTACGCTGTACAGATGCTGTACAACCTCAATCACTACAAGGTACCTATTTCCAGCGACAACGCGAAGGCCGGCCTCTCCGGTACTCCTGTGAACATCGATACCGGTGTTGTAGTCTGCGATCAGAGCAACGTAGATTACTTCGTACGCTAGTTCAGGGCTTTGTTCTGAAGTACAAGCTTACAGTTTAAAGTTCAATTGTACGCAGGCGGTTATTTTAATCGCCTGCGTATAAGCATAACGTAGAAATAATTTATAACGGGAGCTTAAAAATGGCCGAAAGAGAATTCCTTGAACTTGAAGGTATCACTAAAGAATTCCCGAATATCAAAGCGCTTGACGGTGTAAACTTCAACCTCCGCCGCGGCGAAGTCCACGCCATCTGCGGAGAGAACGGCGCAGGCAAAAGTACCCTTATCAAAGTTCTCGGCGGCGTCTATATCCCCGAAAAAGGCAAGATCTTTATCGACGGCAAACAGGAAAACTTCCAGAATCCGCTCGATGCCCAGAAGGCGGGCATAGGTATAGTGCACCAGGAGCTGAGCCTTGTATCCAACCTCAGCGTTGCCGAGAACGTGTTCGCCAACAGGCAGCCTGTCAATAAGCTTGGCCTTATAAAGACCAAGCAGCTTTATGCTGATACCGAAAAGATACTGAGGCTGTTCTTTGACGAAGACGACAAGACCGTTACCCCGGACATGATCGTTGAAGACCTGTCCGTCGCGAACAGGCAGGTCGTCGAAATCATGAAATCTCTGGCGCTCAACCCGAAGATCCTCGTGCTTGACGAGCCCACTTCCTCGCTCACCACTCTCGAGCGTGAAAAGCTGTTCGTCAATATCAACAAGCTGAAGGCGCTGGGCATAGGCTGCATCTATATCTCCCACCACCTGAACGAGGTGTTCGAGATAGCCGACAGGGTCACTGTCCTCAGGGACGGCCAGTACGTCATAACCAAGGATGTAAAGGACGTTACCGAAGACCAGCTCGTTACCTACATGGTAGGCCGCGAGATCACCGACATCTACGGCGAGCGCGCTCCGGAAGACAAGATCGGAGAAGAATATTTCGAGGTAAAAGACCTTTACGTCCGCGAGATGTTCAACAACGTCAGCTTCAAGCTCAGAAAGGGCGAGATCCTCGGCATTTCCGGCCTTGTAGGCGCGGGTCGTTCCGAGATGGGCATGTCCGTGTTCGGCGCGATCAAGCTCAACAGGGGAGAGGTATGGCTTGACGGCAAAAAGCTGGATATCCGAAGTCCTCATGACGCGATCAAAAACAAGATAGGATACATGACCGAAGACCGAAAGGAAATGGGTCTGTTCCTTGAGATGATGATAAAGGACAATGTCATCGCTGCAGACACATATTCATATAGTAACAATGCGCTCAGGTTTATAGATGAAAACCTGGTCAGGAAGAATTCCGACGAAGCTGTCGAGGAGTTCGATATCGCGACTCCGAGCATCACGCAGAAGGTCGGCAATCTTTCCGGCGGAAACCAGCAGAAGGTGCTTCTTTCGATGTGGTACGGCATCAAGCCGGAGGTCCTCATCGTGGACGAACCCACAAGAGGCGTAGATGTAGGCGCGAAGAGCGATATTTACGATCATCTCCGCTCGCTTGCCAGAACCGGCGTAGGCATAATAGTAATATCGTCCGACCTTATGGAGATACTGGGTATCAGTGACAGAATCCTCGTTATGAGGGGCGGATACCTTGTGGGCGAATTACAGCACGACGAGGCGACCGAAGAAAAGGTCATCGCGATTGCCTCCGGTGTTGCACAATAGACACGTTAACAGTAACTTCAGCGGATATTTGTTACATGGATGGTAGAAACAATGAAAACTGAAACTAAAGTTGCAGGGGCGAAGAAGCCGGGCTTCCTGAAAAAGCTCACGCAGCAGCGCGAATTCTCGATCTTCCTGATCGTAGTCGCACTGTTCGTAATACTCAGCTTCGCGTCTCCGTATTTCCTGTCGGAAGCGAACCTCATGTCGGTGCTTCTGGGTCTTTCGACCGAGTCGATCATCGCCTGCGGTATGATCATGGTAATCATAACCGGCGGCATCGACCTTTCAGTCGGATCCGTGACCGCGCTGGTAGGCGCCATCTGCGGCTACTGCATGAAGACCCTTGAGCTTCCCGTTATCGTCGCGATACTTATCGGTCTTGCCGTAGGCGTTTCGATAGGTTTCATAAACGGTACTCTTATCTCAAGGCTCGGCATCAACGCGTTCATAATCACCCTCGGCTGGCAGTACATAGCGCGAGGTCTGGTAATGGTAGTTACCAACGGCCTTAACATTTCGCCTCTGCCGAAGGCGTTCAACAATCTCGGCCAGGGCAAGCTGTTCGGAGCGATCCAGTACCCGATCATAGTCATGCTCGTCCTGATGGTATGCGGCGACATACTTCTGAGAAAGTCCCGCTTCTTCCGTCAGAACTACTACATCGGAAATAACGAGAAGGCTGCCGCGCTGACCGGTATCAACGTACCGAAGATGAAGACGATCAACTTCATGATCAACGGCGCGCTGGCCGCGGTCGCGGGCATACTGCTCACCGCACGTCTCGGTTCCGCGTCATCGACAGCGGGAACCAACCTTGAGTTCAAGGCCATAACCGCAGTTATCCTGGGCGGCGCTTCTCTCGCCGGCGGAAGCGGCACCATACTCGGCGCCTTCCTCGGTTCGCTGCTCATGGGTCTCATCACTAACGGTCTTAACCTCCTCGGAGTCGACGTTTACTGGCAGACCTTCGTCATCGGCTGCACGCTGCTGCTCGCAGTGATCCTTGATAACTTCAAGGTGATGCAGAAGGCGAAGGAACGCAGGGGCATCAACAAGGATGTAGTCGATACGGGTGAGAAAAAACAGGAATGATATAAGGGAGGTCATATCATGCGTTTGAAAGACAAAGTTTGTGTCGTTACCGGCGCCGGAAGCGGCATCGGCAAAGCTATCGCTGAAGAATTCGGCGCGCAGGGCGCCAAGATCGTAGTCGCTACCAGAAGAGCTGCCAACGGTCAGCCCGTAGCTGACGGCATCAAGGCTAAAGGCGGAGACGCCACTTTCATTAAGTGCGACGTTTCCATCGAAGAAGACGTAAAGAACATGGTCGAAGAGGCCATCAGGGTCTACGGCCGCATCGACGTCCTGGTCAACAACGCAGGAGTCGACTTCGTAAAGGCCTTCACCGATATTGAGCCTGCTGACTGGGACCGCGTTCTCAACACAGACCTCAGGGGTACTTTCCTCTGCTGCCACTTCACTGTTCCGTACATGCTCAAGCAGGGCGGCGGAAGCGTCATTAACATCGCGACCGTACACACCCAGCAGTGCCTCGACAAGGCTTCTCCGTACGACGCGGCGAAGTGGGGCGTTCTCGGCTTCACCAAGTCTCTGGCAGTAGAGTTCGGCGACAGGGGCATCAGGTTCAACTGCGTATCCCCGGGCCTCATCGCTACCCAGATCTGGAACGATCTGCTCGATGCGGCTCCCGACAGGGACGAATGCCTCAGCTATTGGGAGTCCAACATCCCGATGAAGAGGGTAGGCCTGCCTGAGGAGATCGCCAAGGCTTGCGTATACTTCGCCAGCGACGATTCCATCTACACGACAGGAGCCAACCTGCTCGTCGACGGCGGCATGACCTCGACCCTGCTCAGCAAGCAGCCGTTCACCGCCAACGTCATCGCGGGCGGCGAGCGCAAATAATTATCTTTATAAGCACGATAAAAGAACGGATCTTCGCGGGTCCGTTCTTTTAATGTGGATAGATGGAAGATGATTGGTTGATTTGTTAATGTAAAAATATGGTTGACAATTCTGTTATATTATGCTAATTATTTACAGAGGTACTGACTATGGAATTATTGACGAGAGTGCCGGAACCGGCATCTGCGGTGGCAGAAAGCGCTGGCGGGGAGGGCAGTGAAAAGTGCGAAAAAAAGGGCCGCGTTCCGCTGCGGATAGGCGTCGCGTCGGCGCAGAGAGGGGCGGGAACGAGCTTTATAGCCTCGCTCATCGCATTCAGGGCGGCTGAAGGAAAGGCGGACGTCTGCCTGTGCGAGCCTGCGGGCTCGTACTTTTATGCCGCGCTCGGAATGGACAGGCGCTTCGTGAACAGGGAGTTTGAGCCGTTGCTGCGTGCCCTGGAGGCGAAGAGGCCCCTGCGTCGTATAAGAAACGTGGAATTCGGAGTCAACTGGCTATTGAGGGCGCCGGGGGAGCTCAGGCCTCTCAGCGAAGCTGAGCTGTTCAGGCTCATAGCCATGCCCCCGGGCGATATTTGCGTTTACGATCTTTCAGGGCTTTCGGGAGAAGCGCTGACAGGCGCTCTTGCGGAGATGGACAGCGTTGCTCTCGTATTCGATCCTCTGCCGTCAAAGCTGATACCCGCGTACGGACAGGCGGAACGCCTGCGGCTGAGCTTTCCGGACGCAGTTATCGTAGTGGACCGCATGAACAAAGGAGTGCACAGGGCGGAGCTGCAGAAGTACCTGGGCACAAGGTCCTTTATCAGCGTTCCCGCGCTGCCGGCGGAATCGATCTATAAGGCAGAGTATAACTGCGTGCCTGCGGCGCTGCAGCCGGAAAACAAAAAGCTCCTTGCAGGGGTCTGCAAAGAGCTTGCTGATAAGCTGGGTATTTAAGAGCTATCTGCGGCCGAGCAGGTAGCAGGCGAAGCCCGCTGCCTTTGCGGCTTCTGCGTCCGCGAAGTTCCTGGTATCGAAGAAGTTCTTCGTGCGGACGGCTCCGGCCAGGGCCTTGAAGTCGATATCCTTGTACTGCTTGTGGTTTACGCCCAGTACGACGAGGTCGGCTCCTGCCGCCGCCTTGAGCAGATCGCCTTCGGCGAGGCCCTTGCGGCTCACGTACGGGTCGTGCAGCGAAACGGTGCATCCGCGGTCCGCGAGTATCTGCGCAAGTACCATCACGGGGCTTTCGCGCATGTCGTCGACGTCGGGCTTGTAGGTGATTCCGAGTATGCAGACCTTCGGAGCCTCAACGCCATTGAGTATCTCCATGCAGCGGTCGGCGGTGTAGGCGGGCATGGAATCGTTGGTGTTGCGCGCGAGCGTAATGATCTGCGCGGTCTCGGGCTCCTGCTCGGCTATGAACCAGGGGTCCACCGCTATGCAGTGGCCTCCGACACCCGGGCCGGGCTGATGGATGTTGACCCTCGGGTGTTTGTTGCAGATGCGTATGAGCTCCCAGACGTTGATGCCCTCGCGCTCGCAGATCTTGGCAAGCTCGTTGGCGAACGCTATATTCACGTCGCGGAAGGTGTTCTCGGAAAGCTTGCACATCTCGGCGGTGCGGGCGTCTGTCTCGTAGATCTCGCCCTTGACGAAGCTCTTATAAAGAGCCGCGATGCGGTGGGCGGATTCTTCGTCGTAGCCGCCTGCGATGCGGTTGTTGTTGACGAGCTCATAAAGTATATGGCCGGGGATGACTCTCTCGGGCGAATGGCCCAGCGAGAAGTCTTCGCCTGCCTTCAGGCCTGTCGCTTCTTCGAGTATGGGCTTGAGCAGGCTGTCAACGGTCCCTACGGGCGAGGTCGATTCGAGTATGACCAGATCGCCTTTTTTCAGCACCTGAGCGACCGACTCTGCGGCGCTTTTTACGAAGCGCATGTCGGACTTCTTTTCTGCGGTGATCGGGGTGGGGACGGATATGATGAAGGCGTCGGCCGGCTCTATGTCAAGAGAAGCCCTGAGCCTTCCTTCTTTGCAGACTTTTGCGATGAAATCTGCAAGGCCTTCTTCTTCGATGAGGACGCGTCCTTCGTTGAGCGCGTTTACGATATCAGTTTTCTTGTCAACTCCCAGTACTTCGTGCCCCGCGTCGGCGAACATCGCCGCAGTTGGGAGCCCGATATAGCCCAGGCCGATAACACATACTTTCATGGTTTGATCCTCCCGATTATTATCAAATAATTTTATCACGTACATCGTATTTATTAAAGGGGGAATGGCCCGCTTCACTCAAATGTAACACAATTGACACAATATATAGGGGCTCTGACACTTGGCAAACGCAAGAATTACGGGTATAATAAATGCGGTATATTATTTTTGCGTGCAATAAAAGGGGAAAACTTTGATAAAGTTCGATGACGTTACAAAGATCTATGACGGCAACAACGTAGGTCTTCAGAACGTGAGCATAGATATCGGAGACGGCGATTTCGTCTTCCTCGTCGGTCCTTCGGGCGCCGGCAAGACGACCTTCATCAAGCTCATTCTTAAAGAGCTGGAGCCCGACAGCGGCCACATCTACATCAACGGCCGCGACTGCACCAGGCTCTCCAACAGGCAGATCCCCATGCTCCGCCGTTACGTGGGCATGGTGTTCCAGGATTTCCGCCTGCTTCCCAACAAGACAGTATTCGAGAACGTGGCTCTCGCCATGGAGGTGATGCACACCACCCGCCGCACCATCAGAAGGCAGGTGCCCCAGGTTCTCACGATGATGGGCATAGCCGACAAGGCTGACAAGTTCCCCTCGGAGCTTGCCGGCGGCGAGCAGCAGCGCGTTGCCATCGCCAGGGCTATCATCAACAGGCCGCAGATACTTATCGCGGACGAGCCCACAGGCAACCTTGACCCCGATACTTCCTGGGAGATCATGAACCTCCTGGACGACATAAACAGGCACGGCGGCACCACAGTCGTCGTAGTTACGCACGACAAGGCCGTGGTGGACCGCATGAAGAAGCGCGTCGTAGCCATAGACAACGGCCGCGTGGTGCGCGATTCGCAGGAAGGAGAGTACGGCTACGATGATTAAAGCTCTCGGACACTCCTTCAAGCAGGCATTCGTCCAGTTCTTCCGCAACCGCGGAATGACCCTCGCTTCGCTTATCTCCATAACCGCGATGCTCATAATTCTGGGCATGTTCTTCTTCATCAGCGTCAACGTCAGTTTCCTCACGGAGAGCATCAAATCGCAGTTCGATACCATCGAAGTCTATCTTCTTGACGACACGACGTCTGACCAGGCGAAGGTCATGATAGAAAGCCTCAACGCCATGGATGAGGTCGAGAGCGTGCAGCTCATAACCAAGGACATGGCCATGGACGAGTTCAAGGAACGCTGGGGCGAGAACGCCTACCTGCTCGACGGCCTCGGCGAGAACCCGCTTCCGAATTCCCTGCGCATAACCCTCACGGATATCGAGGGCGGAGATATGACCGCGGCCATCTGCCGTACCTTCACCGGAGTCGAGGACGTCCGTTATTACAAGGATGAGATCGACCGCATCATTAAGATATCAGATACGATACAGCGGGGAGCCCTCATAGTCATCGCGTTCCTGATAGTCGTATCCATAGTGGTCGTTTCAAATACCATCAAGATCACGGTCATGTCGCGCCGCAGCGAGATCGAGATCATGAAGTACGTGGGCGCGACCAACTGGTTCATACGCGGCCCGATGCTGCTCGAAGGCATGATAATCGGCGTGGTGGCAGCGGCCTGCGCGCTGGGCATCTGCGCAGCGCTGTACATCCGTTTCTGCGAGTCTTTCGGCGAGCAGGTCAACGTGATGTTCTCCACAGACCTCGTGGAACCGCATTTTCTGATCGTCAATCTGATAGCGATATTCATGTCGCTCGGCGTGAGCATAGGCGCCGTAGGAAGCATCATCTCGATGAGGCGCTTCCTTAAAGCATAACAGGGGAAAACAGGGGTATAAATGAGATCAGTTTCAGGGAAAAGTACAAAACGTGTTATAGCCGCGCTGCTGGCGCTGCTCATGGTCTTTGTATGCACTCCTTTCAGCTTTGCGGATTCGTATGACGACAAGCTCAAGGCTCTCAAGACTGAGCGCGACGCCATGCAGGGCGACATAAAAGACACCCAGAGCCAGCTCGAACAGGGCAAACAGAAGGTAAAGCAGCTGGAGAGCGAGATAAAGACCCTCGACAACCGCATTTACCAGACCGAAGTCGAGATCAACGAGCTGGGGCTCCAGATCAACGACACCAAGACTCAGATAACCGAGGCGCTCGACCGTCTGAATAAAAAGCAGGCGGAGCTCGACGCCCAGAACGACGCCCTCAACATGAGGCTGCGCAGCATGTACAAGAACGGCGACATAGGCCTTCTTTCGGTGCTGCTCGGTTCCGGCACGCTCACGGACCTCATGACCAACATGGACATGGTCCAGCGCATCTACGATTACGACGCGAAGCTCCTTGCTTCGCTCGAAGACCAGTATGAGGTCATAAACCAGGAAAAACAGGATCTGCTCGACTTGAAGGCACAGCTGCTCGAGCTCCAGGACGAAGCCGAAAAGAAGAAGGCTTCGCTTGAGGCGGACCAGATAGCCGCAGCGCAGAAGCGCGAGCAGGTGCAGCAGAGCAACAAAGACCTCGAAGCGCAGATTGACGCGATGAAGAAGGAAGCCGACGCCCTCAGCGCCCAGATCAAGCTGCTGCAGAGCAGCAGGGCGTACGTAGGCGGCAAGATGCTGTGGCCTTCGCAGTCCAGCACCAGGGTCACTTCGCCCTTCGGCAACAGGCTCCACCCCATACTTAAAGTATATAAGCTCCACACCGGTATCGACATCGGCGCTCCGAACGGTACCAACATACTCGCGGCGAACGACGGGACCGTCATCTCGGCCGGCTATAACAACAGCTACGGCTACATGGTCATGCTCGACCACGGCGGCGGCATAGTCACTCTTTACGCGCACTGCAGCAAGCTGCTCGTGAGCAAGGGCGACGCGGTCGCGCGCGGGCAGGTCATAGCCCTGGTCGGTTCCACCGGCATGTCTACGGGTCCGCACCTGCACTTTGAGGTGCGCATCAACGGCGTTTACAAGAACCCGCTCGAATACGTCACACCCTGATAAGGTTTTATATGGCTAAATGGATATATCTCCAAAACCGAATAGACACAGAAATGGCATCGAAGGGGAAAGGAAAGATTTCCTCTTCTTTGCTTAAAATACTTTCGGAGAGGGGAATAAGCGAGGAGGGAGCCGACGACTTCCTTTCGCCCTATCCGAAGCTCACCTACGATCCTTTCCTGCTGCCCGATCTGAAAGAGGCAGTGCTGCGCATCATAGGCGCAGCTGACAGCGGAAAGCAGATCTGCATCTACGGAGACTACGACGCGGACGGCATCACGTCGACCGCTCTGCTCCTCAACGTGCTCGGAAAGCTTACTGACAAGCTGTGCTTCTACATCCCGTCGCGTTTCGTTGACGGCTACGGCCTCAACGAGATAGGCATACGCTACCTGCATGAGCACGGGGCGGAGATGATAGTCACCGTCGACTGCGGCACAACCTCAAAGGCTGAGGTCGACTACGCGAAAAGCCTTGGCATGGACATCATAGTCAGCGACCATCATACGCTCGCGGACGAAAAGCTGCCCGACTGTCTGCTCATCAATCCCAAGCGCGCGGACAGCGAATATCCGTTCAGCGGGCTTTCCGGCTGCGGGGTTGCTTTCAAGATGGCCCAGGGCATACAGCGCGTGCTCGAGAGCAGGGGAGACAGCCGCTTTACTAAGAAAGATCTCAATTCGCTGCTCGACCTTGTCGCCATCTCGACGGTCGCGGACGTCGTGCCTCTGCTCGACGAGAACCGCAGCCTCGTGAAATACGGGCTGGCCAAGATCAACGCCGACCCGCGTCCGGGTCTGAGGGTGCTTCTCGAAGAGCTGGGCTGCAGCGAAAAGCGCATCAATTCCGAAAGCATAGCTTTCATTCTCGCCCCGAACATCAACGCGCTAGGCCGCATGGGCTCCGCACGCACAGGCGTGGAGCTGCTCGCCGCGGACGAAAGCTGCGATACCGACCTTCGCGTTCTCGCGAGGTCGATGATAGACAACAACCAGGAGCGCAAGGCCGAACAGGAGCGCACAAGGGCTCTCTGCAACGATGCAATGAAGAGCGGCGACTGCGGCGATCTGTGCACGGTCATCTGCGTTCCCGAAGCCCACGAGGGCGTTACCGGCATAGTCGCCGGCAACCTCAAGGAAGAGCTCTACAGGCCGGTCTGCATACTGACCACAGACGACAGCGGCATGCTCAAGGGCACAGGCCGCTGCATACCCGGGCTCAACCTCTACGACATGCTTGAGGAGTGCGGCGACCTGTTCAAGCGTTTCGGCGGCCACGCCGGAGCCTGCGGCTTCTGCCTCTATCCCGACAAGGTGGAGGAGTTCCGCAGACGCATGCAGGATGCCGTGCGAAGTCGCGTGCAGTCCGATCCCGACCTGCTCGTAGAAAAGCTCTACATCGAAAAGGAACTCTCCGCCGAAGAAAAGTGCCTGGAGTTCGCAGACGAGCTCGGCATGCTTGAGCCCTTCGGCCAGGATAATCTCAAGCCGCTCTTCAGCATCTGCGGGGCAAGCGTGAGCTACCTGCACTTTATGGGCAGGGACGAGCAGCACGTCAGGTTCCTCGCGGACAACGGCGACGGCAGAGGAGTCGAATGCGTGCTGTTCAGGCGCGCTCAGGAATTCGCCTCTCTGCTCGCTTCGGGAGAGCCTGTCGACGTCGCGGGAGAGCTTTCTGTCAACGAGTTCAACGGCAGCCGCAGACTGCAGTTCAACGTAAGAGATCTCAGGAAAGGACGCAACTAACAAGTGTATGTCAGAAAGGGCCTGCTGGCTGTAATAATCATAGCTTCTCTGTTACTCGGCGCGGTAGGGGTCTGCGCGGTGCTTGATATCGACGTTGCGGAACTGATCTCGGGCGATGCGGGCAGCGATGATACCGTGACGCTGACCGCGGACGAATACGACGAGTACCTTGCCGTTATGAACACCTACAGCAAGGCTGATATTTTAAAGGATTACATTACGGATTATTATTACGTTCCCGTCGACGAGCAGGATCTCGACGAAGGCATGTACCGCGGGATGTTCGATTCCCTCGACGATCCGTATTCCTATTACATGACCGCCGAAGAGTACGAGAACGAGATGGTGAGCCTCACGGGCAATTACTCCGGGATAGGCGTAACTTTCTCGATGGATACTTCCAACAATTTCGTCATCCTTGCGGTCACGGCGGGTTCCCCGGCTGAAGAGGCCGGCATACTCCCCGGAGATTACATCGTCAAAGTCAACGGAGAGACCTTCGGACCCGACGAATTCAACACGATAGCCACAAAGATACGCGGCGAATCCGGGACCCAGGTCACTTTGACTATACTGCGCGGTTCCAAGGAGCTCGAGTTCACGATGACGCGCCGCAAGATCTCGACCCAGTCGGTCAGCTATGAGATGAAGGACGGCGAGACCGGCTACATCTACATTTCGAGCTTCGAGCAGAATACCGGTTCGGATTTCAAGAAGGCCCTTAAGAGCCTTGAAAAGAGCGGAGCAAAGTACCTTGTGGTCGACATACGCGACAACCCCGGCGGGCTGGTCAATTCTGCCGTTCAGGTGGCCGACGAGCTCATGGGGAAGGGCACGGTCGTTTACATCCAGGACCAGGCAGGCAGCCGCGAGTACTATACTACCGAGGCCGGGCGCACCAAGCTGCCCTACGTACTCCTGGTGAACGAGAACTCCGCGTCTTCTTCCGAGATACTGGCCGCGGGCATACAGGACAACAACGAGGGCACGATAGTCGGGACCATGACCTTCGGCAAGGGCATCATCCAGGGCATGCAGGAGCTCACCGACGGCAGCGCGTTCCGCATGACCGAATACCAGTACTTCTCGCCGAACGGCTCGGTGATACACAAGAAGGGCATTACGCCCGACTATATAGTCGAGTTTGAGGACGGAGACCTCGACGAGAACGGCTACGTCGTCTACGACCGCCAGCTCGAAAGGGCGATCGAGATACTCAAGTCAGGAAAGTAAACGGGAAAGACAAAACGGAGGAATAAAGATGCTTGAAGCAGGGATCAAAGGGCACGGAGAACTTACCGTTACCGAAGAAGTTACCGCGGTCAGGGTAGGAAGCGGAGAGCTTGACGTTCTCGCGACCCCCGCGATGATAGCGCTGATAGAAAAGACCTGCTGGCAGAGCGTCGCACCGGAGCTCGAACCCGGCTGGGGTACCGTAGGCGGGCTCGTAAACGTCGAGCACCTTGCTCCCACGCCGCTCGGCATGAAGGTCGTCTGCGACACTGTTCTTACCGCGGTGGAAGGCAGAAAACTCGTATTCGAGGCAGATGTCTTCGACGAGTGCGGAGAGATCGGCCGCGGCGTTCACGAGCGTTACACAGTAAACAACGAGCGTTTCGCCGACAAAGCTCTTAAGCGCTTCGGAAAATAACGGCCGCGGTTTTTGTTTCAACAAGGAGTGCTGTCTGAGGACGCGGTCTACGATCTGCTTGCCGAGATCGACGAGATCAAAAAGAAGCTTAGGAAGATCAGATGAAGCTGTTTGGAAAAGCAAAGGAAATAGTCTACAGATCGAAGGATCAGGAAGACTATGAAAAGGCGAAAGGGCTGCTCGCGGAAGCGGGCATATCTTTTGACCCTGTAGAATACGAAGAAGTACCGGCCTGCGGCTGCGGAGGCAAGGTGGACCCGCGCAAGTTCATGAACGGCGGAAAGACCGTTCCGACCCGCATATACCGCATAGAGGTGGAACGCCAAGACAAGGCTGCGGCCGAGGCTGCGCTTGACGGAAATGTTCAGCCTGTAAGAGCCTACGGATACGGGATATAGGGATCGATCGTTATGAACAAGCGTGTCCTTAAAAAGGCGTTCTTCGCCACCATTCCGGTCATGACCGGCTATCCGTTTCGAAGCGAGTCGATAACTGAATAGATGGTATGAGGCGAAAAGCCTCTGGAGGCGAGCCTTCGCGCTATGCGCGCGAGGGCTTTTTCATCGGGTTCGGAACCCCTCAGCGATGCTTCGGCCAGCTGCATCGCCGCCGCAGTCTCGTTGTAGTCTCCGGAAGCGAACGCTTCGTCTGCGGCGGAGGAGGGCAGGCCGCGCTTTATCAGCTCCTGCTTTACGCCCAGGGGTCCTTTGCCGGCTTCTATCGCGCGGCGCGCGACCGATGCGGCGTAGGCTCCGTCGTCGAGATAGCCGCGTTCTTTGAGCGTGCTTAAGGCTTCAAGTACTTCAGCCTTGCCGTAGCCTTTCTCGCAGAGCTTTTTATTGAGCTCGAATTCGGAATACGCGCGCACTGAGAGCATCCGGGCTGCGGCTTCGAGAACGGTCTCAGTCTGACGGCCGGTATATTCGAATCTGACTGCCTTAAGCCCTTCACCGGATGGGGAGCCGTCCGTGCCGGAAGCGGCGCAGGCGCTGACCGTAAGTGCGTGGTGGTCAAGGCAGGCGAAGCGCGCGTCGGGCAGGTCGCAATATTCAAGCACGTTATCTACTACTGAAAAAGACTTGAGCCCGAGCGCCAGACCCTCGCCGCGCAGCTTCATGTAGGCCTCTTTGCGGGTCCAGAGCTCAAGGAACTCGCGGTTCCACTCGGAGGAACCCTCCTGAAGGCCCGAAAGGTATTCCTGTTCGCGCTTGTGCAGGGTCTTTACGATTTTAGCCGAGGCTTTGCGGCTCTTTTCTTCGGCGTCGACGCCGACCGGAACGGGGGAGACGGCGCATATCCACCAGTTCTTCGTATCGCTCACGGAAACGAAGGGCGCCTCAGTGCTTTCTGTCGTGATCAATGGTGCTCCCTTTTCGTCGTGAACGAGCCTGCTGGCTTCGCAGCCCTCGAAACGGTCTTCCTCACTCAGCTGGTTCCTGAGCGCTTCCCAGACCTCTTCCGACTTATAGACGCGTCCTTTCAGTTTTTTTACAATGTAGATATTCATATCCAAATTATACCATGCACGATTAAGCTTGTAAATGCCTTTCGGCTCCGCTATAATAAGGGGTAACGTGCGCCGGGGGCGTGATTTTTCTATGCCCGGCGCGGAGGAAAAATGCCGTACGATCCAAGGATGAACAATAAGGAGAATGACGAGCTCTTCGAAGCGATACTGGCCCTTGAGACCATGGAAGAATGCTACCGCTTTTTCGAAGATCTCATGACCATTAAGGAGCTTCAGTCCGTGGCCCAGCGCTGGCACGTAGCGCGGCTGCTGGATCTGAAGCGTACCTACACAGACATCGCCGAAGAAACGAAGGCGAGTGCCGCAACGATAAGCCGGGTGAACAAATGCCTGAGCTACGGCGCCGACGGTTATTCGATGGTGCTCCGCAAACTCAGAAAAGAAAAGGACTGAGACGGTTCATCCGTAAAGTAAAGCTAATTCATGGTCCCGCAGAAGGGGCCGCTGCATAGAGAGGAAAGTATGTATAAGAATCTGGCACAGGAACCCATCGCAGAGGTTCAGAACGCACAATCAGACAAGTGGGACAGGGACGACCTGCTCAAGATCACCGAGGACGCCCGTGAAGGCTGCCCCGATTTCATCTTCTATGAAGGACCCCCGACCGCTAACGGCAAGCCGGGCATCCATCACGTGATGGCCCGTACCCTCAAGGACTCCGTCAACCGCTACAAGGTGATGCAGGGTTACAAGGTATACAGAAGAGGCGGCTGGGACACCCACGGCCTGCCCGTAGAGATCGAAGTCGAAAAGCAGCTCGGCTTCAGCGGCAAGCAGGACATCGAAAAATACGGCATCAGAGAGTTTAACGAAAAGTGCAAGAACTCCGTATTCACATATGAATCAATGTGGAAGGATATGAGCCGCCGCATGGGCTTCATGGCCAACATGAAGACCGCTTATATCACCCTCGACAACAACTACATCGAGACCGGCTGGTGGATCCTCAAGGAATTCTTCAAGGCTGGCCTCATCTATCAGGGCTACAAGATCGTGCCTTACTGCCCGCGCTGCGGAACAGGCCTGGCTTCCCACGAAGTTGCCCAGGGCTATAAGGAGGTCAAGGTCAACACCCTGACCATTCCGTTCAAGGCTAAGAACGAAGAGAACACCTACTTCCTCGCCTGGACCACCACCGCCTGGACCCTGCCTTCGAACGTAGGCCTCACCGTCGGCCCCGACATCGACTATGTCAAGGCCGAGCAGAACGGCAAGTTCTATTATGTAGGCAAGGGGCTCGCAGAGAAGGTCCTCGGAGCGAACGGCGAATACAAGATCGTTGCCGAGATGAAGGGCAAAGACCTTGAATATATGGAATATGAACAGCTCATGCCGTTCATCAGCCCGAAGGCAAACGAGAAGGCCTTCTTCGTCACATGCATGGACTACGTTTCCACCGTCGACGGAACCGGTATCGTACACACCTCCCCGGGCTTCGGCGAAGACGACTATCAGTGCGGCCGCAAGTACAATCTTCCCGTGCTGCATACCGTCGACCTCGAGGGCAAGTTCACCTGCACCCCGTGGGAAGGCCGCTTCATCATGGAAGACGGTCTGGACGTCGAGATCATCAAGTGGCTCGCCGCCAATGACAAGATCTACGCCCGCGAAAAGCTCGTACATAACTATCCGCACTGCTGGCGCTGCGGGACCCCGCTCGTTTACTACGGCAAGCCGTCCTGGTACATCGAGATGACCAAGCTGCGCGACACCCTCGTTGAGAGCAACAAGAAGGTACAGTGGTGGCCGCCTCACGTAGGCGAGGGCCGCTACGGCAACTGGATCGCCGACGTCAAGGACTGGGCGATCAGCCGCGACCGTTACTGGGGCACCCCGATCAACATCTGGAAGTGCGAATGCGGACATCTCGAGAGCATCGGTTCCCGCAAGGAGCTGGTCGAGAAGGCCATCGAGGACATCGACGAGAGCATCGAGCTGCACCGCCCGTACGTGGACGAGGTCCACATCAAGTGCCCCGAGTGCGGCAAGACCATGAGCCGCATTCCCGAGGTCATGGACTGCTGGTTCGACAGCGGCATCATGCCTTTCGGTCAGCAGCACTATCCGTTCGAGCACAAGGACGACTTCGACGAGAAGCTCTTCCCGGCAGACTTCATCTGCGAGGGCATCGACCAGACGCGCGGCTGGTTCTACTCGCTGCACGCTGTCTCGGCCTTCCTCAGGGGCAGGGCTCCTTACAAGAACGTCCTTGTAAACGACCTCGTCCTCGACAAAGAGGGCAAGAAGATGTCCAAGCACGTGGGCAACACCGTCGACCCGTTCGCGCTCTTCGACAAGTACGGCGCCGACGCGACCCGCTGGTACCTGATGTACGTATCCCCGGTATGGATCCCGACCAAGTTCGACGAGGCCGGCCTCGCCGATATCGCGGGCAAGTTCTTCGGTACCCTGAGGAACGTATACAACTTCTTCGTGCTCTACGCCAACAACGATAATATCGACGCTTCAAAGTGCTTCGTAGACTACGCGAAGCGTCCCGAAGCCGACCGCTGGATACTCTCCAGATACAACAGCCTCATCGCGAACGTCACCGACGCGATGGATCACTACGACCACAACAGGACCGTCCACCTCATCACCGATTTCGTGAACGAAGACCTGTCCAACTGGTACATCCGCCGTTCGCGCCGCAGATTCTACGCCGACGGCATGGACGAGGACAAGCAGAGCGTTTACGCGACCACCTATGAGGTGCTCGTGGGCGTCGTGAAGATGATGGCTCCTATCGCTCCGTTCCTCACCGACGAGATCTACACCAACCTCACCGGAGAGTACACGGTCCATACCGCTTACTTCCCCAAGAGCAACGCGGAGCTCATCGACAGTGACCTTGAGGAGCGCATGGACGTGGTCCGCAACATCGTAGCGATGGGCCGCGGCATCCGCGAGAAGACCAAGCTCAAGGTACGCCAGCCGCTGAAGCAGATCATGCTCGACGCCAAGTTCGAAGGCGCCATCGGCTACATGGCAGACCTCATCAAGGAGGAGCTCAACGTCAAGGAAGTCGTCTTCGAGAAGAAGATGGACAGCTTCCTCAACTACCAGCTCAAGCCCGATTTCAGAGTCGCCGGACCCAGGCTCGGCAAGAAGATCAAGGAGTTCGGCGCGGCTATGGCAAAGGCCGATCCGAAGGCCGTTCTCGAAGCGCTGTCTAAGGAAGGCAAGCTCGTCATCAGCCTCGGCGGAGAAGACACCGAGATCGCGGACGACATGGTAAGCGTGAACGTCAGCGCGAAGGAAGGCTTCGCTGCCGCCCAGGACAGCGAGCTGTGCGTCATCCTCGACACCGAGCTCAACGACGTGCTCACAGCTGAGGGCATCGCGCGCGAAGTCGTCAGCAAGGTCCAGCAGCTGCGCAAGCAGAAGGACTTCGAGATGATGGACCGCATCGACATCATGCTCGAAGCGGACGACGTAGTCGCGCTGGCGGTCGAGTCCCACAAGGACTACATCTGCAAGGAGACCCTCGCGGACAGCATCGTGACCGCGTCCGGCCTCGAGAGCTACGACATCAACGGCCACAAGACCGGCATCGACGTCGCAAGAAAGTAAAAGCAAACTGTATAAAGCCCTTTTCCGCAGAAGAGGGCTTTAGTTTTTGAAAACAATGACCAGAGAAGAAACAGCAAAACAGATAGCGCGCAGGCGCATTTTCGGCATCATCTCCCACCCTGACGCGGGCAAGACCACGCTCACGGAGAAGCTGCTGCTGCACGGCGGAGCCATCCGCGAAGCGGGGACCGTAAAGGCGCGCCGCAATTCGAAGTTCGCGACCAGCGACTGGATGGAGATCGAAAAGCAGAGGGGCATTTCGGTAACGAGCTCAGTCATGCAGTTCGAATACGAGGGCAAGGTGATATCCATCATGGACACCCCCGGCCACAACGACTTCGGCGAAGACACCTACCGCATACTGACCTCCGTGGACAGCGCGGTCATGGTCATCGACGCCGCGAAGGGCATCGAGGCCCAGACCCGCAAGCTTTTTGCGGTCTGCAAGATGCGCGGCATCCCCGTGTTCACCTTCATGAACAAGCTCGACCGCGAGGCGAGGGAACCGCTCGACCTCATCGCAGAGCTCGAAGACAACCTTGGCATGCCTGCTGCTGCGGTGACCTGGCCCATAGGCTCGGGACTCAACTTTCAGGGCGTCTATAACATCCTGCGCAACGAGGTCTATTTCTACAGGAAGAACGAGACCTTAAAATTGGGCGAAAACGGGGTGTTTGGGCCCGAGCTTGAGGAATTGCTCACCCAGAACAATTTACGCGCTCTGCGGGACGATATGGAGCTTCTGGAGGGTGCCGGAAACCCCCTGGATATGTCCAGGGTATCCGCAGGCGAGCTCAGCCCCGTATTTTTCGGCTCCGCGCTCACAGATTTCGGCGTAGTTCCGTTCCTTGAGCACTTCCTTGAGATGTCTCCGGCTCCCGGGCCGAGAAAGCTCGCGGACGGAGGCGCGGTCGACCCGCTCGACCCGGAGTTCAGCGGCTTCGTGTTCAAGATACAGGCTAACATGAACCCTGCCCACCGCGACAGACTCGCGTTCTTCCGCATCTGCTCCGGCAGCTTCGAGCGCGGCATGACCGTCACGCTTTCACGCACCGGCAAGCCCATCAAGCTTGCGCAGAGCACCCAGCTGATGGCCAACGAGCGCGAGAACGTCGAGAACGCTCTCACTGGCGACATCATCGGCATTTACGATACCGGCAACTTCCAGATAGGCGACACCCTCTGCACATGCAAGCCGCCGATCTTCTTCGAACCGCTGCCCACGTTCCCGCCCGAGCTCTTCGCCCTGGTGCTCCCAAAGGACACCATGAAGGCCAAGCAGTTCCAGAAGGGCGTGCAGCAGCTCGCCCAGGAGGGCGCGATACAGGTCTACCACAACGAGTACAACGAGACCGTGATAGGCGCGGTAGGTCAGCTGCAGTTCGAGGTATTCCAGTACCGCGTCGAGAACGAATACAACGCTCCCGTGCGCATGCAGCCCCTTGATTTCCAGGTCGCGCGCTGGGTGAAGGACGCGGACCTCGACAAGATCAAATCGACCCTCGACGGGCGCACCATGCTGGTGTTCGACCGCTTCGACCGTCCTCTTATACTCTTTGCCAACCAGTTCTCGCTTACATACTACAAAGAAAGGCACAGTGACATGGTGCTGCTGGAGGCAACCGAGGTATGAAAAAACTAAAGTCATCGGCAACGACTTACCGATGGGTCCCATATATCATAATTCTTGTTATCTATTGTATCGCCACATTCCAGAAGATGTCCCTTCAGGCTTTGAAGGCGGACATGGAAGGGCTTTTCGGCATAGACGCGCTGCAGTATTCCGGGCTTAACGCCGCGTACTTTTACGGATACGCGGTGATGCAGATCCCGACAGGCATCCTGGCCGACGTCTGGGGACCCAAGCGCACGTCGGTCTCCGGGTCCATACTCATGACCATAGGTACCGTCATCTACGCGCTGGCGCATCAGCCGGGCGTGCTTATCTTCGCGAGGCTGCTGGTCGGCCTCGGCTCGGGCGTGATGTTCGTCTGCCTCATGAAGGTGCAGTCGCTCTGGTATAAGGAGAGCGAGTTCGGGACCCTCACCGGCGTGACTTCGCTCTCGGGCAATATGGCGGGAGCCTTTGCCCAGGCTCCGCTCGCGGCTCTGGTAGCCCTTGCGGGCTGGAGGCTGAGCTTCGGAGGACTTGCAGTCCTGACTGCCGTATTCGCGGTGCTGGCCATCATCTTCTGCAAGGACCGCCCCGAGGACATGGGCTTTGAGCCTGTGTCGAGCCTGGCCGCAAAGCCCGAGAAGGTGAGCGTTCTCGAGGGTCTCAAAGCTGTCTTCACCTGTCCGTACGTGCTGCCGCTATTCGTGATCGCTACGGTCTGCAACGGCATCTACACCGTCATGACCACCTGGGCAGTGCCTTATATGTCAGACGTTTACGGGCTTACGAGCGACGGGGCTTCGCGCATAACGTTCTTCATGCCTCTCGTGGCTGCGTTCACCAATATCGCTACAGGCTGGCTCACCGATAAACTGAAGCTCCGCAAGATAATAAGCGTAGTGCTTGCCTTCGTGGAGCTCATGGTCTACGTGCTGATCTGCTTCGCGTTCGACGGAAAGCCGCCTTTCGCGGTCATGGTCGCTCTCGTGATGATCACGGGCATGAGCATCTTCCACGCCGCAAACTACGGCGCGGCGAAGGACTGTCTCGATTACAAGTATTCGGGCATGGTGATCTCCGTGGTCAACACCGGCTGCTTCATCGGCGGGGCTGTGTTCACCTCAATGTTCGGGAATATCATCAACCGCGACCTCGAAACGCTGGGCGCGCAGGCGGCTTACAAAAATGCATTTATGGTAAACCTCATCTGTTTCGCGTTCTGCCTGCTCGCGTCGCTGCTGATGCTTGAGACCAACGGTATCAACCGTTCCAAGGGCCTCGCGGACGGCTCTTATAAAAAGTCCGTACTGAAGCTGTTCTGATCGGCGGAAGACGCGTTATGAGCAACGTAATGTTCGGAAACGTCAGCGAAGAAGCTGAAAAGTGGATAAGCAAGGCTCTGAAGGTCACGAGCCTTCCGGAGCGGAAAAAGATCCTTGAGCAGGCCAAGGCGGCCTGTCCGGATCAGCCCGCTATAGACTGGGAACTGCTGTTCATCGGTTCCCCAGAATTCGCTCCGGCGAAGGGGTATTCGGATTTTTCCATGATCAAGTCGTGGCTGCTGCAGATATACAGGATACCTGAGGCCTTTTCCGAAGAAACTGCCGATTCGATGCGCCGCGAACTCTTCGATGGCGAACGTCTGCAGGCAGTGCTCGCGGCTTCTGCGGACCCAGAAGAGACCATGCGCGTGTATCTTGACCGTATGTGCAGGGAGTATATCGACGTCTTCCTGAAAGAAGACAACCGGCTCACCGCAACCTTTTTCGGGATACGTTTCCGCAGGGACAACGGCAGGCAGCTTGAAGACGCGGTGGAATGTATGCTCGGACGCATCGACGCCGACGATAAACTGGCCCCGGAGCGCAGGAGCATGCTTAAAAACGCGCTGACCGGAGCGCTTTGATCCGGTCCCCCGGTAAGGCGCATCTTTTTCACGAGCCGGCGCAATGGCCGGCGTATGCAGAATGTCTGAAAGTAAACTGATAGAATTTGAAGGCGGCGCTGCCGTCATGACGATGACCGTAGAGGCCGATTCCTGCGGCCCTGACAGACGCTGGCGTCCGAGCTCCGTGCTTACAGCCATGCAGGAGGCCACTTTTTACGCGCAGAAAGCCATGGGAATAGCATGGACCGACCTTGCGCCGCTTGGCGCCTTATGGGTCGTCTCGCGCATAAACGTAGATCTGAAAAGGCTTCCGAGGCTCGGAGAGCGCATCACCGTCAAGGCAATTTCGCTCAAACCTGTAAAGATCCTTTTCCCATGGAGATTCGTCATAACGGGCGAGGACGGCGAAGAGATAGGCGGGTGCAAAGCGCTGTGGAACCTGATGGATGCTTCGTCCCGCAGGGTGACCGTGCTCCCGGGTGTTATTGAAAAAGTACAGTATCAGCCGCAGGAATCCGGATATCAGGAGATCCCCGAAGCCGCCGGAGAGCTTGAAGGTCTTTCCCCGATGAAAGCGGCGGTCCATCCCTTGTATACAGACCTTGACATAAACGGCCACGTCAGCCACATCAGATATATCGACTGGTGCTGCAACAGGCTGGGCATAGCCGCTATGGAAAACAGGTCGCTCACGAGCTTCCGCATCTCTTTCATGCAGGAGGTGAAAGGGCAGGATACCGTCGACACCGAGCTGCGCGCTGACGGCAGCCGTTTTTCCTTCAGCGGTTACAAAGCAAATGCCCCGGTCTTTATCATCGACGGGGCATTGAGTGAGGTCATATAGTCCGCTGCAGGGCAGTCAATTGACAGCGTCGCTGCGCTTGATCAGGTTCTCGATCTTGGCTTTGAGTTCGTAGAGCCCTAGTATGAGCTCACGTTCCTTTTCTTCAGTATATTCAAATATCGAAAGACTGGCTTCGATGGCATAGACCGCGGAGCCGTTCTTTTTTATCGGGACAGCAACGGAGCGCACATATCTGGTCGTTTCTTCGTCGCAGGTGGCGACTCCGGTCTGGCGCACTATATCGAGCTGTTCGAACAGCTCTGCCGGATCCGTTATGGTCTTTTCGGTATACGCTATAAGTCCGTCGGAATAAAGTTTCATTATCTCAGCGTCGCTCTTCTCCGCAAGAAGCACCTTTCCTGAAGCGTCGGAGTAGGCGGGGATACGTCTGCCTACAGCGCGGTAGAGCCTCAGCTTTTCGAAAAGGTCTACCTTTTGTATCACCAGGACGTCGCCCGCGACAAGTTCGCCGAGCAGAAGGGTGACGCCGTAGTTCGAAGCGAATTCCTGCATGACCTGCTGTATCGCGTCGTCCACGTTCGTCTCACCGACGTATTTCGTTCCTATCTCATACAGTTTATATCCAAGGAAGTACTGCATCGTCACGGTGTTGTAATGGAGATACTGAAAATCGACCAGTGTCCTCAGAATAGGGAGGATGCTGCTTTTCGGCGCTTTCAGATAATTGGCGATCTCGGTGAGGCTCTTTCCCACGTTTTCCGTGTCGGTAAGGTATTCGAATATGGAGAGGACCCGGACCGTAGCTCTGTGCTGACCGTCGGACGTCATGTCGGTCGTATGGATAGTCATACATCTGCCTCGTTTCTGTTCGTAATGCCGAACTGTTCGTAAATAAGTACTTTTTACTGATGATAGTTCATTTTTTTCGATAAATCAAGCTTTTGATTAAAAAAAAGAGCAATTTCATAAAAAAATAAAATCTATTGACAAATAATTAGTGACGGGTATACTTTAAGCCAAGAGGAGCTGTTCGAATAAAGGAATAGCGTTCGTATATACGAACAGTTCGAAATCAAGCAAACATACTTCGAAACGGGGGTGAAGAACATCAAAATGAAAAAGTTCATCGATGTTTGGACAACGATACTCTGGTACTTTACCGCTGTGCTGGTATTTGCCTCTATCGTCGTCGTAACCATGCAGATCCTATGGAGGTATGCTTTCAGAGATCCGATAGGATGGACGGAACAGATAGGGCGCTATCTTTTCGTCTGGATCGTAATGATGGCCGTTCCGGTCGGCCTCTGGCGCCAGGGTCTTTACAACTTCGACCTCCTCCTTTCCAAGCTCAAGGGCAGGGCGGCCATGGTCGTCAAGACCATCAACTATATCGCGTGCCTGTGCTTTTCCGGCTACTTCTTCTACAACGCCGTGTACCTCTGCGTGAACGGCGGCTGGCGCTTCGCCCAGGGCGTACATATCCAGATGATATGGCTGTATATAGCCCAGCCCATCTGCGCCGGCACCATGTTCATCATCTTCCTTTATCAGATGATACAGATGTACAAAGCCGGACCCTCTGATCTTGCGGAGAAAGGGGGTGCCGAATAATGCTTACTATAATTCTGGTAATATTCTTCGCGCTCCTGGTACTCGGATGTCCTATCGCCATGGCGATGGGCTTCGCGGTCATCCCGTTCTTCATGTTCACGCCGGGAGTCATGGGCGTCACCATAGCTCAGAAGATGTTCACGGCCTGCGATTCCTTCTCGCTCATGGCCATACCGTTCTTCATGCTCGCGGGCCGCATCATGGAAGAGACCGATATCATAGGCGACATGGTGCGCTGGGCCAACTGCCTGGTGGGCCACTTCAGAGGCGGCCTCGCGCAGACGGCTACGATAGCGGGCGTAATACTCGCGGGCGTTTCCGGCTCCGCCAACGCCGACGCCGCGGCTCTGGGCAACATGCTCCTGCCTTCGATGAAGAAGGGCGGATACGACCAGGGCTATTCGGTAGTCTGCATCTCGACGGCTGCGGGCCTCGGTCCCATCATTCCGCCGAGCATCAACATGGTCATCTTCTGCTCCATAGTAGGGCTTTCCACAGGTGCTATGTTCGCGGCGGGCATAATCCCCGGCCTGCTGCTGGCGGTCACCTACATGGTCTACAACTATCTGCACGCGGTCAAGACCAACAAACCGCACGGAAAGTTCTGCGGCATGAAGGTGTTGCTCAAGACTACCAAAGAATGCATATTCGCGCTGCTGATGCCCGTCATCATAATCGTCGGCATCCTGAGCGGAGTATTCACCCCGACCGAAGCCGGCGTCGTTGCCTGTGTATACGGCATCATTTTCGGAGCCTTTACCAGGAAGATCAACGTGAAGTCCCTGCTCAGATGCTGCGGAGACGCGGGTCTCGCGACCGTTGGCTGCATGGTCATCATCATGGTCTCGACTTCGCTCTCCTACGTGCTCGCAAGGCTCGGCATGACCGCGATAATCGAAGAGTTCTGCCACAGCCGCATCGCTTCGGCTACGGGCTTCCTGTTCTTCGTGATAATCATCAATATCATCTCCGGTTGCTTCATCGACGCCAACGCGTGGATGATGATGATGCTTCCGATACTGTGGCCCATCATGCAGAGCTACGGCATCCCCGATCTGCAGTTCGGCCTGGTGTTCGTGGTCAGCCTGCTCACCGGCGGAATAACCCCGCCCGTAGGCATGTATCTGCTGATAATTTGCGGCGTGGACGGTACTCCGCTGAAGTCGACCTTCAAGTACATACCGCCGTTCCTGATCTGCGAATGCATAGTCATACTGCTGCTCACCTTCTTCCCGCAGATCGTGTACTTCCTGCCCAAGCTGATAATGCCTCAGTTCGTATAGGAAGATATTAATATCCGGTTCCCAAGAGGATGTTTCCTCAAAAGTAATAAATTCTAATGAAAAGGAGAAAGAAAATGAAGACGAAAAAGTTAATCGCATTGCTCTTAACCTTCGCCATGCTGTTCGCGCTCTGCGCATGCGGCAGCAAGAAGGCCGAACCGGCTCCGGCTGCGACTACACCGGCTCCTGCCGCTTCGACCCCCGCTCCGGCTGCTTCGACCCCGGCTCCTGCCGCACCGAAGACCGAAGCTGATCTGCTCGCAGAGTGCAAGCCCATTCAGATCACCGTCGGCCAGAACGACAGCGGCGACATTCCTGCTGTAAAGTGCACGGAAGAGATGCTCGAAGCTATCACACAGCGTTCCGACGGCAAGATCACCTTCAACTATCAGAACGGCGGCGCTCTCGGCAGCTACGTCGAGATGATCGAGTCCATGGCTCTGGGCGGCCTCGATATGGGTATTCTTGACCCGACCCTCATGACCGAGTATGCCCCCGAGTATCAGATGCTGATCCAGCCGTTCACCATCAAGGACTTCGCTCACTTCGGCAAGGCTCTCGATCTGCCCGAGGTAAAGGGTGCTGAAGAGGCTCTCGCGGCCAACAACATCACTGTACTGGATTACTATTACTGCGGTTTCCGTGCGATGTGCTTCACCAAGAAGGAAGTTAAGACTCTCGCAGACTGCAAGGGCATCATCATCCGTTCCCCGGAAGCTGACATCTACATGAACACCCTGACCAGGCTCGGCATGAAGCCGACCCCGATGGCAATGGGCGATATGTACACCGCTATGAAGCAGGGCGTCATCGAAGGCGCTGAACCCGCTGCAGTAGGTATGGACATTTACTCGCTGTATGAGGTCTGCCCGTACATGCTCCGTTCCAACCACATGTTCTCGTTCAACAGCATAGTGCTCGGAACCAAGTTCTGGAACTCTCTCCCCGAAGTTTACAGGACCATCATCTCCGAAGAAGCTGCCAAGGCTGCTGCTAAGGAAAAGGTCGACATGGAAGCGTCTGAAGACGGTTACTTCGACAAGTTCAAGAGCTACGGCTGCACCATCAACAACTGGGCTAACTATCAGGAACTCGTAGACCTGTTCGCGCCCACCTGGGACGAAGCCGCAGCCAAGATCGGCGGAAACGCCGCTGCCCTCCTCAAAGGCATGAAGGACGCTGCTAACTAAGCAAATCGATCTCTTATTCGTCCGGACGGTCGCCTGGCCGTCCGGACACCCTTAGAGGGACATTTATTGGGAACAAGACTGATCATTCCAATCGATCAGGAGGATCAAAATTGAAAGAAGTATTTTTACTTAAGAACAGATATGTCGATTCCGTGACCCTGATGACCGTAGCAGTCGAGCTCACCGAGATCGGGGGCGTAGACGGCGCGGAATGCGGCATGGGTACCAGGCCGAATATCGATATGCTCAAAGGCTTAGGCTACGAAGTGCCCGCCGACGTGACGCAGAACGACATCATGATAGCCGTCGACGCCGCGGAAGAGAAGACTTTCAGGGAGGTCTGCGATTTCGCCGAGAAGGAGCTTTCCGCCGGACACAGCGGAAGGTCTAAGACCTATCATGATGTCGATGACATGGACGACGGGGAGTTCGACATCGTCCAGATCTCGATCCCCGGCGAGTACGCGCTGAAAGAAGCTTACAAGGCCATAGACAAGGGCATGCACGTGTTCATGTTCACTGCCGACATCTCTCTTGAAGAGGAGCACGACCTCAAGGTCTACGCGCGCGACCACGGCTGCCTCATGATGGGTCCCGACGCAGGCGTCGGACTTGTCGGCGGCCTCTGCATGGCGGCAGGAAGCATAGTCGACTTCGGCCCCGTAGGGATCATAGGCGCGTCCGGTTCCGGTTCCCAGGAAGTCGCCTGCCTCATCGAGCAGATGGGCTACGGCGTTACCTGCATACTCGGCACCGGCGGAAGAGACTTGAAAAAGCCCGTGGGCGGCGTTTCGATGATGGCCGATATAGACAGGCTCGAGCAAGACGAAGACACCAAGATCATCTGCCTCGTCTCTATGCTTGCCGACAGGGGCGTCATGGAAGAAGTCCTGAAAAAAGCAGACACGCTTACCAAGCCTGTAGTCGCCGTGTTCCTCGGCGCGGGTCCCGAGCTTTATGAAGGCCACAAAGTCATAGGCACCTACGACCTGACGGAAGCCGCGAAGGCCTGCGTTAAGCTGATAACGGACGAAGAGCCAGACATCGGACTTACTGATGAGGAGCGCGAAAAGCTGGCCGACGAGTGCGTCGCGAAGCTCGCTCCCGGAAGGAAGTATTTCCGCGGCATCTACACAGGAGGCACTTTTGCCGAAGAAGCTCTCATGACCTTCAGAAAAGAAGCCCCCGATATGTTGATGCATACGAACCGCGACAATACGGAATATGCTGTAAGGCTCAAGTCGCACAAAAAGTCTGAGGGAAATTCCCTGATAGATATCGGCGACCTCGATTTCACCGCCGAAGCCCCGCATACCGTATTCGATCCTACACAGAGAGTACTGCGCTACAGGCAGGAGCTCAGCGATCCTGAGACCGCCCTCGTAGCGATGGATATAATACTCGGACCCGGTGTAGCCGCAGACCCCGCGAGCTGCTATCTGCCGATAGCGCGTGAGCACCCGGACGTCATCACTGTCATAAGCGTCTGCGGCGGCAAGTGGGACCCCCAGGGCAAGGATAAGATCAAGAAAGAGATGAGAGAAGCAGGGGTCATCGTAGTGGAGAGCGATCATGAAAGCGCGATGCTCTGCAGTGCGATAATGAAGAAACTGGAGGCGCGGAATCATGAATGACATTAATGAAAAAAGACCTGCGGCCGTAAAGCCTCTCCCGAAGGAGATACCTTCAGTCGCCAATCTCGGCATAATGATGTTCTACGACGCGCTCGTTACACAGGGCTCGAAGTGCGTACAGGTCGAATGGGTCCCGCCGGTGAAACAGTCAGCGGAGATCACGGAACTGCTTGACGAATTCTTATAGCATTCAGGAAAGAGGCCACAAAATGTCTACCGACATAAAGCAGAAGATCGCAGAAGCGAACAAGGCAGCAGCAGCCTGTCTGACAGACAATGACCCGTGGTGGATGGATATTAGACCCGCGGGCGAATGCATCGAAGGTCTTGAAGATCACATGATACTGCATTCCGGCCCCCCGGTGGACCTTGACGATATGGTCATGCTCCATCAGCGCGGAATGGTGAGCGCCATGCTCTTCGAAGGCTGGGCCAAGGACGAGAAAGAGGCGGTGGAGATACTCCACTCGGGAGAGATCAAGATCGAATCGGCTCTCGATCACAACACCGTAGGCGCGGGCACGGGCATCATAACGAAGTCGCTTGCCATGGTCTACGTCGAAGACAGACGGAACCATACGACGGCCGCGACTTTCCCCGCGGAAGGGCCTTTTGAAGGCGGCTTCTGCGGCTGGGGACTTTACAGCCCCGAGATAGGCGCTAACCTGCGCATGATGCGCAACGAGCTCTTCCCGCCCATGCGCGAGATGCTCGCGAAGTGCGGCGGCATTGCTCTTAAGCCCATACTTGCCGAGAGCATGCAGATGGGTGACGAGAACCATACGAGGCAGACGGCTGCGGACCTTCTGTTCGACAAGCTGGTGCTCCCCAAGCTGTTTGAGCTCGACCTTCCCAAAGAAGTGATCATGAAGACCGTGAAGTACATAGTCGATACGCCGCGTTTCTTCCACTGCTACGGCCAGGGCGCTTCAAGGGCTGCCGCTCTCGGAGCGGACGGCATACCGTATTCGACCATGGTCACGGCTCTGGGCGGCAACGGCGTGGAGTTCGGCATCAAGGTGGCTGGTCTTCCCGGACAGTGGTTCACGGCTCCGGCGCCTTTCATGACCGGAAAATATACCTCGACGAAGTTCACCCAGAAGGATCAGCTGCCCTGGATAGGGGACAGCTGCGTCGTGGAGACCGCAGGAATGGGCGGTTTCGCAGCGGCGGCCAGCCCGATAGTATGCAATCTCAGAGGCATGTCCTTAAGCGACGCCATCGCTCAGACCAGAGAGATGGAGCGCATAACCATCACGCGCAACCCGAACTATATCATCCCCAACCTCGACTTCGACCCGCTTCCGAGCGGCATTGATATCCGCCTCGTCCTGAAGACCGGTATAAGCCCGGTCATCCACGGCGGAATGTTCAATAAGACAGGCGGCCTCATCGGCGCAGGCATGGCACGCGTTCCGATGGAGTGCTTCGAAAAAGCGATGAAGGCGTTTGCCGTCAAGTACAGGGAAGGCTGAAGATGGAACGTTTTGAGGAAATAGTCTCCGGCGTATATCTGCTGCGGGCGCCGTTCAGCACCATCTGGAGCGCCGTATATCTGGTCAGGGGCGAAAAGAACGTGCTCATTGATACCTGTACCGGAAAAGAGCTCGTAGAAGGCTGCATTATACCGGCTCTAGCTGAACTCGGGCTGGCTCCCGGGGACGTCGACTATCTTGTCAACACCCACGCACACGGAGACCACGCGGGCGGAAACAGCTGCTTCATAGAGCACAGCGGCTGCAGGCTTGCGTCTTTCGACACCTGCGTTGACAAACTCCGTAACCCGCTGAAATACAACAGGGCTACGAGGGTGGTCTATCCCGAATACAGCCCGAAGCCGGCGGAATATCTTCCTTCGCTTGAGCCCGACCTCGTCCTTCACGAAGGCGACATGCTCGGCGACAGGCTGAAGGTCTATACCGCTCCCGGGCACGATACCGAGTGCCTGCTGATACACGATCTGCCGACGAATACCCTCATCACGGGAGATTCGCTGCAGGGCTTCGGAATGCTCGGCTGCGACGGAGCGGGAGTCGCGTTCTATAAAGATCTTGCGGGTTACAGGAGCACGGTCGAAAAGGCGGCGGCTCTGGACCCCGATAATATTATCGCGGGACACGATTTCAGCCCTGTAGGCTGCCTTGCAAGGGGTAAGAAGGAGGTCAAGGTCTTCCTCGACAACTGCAGGCAGGCCATGGCTATCTATGACTGCCTCGTAAGGCGTCTGCTTGACGCGGGCGTTACGGATATGGCTGCGATTGCGAGATCCGTTCTGCACTCGATAGGCGCGGAAGAGCCTCCGTATCTGTTCCAGACGATGTATACGGTCAACGAGCACGTAAAGGAGATACAGGCGGAAAAGGCCTGACGACAGCATGTTCAAGCTTCAGTACAGAAAAACGGATATCCTTATAGTGGGCGGCGGGATCGCCGGCCTGAGGGCGGCCGTGTCTGCTCTTGAGGCAGGAAGCAAGGCTCTGGTCCTTGCGAAAGGTCCGCGCTGCTCCGCCGGCATAGGCGGGTTCAACGCGCCTGTAGGCAGCGGCGACAGCGTCTCTTTGTATTACGATGACATCATCGCGAGCGGCCGCGGGCTGTCTCAGCCTGAACTCGCGAGGTTGCTCGCAGAAAAGTCCGGAGAGGAGATGCGCTGGCTTGAAAGCAAGGGAGCGGAATTCGACAGGACCGCGGACGGTTACGACCTGCTCAGGCCTCTCGGATGTACCGTGCCCAGGCTCGTGCACAGAAAGAACATCACAGGTTCCATAGAGGAAAAGATACTGCTCTCCGAGATAGAACGTATGGGAGGCGAAGTCATTAACGACGCCTTCGTGCTCGATCTGATATCCGACGGCGAAAGCGTTTACGGCGCTCTGGCGGTCATCGACGGGTCGCTGTATGCGGTCACTGGCCGCGCCGTAGTTCTTGCGGCAGGAGGCTGCGGGGCGATATATCCGCTCACCGTTTACCCGAAGGGGATATGCGGTGATTCGTACGGTATGGCAGCGAGAGCAGGAGCCGAGATGACTGACATGGAGTTCATGCAGTTCGAGCCGTGCTGCCTTCTCGAACCGGAAGCGCTGAGAGGAAAGGGCATATCCACGACCATGCTTAGCGCCGGAGGAAGGCTCGTAAACGTCTCAGGCGAGGGCGTGATCGAAAAATATACCGACGATCCGGCAAACATACAAAAAGGCGAACTTTCGCGCGCTATCTACGCGGAATCAAAGGCGACGGGCGGAAAGCCCTGCTACTACGATCTGACCGCCATGCCGGCGGAAGAGATCAACGCGCACTGCATCTTTTACGAGGCTCTCTGCGCGCAGGGCTACGACCCCTCAAAGACGAAGCTGCCGGTGATGCCGGCTGCGCATACCTTCCTGGGCGGCGTGAGCGTGACCGCAGACTGCCGTTCCAGCCTTAAGCGCCTTTACGCCGCGGGCGAGGCCATCGGCGGGCTTCACGGAGCCAACCGCATAGGCGGCTGCGCGGGGTCAGAGGTGCTCGTGTTCGGCGCGGAAGCAGGCAGGAACGCGGCATCGGAGGCTCAGCTCACTGACGCGGAGTTCAGACTTGCCGAAGAGACCGCGGAAAAGCTTGCCTCGGGCTACAGCGGAGACACGGTCATTTCCCGCGGAGACATCAGCGCTTATGTCAAAGAGCTGCAGGACGTCGCTGTGAACGATCTCGGCATCATAAGGAACGCGGAGCTTTCGGCGCTTGCCGAAAAGTCCGCTGCGGCAATGCTTGAAAGGCTTTCTGGAGCCTCGGCGGATGACGCCGCAGGGCTCTGCGAACTCACCGGTCTTCGCAACATGCTGCTTACTGTCAGGATGATCGCGAAGGCTTCAGGAATGAGGGAAGAGAGCCGCGGTGTGTTCTTCAGGGAGGATCATCCGGATACCGATCCTGCGTTTGAAAAGAATATCAAGATGAAATACTGCGGAGGGATCCTGAATGCTTACTATTGAGAACGACAGACTGACCGTCAGGGTCAAAGAACTCGGCGCCGAGCTTTGCGGGATATACAGCAAGGCTCTCGGCAGGGAATATATGTGGCAGCCCGGTCACGAGATCTGGAGCCACAGCTCGCTGTTCATGTTCCCGAACCCCGCCAGGATAAAGGGCGGAAGGGTGAGCATAGGCGGAAGGCTCTATCCCCAGACCATGCAGGGCTTCGCGCAGTACCGCGAATTCAAGGTGATCGAACATGAAGCTTCAAAGCTCGTGCTTGGTCTCGACGCAGACGAAGGGACCCGCGAACGCTTCCCGTATGAATTCAGCCTTAGGCTGGAGTTCATTCTTGAGGATGACTCTCTCCGCGAGACGATAAGAGTGTTCAACAATGGCGAGGGCGATATGTATTTCGGCCTAGGCCTGCATCCGGGCTTTTATCTTCCGGTCGAACCGGGCGAGGAAGTCTCCGATTACCGCATAAGCTTTGACAGGCCGCAGACCCTGAGGCGCAACGTCCCTCAGGAAAGCACCAAGCTGTTTACCGGAATGACGGACGTGTTCCTCGACGGCGAGAGCTCGTTCAGGCTCCACGACCATATATTCGACAAGGGCGCGATAATGTGCAGCGGGCTTGAAGACGGCAGAGTCAGCCTTGTCTCCGCAAAGTCCGGCAGGGGCGTCGAGATGGGGCTCAAGGGTTTCACCGACATAGCTTTCTGGGGCAACCCCGTACTGCCTTTCCTCTGCTGCATCGAACCATGGGTCTCGAGGTCCGACCTCGTCGACAGCGATCAGATATGGGAAAACAAGCCCGGGCTCGTTAAGCTGGCTCCGGGAAAAGAACATATAAACGAAGTGGTATACCGCGTCTTCTGACGCCGAAAGGAGAAAAAATGGGAAGAAACGTACTCGTGACAGGTTCGTCGCACGGCATAGGGCAGGCTGCTGCCATCGCTTTCGCGAAGCAGGGCGACAACGTAGGCATCACGTATCTCAAGACACCTGAGGGCGCCGAGAAGACCGCTGAGGAATGCAGAAAGTACGGCGTACGCGCCGAGATCTACAAGGTCGATCTTTCGGTCCGCGAGGAGTGCCTTGCGCTGATGGACGCGTTCCTTAGGGATTTCAAGACCATCGACGTCCTTGTCAACAACGCGGGCGGAGCGCTGAAGATGCCCAAGGGCGAGTTTGTGGACATGCCTCTCGATTACTGGGACAGCCAGATCAACCTGAACCTGAACGCCGCGGCGTACTGCTCCCAGGCGGCCATCCGCAACATGAAGGAGAACCACATCGAGGGCCGCATAGTCAACATCGGCTCCATCCACGGACAGTTCGGCTGGGTACGCAGAAAGATGCTCCCGTACTGCGCCGCAAAGGCCGGCATCGAGGGCTTCACCCGTTCGATCGCCTGCGAAGTCGCCAAGTACGGCATCGTAGTGAACTGCATCGCTCCGGGCTTCATAATGACCAAGCTTTCCGACAGATATTCCGAAAGGGATCTCGAGGGCTTCAAGCGCAAGATCGCTACAGGCTTCCTCGGACAGACCTCGGATATCGTTCCCTCGATACTGTTCCTCGCCGACCCCGTCGCTCCGCGCTACATCATCGGACAGGTCCTGCACGTCGACGGCGGCATGAGCGTAGACCAGATCATAGACTGCATGTACGACGACGAATTCTAGAGTTTAGTTTAAAGAGAAACGAGGACTGAGATATGAGCATCGATCCCGCAAAACTCAGAAGCAAATGGAAGTGGGGAGTTGCGACGGAGACCCGCCGCGGGCTCCTGCTAGGCATGGGCTATACCGACGAAGAGATCGACAGGCCGCTCGTCGCGGTGGTCAATTCGTGGAACGAGTATAACCCCGGCCACGTGCACCTCAAGGAGATCGCTGAGCGCGTCAAGCAGGGCGTCAGGGAGGCCGGAGGGCTTCCCATAGAGCTCATGACTACGGGCATATGCGACGGCATGGTGCTGAAAGACCCGAAATACATCGAGATCCCGAGCCGCAACCTGATCGCCGACCAGGTGGAGCTCAGCGTCGACGGCAACTTCTTCGACGGAATGGTGCTGCTCTCGACCTGCGATTCGGTGGTCCCCGGCCACCTCATGGGAGCCGCGAGGCTCGACATACCTGCCGTTATGGTGACGGGAGGTTATATGCCGCATCTGACCTTCCGCGGGCAGGACGTCAACCACATGAGCGGCCTCAACAAGATAGGCGCGGCAGCAAGCGGCAAGATGCCGATGCAGGACCTCCAGTCGCTGATCGGTTCCTGCTTCGGAAGCTGCGGAGCCTGCGACGCTATGACCACGGCAAACAGCATGTGCGTCGCCGCGGAAGCCATGGGCATGGCTATGCCGGGCAATTCTTCGTGCAGCGCCGTCAGCCCAGAACTGAGGCGCATAGCCTTCAGGGCAGGCAAGCAGATAATGTACCTGATCGAGCACGGCATAACGGCAAGGCAGATAATGAGCCGCGCCGCGATACGCAACGCCATGAGAGTCGACATCGCCATGGCAGGCTCCATCAACCTGCTGCAGCATATCCCCGCGATAGCCTGCGAGGCCGGTTACGATGACGAGAACTGGTGGAGGAACTTCGACAAGTTCTCCAATGAGATACCTCTGCTGTGCGACACGGCCCCCGGCGGTCCCTACGCGATGGACCAGGTCGACCGTGCGGGCGGCATGGTCGCTTTGATGAAAGAACTTATGCCTAAGATGGAAGGCGACTGCATCACGGTCACCGGAAAGACCATAGCCGAGAACGTCAGGGACTTCGAGGTCTGGGACCATGAGGTCATCAGGAGCCTCGACGACCCCGTATCTCAGGAACCCGGCATGGGCGTGCTGTTCGGCAACATTTCGACCCAGGGCAGCTTCGTGAAGATAGCTGCGGTTCCCAAGCAGCTGATGCATTTCAAGGGCAAAGCCGTCGTATTCGACGACCTGCAGTCGGCCATCGAAGGCCTGCGCAGCGGAAAGGTATATCCGGGCTGCGCCGCGGTGCTCCGTTACATGGGCCTGCGCGGCAGGTTCGGGACCACCGCGTTCCCGTTCCAGGAGGAACTCAAGGGCATGACCGAACTCTACGAGACCTGTGCCATCATTACCGACGGACGCTATTCAGGCGCGACCAGCGGCCTCTCGGTAGGCTACGTCACCCCAGAAGCATCTGACGGCGGCGTGCTGGCTCTCATAAAGGACGGAGACGAGATAGAGATAGATGTGCCTTCCCGCACCATGAACGTGCTCGTGTCAGACGATGAGCTCGCTGCGCGCAGGGCGGAGTGGCACTGGGAGTTCCCGAAGAACGACTACCCGAGATATCTCAATCTCTTCGTAAAGAATATCGGAGGTGCTTCCGAGGGAAGCATCTGGAACGTATAGGCACGAAAAGGAGAAAGAAATGGGCAACGAAGGCAGATACGCGCTTATCACCGGTTCCGCGAGAGGAATAGGCGCGGCGATCGCGATCGAATACGCGAAAGAAGGTTATTCAGGCATTGGAGTCAATTATTCGATAGATGTCGAAAGCGCCGAACAGACCGCAAAGACCATACGCGACCTGGGCGTCAGAGCCGAGATCTATAAGGCTGACGTCAGCAAAAAGGAAGAGTGTGAATGGATGGTAAAGAAGTTCATCGAGGACTTCGGCAAGATCGATGTGCTTGTAAACGACGCGGGCGGGGCTTTAAAGATACCCGAAGGCGGCTTCGACGAGATGCCTCTTGAATACTGGGACAGTCAGATCGCTCTCAACCTTTCCGCTGCGGCATATTGCAGTCATTTCGCGGTCGCTGACATGAAGGCGAAGGGAACCAGGGGACGCATTATCAACATCAGTTCCCAGCTGAGCTACTGCACCTGGATACACCGCAAGCTGCTTCCGTATACGGCAGGCAAGGGCGGCATCAACGCTTTCACCATGGCTCTAGCAAACGAAGTTGCTCCCTACGGCATTGTGGTAAACGCCATAGCACCGGGCGCGATACTTACGCGCATCTCGTCGAGATATACGGCTGAACAGAAGCAGCAGTATATCGACAGGATCCCGGCAGGCTTCTACGGCGAGCCCATCGATATCGCCAATATGGCTGTGTTCCTCGCGGACCTTGAAAAACCAAGGTATCTGATAGGACAGACCATACTTATCGACGGCGGCCAGTTCCACGACGGCTCGTTCGTATAGAAATAAATTAACGATAATTTATATTTTGTTAACCGACAGCAGTCAAGGCGGCGCTCCGCTGCGACTGATACCGATTCTTCATAGTTTCACACCTCCTTACAATAGCAGACGGCCTGCAGTGATTATAATCTCTGCGGGCCGCCTGTTTTTTGCCGTTTATATATTTGCTTATGCTTTATTTACGCATTCATAGCTGCGTCTCGCCACGCCCAGTTCTTCGTTCGCGGGTATCACCGAGACCATGACGGCCGAATCAGGGGTGGAAATCGTCCGTTCTGCGCTGCTTTTTTCCGAATTAGCCTTTTCATCGAGCTTGATGCCAAAATGCGTCAGAGAGGCGCATACGGCCTTACGGACATATTCGGAGTGCTCGCCTATACCCCCGGTGAACACGAGCTGGTCGAGTCCGCCGAGCTCGGCGTAGAAACTGCCTATATAACGCACGATGTCTGTCACGAATACGTCTACCGCGAGCTTCGCCCTGGCGTTCCCGCCGTCAGCGGCTTCCATCACGGTGCGCAGGTCGTTGCTGACTCCGCTTATGCCCTTGAGGCCGCCGTTCTTCTCATAGCCTTTGAGTATCTCTTCGAGGCTGAGCCCCTCGTGCAGCAGATAGGGGATGATGTACGGATCGACGTCTCCGGCGCGGTTCGCGTGAAGGACTCCGGTCTGCAGCGACCAGCCGAAGCTTGTGTCGACGCTCTTTCCGTCCCTGATCGCGCAGATGGAGCAGCTTCCGCCGAGGTGGCACGAGATGACCCTGTCAGCCTTTCCGCGTTTCGCGGCCTGCTCGGCGATGTATGAATGCGAGGCTCCGTGATAGCCCATGCGGGCGATGCCGTACTTTTCGTACCACTCGTAGGGGACGGAATAGACGCGCCTTTCCTGCGGGATAGTCGTATGGAAGGCGGTCTCGAACACGCCTATCTTCTTTACGTCAGGGAGCACCTTGTTGAAGCACTCGATGGCTTCGATGTAGGCTGAGTTGTGGATCGGCGCCACGAACAGGCTCTCGCGCATGGCTGCCATGACTTCGTCCGTAAGCTCGTGGACCCCGTAAAAGCCCCTGGCCAGAACGGTCTTGAAGCCTATCGCCGCTATCTCGTCCACGGCTTTGATCACTCCCGAAGCGGGGTCCGTCAGGCGGTCGAGGAACAGCTTTATGCCTGCGGTGTAATTGGGTATGCTCAGGCCTTCCTTATATTCGCTGAAGCCGTTTTCGAGGTTCCTGTATGAGAAGATCGCGTCGCTCTCGGTGCTCTTTACGCGCTCGACCTTGGCTTCGCAGTATACGTGCTCTTCGGGCATCTCGAACAGCTTGAACTTGAGCGAGGTGCTGCCGACGTTGCTTACAAGTAATTTCATGTCTGTACCTTCTTTCGACGCTGATTTCGTTTATACTGGTATTATAGCATCCGGCGGCAGGGGCGGCAACGCTTAAGCCTTTGAGATCTGTGCATTTCATGGACAAACAGCCGGACAGATCATGTTATGTTTTTTATTAATTCGGTATTGACTAAAGAACGTTTGTTCTTTTATAATTGAAGCATGATAGTGATGCACGTCGACGTCAATTCAGCCTTTCTGAGCTGGACCTCGGTAGAGGCCCTGCGCAGGGGCGGCACCATCGATTACCGCACTGTCCCCGCCGTCATAGGAGGGGACGAGGCTTCGCGGCACGGCATCGTATTGGCCAAATCGGGGCCTGCAAAGCGTTACGGCATAAGCACGGCAGAGACCCTTGTCGAAGCCAGGCGCAAGTGCCCCGGGCTCATAGTGCTGTCTCCGGACCACGGGCTCTACAGCCGCTGCAGCGACGCCATGTACGAGATACTATGCGATTATACCGACCGCATACAGCGCTTCAGCGTAGACGAGTGCTTCCTCGACATGACGCGCTCGCCCAAGGCCCAGGCAGACCCGGTAAAGACGGCATACGAGATACAAGACAGCATATACGGCGAGCTCGGCTTTACCGTCAACGTGGGCGTCTCGAACTGCAAGATACTCGCCAAGATGGGCTCCGACCTCGAAAAGCCAGACAAGGTGCACACCCTGTTCCCGCACGAGATCGCGGCCAAGATGTGGCCTCTGCCCGTAGGCGATCTGTTCATGGTCGGAAAGTCGAGCCGCGCAAAGCTTGAGTCGCTGGGCATCCATACGATAGGCGACCTTGCGAACGCCGACAGAGATTTCATAAAGTCGATGCTCAAGAGCCACGGCGAGCTCATCTGGAACTACGCCAACGGCATAGACCCCGAGCCCGTCACTCCAAACGACGAGACGGCGCGCAAGGGCGTCGGCAACAGCATCACCATAGACCACGACGTCACAGACCGCGGCGAGGCTCACAGGTTCCTTCTCGCGCTTTCAGAAAAGGTGGCGGGGAGGCTCAGGGCCAAAGGGCGCAGGGGCTCCGTCATAACTGTCAGCATCAAGAGCGCAGATTTCAGGAATTACAGCCACCAGAGGGCGATAGACGGCTTTACCGACAGCACGGACGAGATCTACGCCGCAGCCGTGTCACTGTTCGACGAGTGCTGGAACGGCGAGCCCGTGAGACTGCTCGGAGTGAGCGCGGGAGGGCTCGACAATGACGGCCAGGAGCAGCTGTCGATGTTCGGCGCGCAGGAGCGCGAGACCGCCGGAAGGGCTGACAGCGTGGTCGACGAGATAAGAAAACGCTTCGGCCGTGACGCGATAATGCGCGCGAGCTTCGTTGAGGGCAGGAGCCGCGGCAGCGATGAGAAGGAGGAAGGGCGATGAAGGTAGTGTCCAGACCCGTTGACGCCATCGTCGTCTTCAAGGGCAAGAACAAGCCTCTGCCGTATAAGTTCCGCTATACGGAGAGCGACGGCCAGAGCCGCGAGATAGTGGTAGACCGCATAATACTGATAGACGAGCAGAAGTTCGCCGGCAGCCGCAGCATAGTATATGACTGCCAGAGCGCAATTGACGATTACGAGCGCCGCTACCAGCTCAAATACATAGTCAACGACTGCCGCTGGGAGCTTTATAAGATATGAGCCTGACGAAATAAACGGCATATTGTTACATTTGGCTTGCTAAAAGCACAAGATATAGTGTATAATCAAGTGGGTATTGGGGGAACACTTGTGTTTTGTATTGTTTTTTGGCAGGTGAAATGCAATGAAATGCCCGTTTTGTGAAACTCCTGACACAAAGGTCATCGACTCCCGCCCGACCGAAGAAGGCCAGGCTATAAGAAGGCGCAGGGAATGCGTCAAGTGCGGCAAGCGCTTCACGACCTACGAGAAGGTCGAGGAGATGCTCTTCATGGTCGTCAAGAGCGACGGACGCCGCGAGAGCTTCGACCGCAACAAGATCCTCAACGGTATAATCAGGGCCTGTGAAAAGAGACCGGTCTCCCTCGACCAGATGGAAGCCGTCGTCAACGACATAGAGCGCGGCCTCAACAACATGATGGAAAAGGAGATCAGCAGCAAGTTCATCGGCGAGGTAGTCATGGACCACCTCAAAGAGCTCGACGAGGTCGCCTACGTGAGGTTCGCCTCCGTCTACAGGCAGTTCAAGGACGTCAACACCTTCGTCGCCGAGATAGAAAAGCTGCTCGGGAGCCCCCTCGAAAAGGAGCCGGAAAAGGCAAAATGATAAGGATAGCTATAGACGGCCCCGCGGGAGCCGGAAAGAGCACCATAGCAAAGCGCATCGCGCTCGAGCTCGGCATCGATTACGTCGATACGGGCGCAATGTACAGGGCCATGGCTCTCAAGCTTCTGCGCACGGGCACAGATTATAACGACGCGGAGGCCCTGGCCGCCGTGCTCGCAGATACTGACGTCGATCTCGACGGCGGCCGCGTGCTGCTCGACGGCGAGAACGTCGCCGGCCTCATACGCACGCCGGAAGTCTCGGCGATGGCTTCGGAAAGCTCAGCGGTGCTCGCTGTGCGCGAAAAGCTCGTCGCCCTGCAGAAGGCCATGGCACAGAAGAAGAGCCTCGTGATGGACGGCCGCGACATAGGCACCAACGTCATCCCCGACGCCGAGTACAAGATCTTCCTTACCGCAAGCCCGCTCGTAAGAGCCCGCAGAAGGGCTCTCGAGATGGAAGCCAAGGGCATGGAGGTCGATTTCGACAAGCTCGTCGAGGATATCAACGAGCGCGACTGGCGCGATTCCCACCGCGAGCACAATCCCCTTAAAAAGGCTGACGACGCGGTAGAGGTCGACACCTCCGACATGACCATAGACGAGGTCGTCGCTGCGATAAAAAGCGTCATGAAGATCGCTTCCTGCTGATCCGTAAATACATACCGACAATAAAAACGACCCCCTCGGCCGCTCGCGGCGAGGGGGTCTTCTTGTATGACGGGCATATCAATGCTCTGTGGTGAAAATCCACTGAGGCGTAGTTACCGACGAACTCAAAAGCGACTTGCAAGTTTCACACCGTGAGGTGTGGGAGAGAAGAAGCAATAGCGAAATCGTAGCCCTACGGACAGAAACCCGATACGAAGGCGTATTTGGCGGATAAGTTGGCAAGAAGCAACGAAGTCCAAAAGGTAACCGTAACCCAAATGCGTAAATCGGGAGGGTAGACGAGGAAAGAGTGTTGGTTTATCCCGTGAGGTCTTGCAGACGGTCTCATTAGCCGCAGCAACAGCGAACTGCAAGAAGTCAGCAGAGGTCATAGTACCGAAAAATTTTTTTCGGGAAGGACTGAACAATTCAAAGCGTCAAATTGAAATGTATGTTTCAAACAGTAATCTTGACAAGGTGTGAAATCGAAGCGTATTTGAGAGGACGCACCGCAAACATACGGAAATCTGTTTGAAAGCGGAAAGGAGAAGAGACGGAATATGTCGGAAATGCTTGAAAAGATACTGAGTAACGAAAACATCAAAATCGCCTACAAAAGGGTTTATGCGAACAAAGGAGCAGGCGGAGTTGACGGCGTTACAGTAGTGGAACTTGAAGAATATCTGAAAGTAAACTGGAACAGTATCAAGACACAAATCCGAGAGAGAACTTACAAACCGCAACCGGTACTAAGGGTAGAAATACCCAAACCGAATGGCGGAGTAAGGAAACTCGGTATCCCCACGGTAGTTGACAGAGTAATAGAACAAGCGATAACCCAAGTCCTAACGCCGATATTTGAGCCAACATTCAGCGACAACAGCTACGGTTTTCGCCCACACAGAAGATGTGAGCAGGCAATCGTAAAACTGCTTGAATATTTCAATGACGGATATGTATGGATAGTGGATATAGACCTTGAGAAATTCTTTGACAATGTACCGCAAGACAAGTTGATGAGTTATGTCGGCAGAGTAATCCACGACGGAGATACGGAAAGTTTAATACGGAAGTATCTTAGAGCAGGGGTTATGGTGCAGGGCAGATACGAAGAAACGAATGTCGGAACTCCGCAAGGAGGAAACTTGTCTCCATTGCTCAGCAATATTATGCTGAACGAACTCGACAGAGAACTTGAAAGTCGTGGACAAAGATTTACAAGATACGCAGATGACTGTGTAATTGTAGTAAAGAGCAAAGCGGCGGCAACAAGGGTAATGTATTCCATAACGAGTTGGATAGAAAGGAAACTCGGATTAAAGGTAAATGCGACAAAAACGCATATTACACCGCCGAGCAAACTTAAATACCTCGGCTTTGGCTTTTGGAAAGACAAAGACAGATGGAAAGCAAGACCGCACGAGGACTCTGTAACAAAGTTCAAAAGGAAACTCAAAGCACTGTGCAAAAGAAGTTGGAGCGTAAACCTGACATACCGAATTAAGAAGATTAACGAGGTAACAAGAGGGTGGGTGAACTACTTTCGGATAGGTTCTATGAAAACAAAACTTCAAAGCATAGACGAACATTTGAGAAGAATGCTCAGAGTGATAATCTGGAAGCAATGGAAAACGGCAAGCAAAAGAATATGGGGACTAACAAAACTCGGGATAAATCCGTGGCAGGCAAAACTAATGTCGGGATTTAAGGACCGATATCTGGTAGTAAGCAAAATGCCCGCCATAAAGAAAGCAATTTCCAAAGAAAAACTGACCAAGCGAGGCTTAGTCAGCATTTTCGATTATTACCAAAAGGTACATATTTAATTTTGAATTGAACCGCCGTGTGCCGAACGGCACGCACGGTGGTGTGAGGAGGGTGTCCCAAAAGGTCTGACTCAGACCCAGAGGGTCACCCTTTTTTTAATGCAAGCAAAAAGGCTCAAATCCGTTGAGATCAGAGCCTTTAAGCCCTCTATTATATGGTATAATAGAG
>Ga0079305_1001051_pt1 | contig 42923 bp, 38 predicted proteins | sample LMS_cellobiose_e_FD_79183 | JGI IMG/M metagenome (GOLD analysis project Ga0079305, IMG submission 79183) | Rumen-fistulated moose microbial communities from Alaska, USA - LMS_cellobiose_enrichment | ecosystem: Host-associated > Mammals > Digestive system > Stomach > Rumen fluid ... | reverse complement strand
TCGTAAAGCTTGGCTTGTATAGTGTCCTTGTCCATGACCACAAAGGTACATCCTTCCGGCGAATCTACCTCCATGGCCATATATTTACATCATATCAGACACGGAAATTTGCAAGTGTGCCCAATTATCATTTAAAAATGCCCTCAAAGTCTCGCGGCCTTGAGGGCATTTTTTATACGGATAGCGCCATCACCTTTTCAATCCCGACTTCGGCTGCGGCGGAAGAGGCGAAGACGACAAGGGTGACAAGAAGGACTACGACGATAATGAGCCATAAGATAGAAAGGACTGCTCCAGGGCGCCACGAAGGCGATTTAAATCCTATTATCATTTTAAGGCCGAAATAGAGAAGTAAAATGAAAGGGAGGATTACGGCTGCCCCAAGAAGAGCTTTGACCCAAGGAATTGCGATAAGATCTGTCATTATTTTCGTGAAATCAGGATTCAAATCGGTGAAATAGCTCATTAGCTCATTGATAACGCCGAGATTGAATACACTGCTCACACGATCCCCTGTAACTAGTGCTCCTGCAGTAAGCCCGCTTACACCGGTAAGAAGGAACAATACCCCGACTAGTACGAGAATAAACCTCCCGAGTCCATGCCCAAGTCCCTTGGAGCTCCCGGAAGATGTATTTCCTCCCCTCTCTACAAAGCGGCTGACTTCTTGGACAGTACCGCCCTGCCCCTTCTGCTCCCATTTCTGCTTGACGGTTTTAGCGGCCGGCATGGCAATCCAAAGGACGCAATAAGCAATAAGGGTTGCACCAAGAAGGATTCCGTTATCAGAAAAGAATCCCACGATGGCACAGGCTGTGAATATGATCCTTATCAAGGTGACATCAATACCTAGATAATTGGCAAGGCCGCTACAAACGCCAGCCACGGATTTGCCGTCGATATCCCTGAACAGACGTTTTTTCGGTTTAGACTCATTAGCAGCCGCAGGCCGTGCAGAGGAAGATTCCCTCTCCTCGCTTTCAATCTCCGAGGGGCGGCCGAGAGTCATAATAACCTCCTCAATATCAGTTACTGACGCTACTTTTCCAACCCCGCAGCGCTCAAAAAGAAGCTCAGAAAAACGTCCTTCTATCTCCTCCATTATCTCCGCTCCGCTCTCTTTTGTGGAGTAGAAATCCTGGAGCTCAGAGAGATACTTGTTGACTGCAATGAAAGCGCCCTGATCGAGGGTAAATGCAACCCCGCCTATACTGACTTTTTCAACTTTATTCATTCTTGAGGGTCTCTATGGTGTCGACAATCTCTTTCCAGGCGGCATCCATCTCCGAAAGTTGCGCCCGGCCCTTTTCGGTGATTACATAATACTTTCTCGGAGGGCCCTGAGGGCTTTCTTCCCATCGGTAGGAAAGAAGACCCTGGTTCTTCTGACGTATCAGCATCGGATACAGAGTACCCTCGACAACTATCATATTTGCTTTCTTGAGTTCCTCGATGATGGAGGAAGCATAGGCCTCACGTTTGCTAAGGATAACCAGAATGCAGTATTCAAGCACTCCCTTTCGCATCTGAGCCCTTACATTCTCGCTAGTCTGGTCCATAACACTATTTATTTCTGGTAAAAGAATCCATATTCTCTGCGGTTGAAGGAATGCCGTGCATCTCGCATTTCTGGGCTGGAGTCTCAGCAAGAGGTGCGACTATCCATATAATAAGATATATCCAGAACCCTCCGGTCCCGAGGAATAAAAGAACAAGGAACAAAGCCCTTATAAGAGCAACGTCAATATCAAAGTATGCAGCTATTCCTCCGCAGACACCGGCAATCTTTTTTGTATCGGGATCGCGGAAAAACTTTCTGACCGGACGATCACTCTTGCGATCCGAAAAGCTATAAGACGAACCTTCGGTCTCCTGGCTTCCATCTGGCATGCCAAGCTGACCGATCACCCTCTCGACAAGAGCCAATGTAACGACTTGGGATGGACTTTTTATCTCTTCTTCGAATAGATCAGCAATCCTCATCTCAAGATCGTCCATCGCTTCGTTCTCAGCTCCAGGGAGCTTTGAACGGTAATGGGACAAATAGGTATCCAGCCTCTCGTAAGCGTCTTCATCAACGACGAAACTGCGTCCCCCGATACCTGCATTGACTACTTTTTTCATTCTATACTGAATTTTGAAATTACTTTCCACTGCAAAGATATAATAATTTTTTAATACCTTGCATCGCAAAGTACTAATTTTTTTCAAATTATTTTCTTTCAGCGTAGCTGAAGGGAACGGCAATTTTAGTACATTTGCAGTATATGACACCACTTGAGGCGCTGAAGACATACTGGGGATATGATAGTTTCCGCCCTATGCAGGAGAGAATCATCAATGAAGCTCTTTCCGGCCGTGATATTCTCGCCATCATGCCGACAGGAGGAGGAAAGTCAGTCTGCTTCCAGGTCCCTGGTATGCTTAAGGAGGGGATTTCCATTGTCGTCACTCCCCTAATTGCCCTGATGAAGGACCAGGTCCTCAATCTGGAAGACCGCGGAATCAGGGCCATTGCAGTCCATAACGGGATGAACAAAAGGGAGATTGACCTTGCCCTCAACAACGCGACTTATGGAGACTATAAGTTCCTGTATGTCTCTCCGGAACGCCTCGCTACTCCCCTCTTCCAGTCATATCTAAGGGTTATGGACGTCGCTTTCATTGTCGTCGACGAGGCTCATTGCATCTCTCAGTGGGGATATGACTTCAGGCCGGATTATCTGGAAATCGGGAAAATCAGGAAGGTTGTCGATGCCCCCATAATAGCTCTCACAGCGACAGCGACCCTTCCAGTTGTCGATGATATTATGGAGAGGCTCTGCTTCAAGGAGAAAAACATCGTCAGAAGCGGATTCGAAAGGCCGAATCTTTCATATATTGTAAGAAAATGCAACGACAAGAACGGACAGATCCTATCCATCTGCAATAGCGTCGAAGGTACTGGAATTATATATGTCCGGAGCCGTAAGAAAACTGAAGAGATATCGGAATTCTTGAAGGCTGAAGGAATCTCCGCATCATTTTACCATGCAGGAATGGGATCTGACCTTCGTGCCGTAAGGCAGGAAGATTGGAAAACCGGAGCAACGAGAGTCATGGTCTGCACCAACGCCTTTGGAATGGGAATAGACAAGCCGGATGTCCGATTCGTTGTCCATTATGACCTTCCGGACAGTCCTGAGGCCTATTTCCAGGAAGCAGGAAGAGCAGGGAGAGACGGCAAGCGCTCATATGCTGTCCTGCTCTGGAACTCTACCGATATGAGCCGGCTAAAGCAGATCGAAACCGTTTCCTTCCCTTCTCTTGAATACATAGAAGATATCTATCAGAAGGTCCATATTTATTTCGAAATCCCATACGAAGCAGGAATCGGAAGACAGCTGAAATTCGATTTGATGGCATTCTGTCAGCATTATTCGCTCCAGAAGTCCCCCGTCTTCCATGCTCTCAAATATATTGAAAGAGAAGGGCACTGGACATTCTCAGAGGACCTCGAAATAAAGACAAAGGTACAGATCCTCCTCGACAGGAAAGATCTTTATGGCATCGATCTTCCGGACCCCTTGATGCCTCTTGTACTAGAAAAGCTTATGAGGCGCTATACTGGCCTTTTCTCCTTCCCGGTCTCAATCGAAGAGGATTACATTGCATCCGCATGCGGGACTTCGATCCCGGTGCTGAGACAGGTCCTCTACAAACTCGCTCTTGAGCATGTCATAAAATATATCCCCGCCGATAATGCGGATGTCATCTATCTCCATCATGACCGCCTTCGCCCAGGCAATGTACAGCTCAGTCCGAAGCACTATCAGATGCTTTTAGAAAGCAGCAGAAACAGGAAAGAGGCAATGTTCGACTATGTGGAGGAAACGACTGAGTGCCGCTCGAAATTCCTTCTGAGATACTTTGGAGAAGAGTCTGATCACGACTGCGGGACATGCGATATCTGCCGCGGACGAAAGAAGGATGAAAAAAGCCTTGCAAAAAAAATCAAGGCTTTTATAGACTCTAAGGGAGGAAAATATACTCTCATGGAAATCCGTGAGGCCTTCGGCTCGCCCTCAGATGAAGGGAGCGGGTTTTTAAGCATTCTTAGAGAACTTATCGATAGCGGGGCTGTCCCTCCTTATCATTGTTGATAAGGAAATTCTCACTATCTTTGCGCCTCGAAAATGGGCGCGACAAAAGACATATTACTAGGAAAGATCAGAGGCGGAGAGCCAATGACGATGAGGCAGCAGATAAAACTTGTCTCACTCCTGAGTTACCCTGCGATTCTGGCTCAATTCTCCTCTGTCATCATGCAGTATATAGATACTGCTATGGTCGGCCACCTCGGAGCGGCGGCAGGAGCCTCAATCGGCCTCGTCTCTACTTGCCTGTGGCTCTTTGGGGGATTTGGTATGGCTCTTTGCTCCGGATTCTCGGTACAGGTCGCCCAATACATAGGTGCGCGCATGAATTCGTCTGCCCGCAATGTTTTGAGACAAGGGATATTCAGCTGTCTTATCTTCAGTGGCGCTTTAGCAATAATAGGAGTCCTTGTTTCAGGCCATTTACCATATTGGCTTGGAGGAACGGAAGAGATTGCCGCCAATGCTTCGAAGTATTTTCTGATAAACGCCCTCTTCCTTCCGATGATGCAGCTGGATTGGATGAGCGCCACTATGCTCCAATGCAGCGGCAATATGAAGATTCCCAGCATCCTAAGCATCTTGATGTGCGTTCTTGATGTAATCTTCAATTACATTTTCATTTATCTCCTCGGAATGGGAGTTCCTGGAGCTGCACTCGGGACAGGGCTTGCGGAAGCGGTCACTGCACTGCTGATGTTCTACTTCCTGGCAGTGCGCTCCCCAGAGCTAAAACTTACTTCAGAAAAAGGCAGCTTTATCCCTGAAAAAGAGACTCTTACAAAGGCCACAAACATTAGCGCCCCCATGTTTCTCGAGAACATTGTCATGAGGGGGGCTCACATAGCGTCTACAATAATCGTCGCTCCTTTAGGGACAATTGCCATCGCCGCCAACGCCTTTGCAATTACTGCCGAGAGCCTCTGTTATATGCCGGGGTACGGAATCGGGGACGCCGCCACGACTCTGGTCGGTCAGAGCATAGGCGCCAACAGGAAAAAACTGGCCAATCGCTTCGCTTGGATCACAACTGGAGGCGGAATGGTAGTAATGACAGCCCTCAGTGTGCTGATGTTCATTTTCGCCCCTCAGATGATGGGATTTCTTACTCCCGATCCCGAAGTAATCGCCCTTGGAGCCAAAGTTCTTCGAATCGAAGCCTTCGCCGAGACCATGTATGCCGCCTCAATAGTAGCCAACGGGGCTTGTATAGGCGCCGGAGACACGCTTATACCGAGCATAATGAACTTCGCCTCCATGTGGATAGTAAGAATCATTCCTGCGGCCATTCTGGCTCCGAAAATCGGACTTGTAGGCTTCTGGATTGCAATGTGCGTCGAATTGAATTTCAGGGGTATAATCTTCCTCCTAAGGCTGAAAGGGAAAAGATGGATGGAAAAGGGAATAGTCTCTAGAGGTTCAGAAGAGGCGTCATCTGTCCTCTCGGAAGGACGCGTAGATTGATAGTTCCTTTCTTGATACCAAGTCCCTTCAAAGCCTCTCCTGCTGATTTGAGAGCGAGTTCGGGAGTATTGTTATTACCACTCAGATGACACAGGAAAAGATTTTTGAGACCAGGATGCCAGAACTCTCTGATAGCATCAGCGCAGGCGTCATTGCTAAGATGGCCGAAACCCTTGAAAATACGCATCTTGAGCTCATGAGGATATGAGCCTCCAAGTAGCATGTCAACATCGAAATTGGACTCTACGACAACTGTATCCGCCTCTTTAGCAAGGGCCATCGCCTCTTCCGGAACACTTCCGAGATCGGTCATAAGGACAAACATCCTCCCCTCTGCACGGATAGCATATCCTACCGTCTCCGTAGCATCATGGGGGACGAGGAAATAACGGATTTCAACCCCTTCGTGAATTGTATTCCATTCCCCGCCGGAAAGAAGGCGGCGGCATTGGGGCATCATGTTCTCAGTAAAAGAGTGACGGGAAAGGACTCCATGGAGGGTTGCAGTAGTGTATACCGGGATATGAAGCTTCTTGCAATAGGTTCCGAGGCTGCGTATATGGTCAAAATGGTCATGGGTGATCACGACAGCACTGATATCCTGAGGAGACAGACCTACCGAATAGAGGCATCTTGATACATTTCTGAGGCTCGAGCCTGCATCAATCATCAAGCCGAAGGGCTCTGACCCGTCTTCCGGAACAATTCTCAGGAGGGAACAATTGCCGCAACTCCCGCTTGTGAAACTGATAAATTGTATCACTGCATCTGCTCCTCCGCACAGTATCTGGAAATCACATTATACGAATCCTCAGCCCCGAGTTCGCCTGCCCTTGAAAGGTCGATGCATCCCTTCTCCTTGTCCTTCAAGTATATAAGAAGAAGTCCCCTGTTGAAGTAGGCGTCGGCCATGTAAGGATACAGCTCTATCGCCTTGTCATAGCTTGAAAGAGCGTTGACGAGCCTTGAAGAAAGGACATAGAGATTACCCAAATCATAGTGGATATAAGGGATATTGCCAAGGATCGAAGCTGCTTCCTCAAGGTCGGCAACAGCCTCTGAATAATCATACGAACTGGTCACCTGATCGCGAACGCGCGCCCTGGTATTGCCTTTATCATCCATTGCAAGCGTCTGGACGGTATTTTCCATCGAAGCAATGAAATCTATCATCTCTGCCTTCAAAACGCCCCTGTTCATGAGATAAAAGGCCTTATACAGGGAATTCATACCTTCTCCGCCAGCCTCAACCGCCTTGTCATAATGGCCCAGAGCACCATTATACAATTTCATGTCTATATCCCCGAGGGCAAGAAGGAATTCCCTCTCCCCCGTTCCGCTCTTTTCGGCAACGTTTGTGACCTTCACCATACTAAGCGCCCCCGACTCCTTACCCGAGACAAAGGCCGGATCATTAGTTATCACTACAGGAAGCGAGAGGGAGCTTGTGAATCTATCCAGCAGCGGGTTGTCATATCTTCTCTCAAGGGCATAGACAGTCCTGTCACGTGTATCGTCCATAACGAAACGATAGAACGGCCTCAGGTTGATATCCACATCCCTATGCTGAAGGAGCTCGTCATCAAAGTCCTTTTTGGCGAAATCAGCATCCAGAGCAAGCAGAGAGCTGTATTTCTTTGTAGTATCGGCAAAAGACGCACCCTCGAAGGAGGTCTTGTTGCGGTATTCCTGAATCTTTCTGTTAGCTGTCTTGTAGTCCTCTTTCGAAGCCCGCGTCATCCCTAGCTGCAACTCGACATAGGAGCGATTCATATAAGCCTTGGCAAAGTCTGGATACAGTTCTATAGCCTTGTTATAATCTGCAAGGGCATCCTCCCAACGCTCCATTCCGCTGAAAAAGGCGGCTCTATTATAGTACGCCAGTACGTTGCCGGGATTGATATTGATAACCCTGTCCATGTCGTCAAGCGCACTTTCATAATCCCCGACCTGCGCATGAATAAGGCTTCTGTTATAAAGAGTAAGGGCATTGCCTGGCTCGTACTCGAGGACCTTGTTGAGATCCGCCATAGCCTCATTGAGAAGGGAACGGTCATAATACATCAAGGCCCTGTTGAAATAGGCGAAGGTATTGGTGGTATCGAGCTCGATTGCGTGATTCATGTCTGAAATCGCGTCATCGTACCTTCCCTGAGCTGCATACAACCTTCCCCTACGGATAAAACCTTCCGGCTCGAAACGGTCGAGCTTGACAGCCTTGTTATAGTCGTTCACGGCCTTTAGAGTATCTCCAAGGAAGAGATATGACGCCCCCCTGTTGAGATAGGCGGACGGATCCTTAGGCTCGCTTCGAATGTATTTGTCGAAATCTTTGACAGCAGGGCCGAACTGCTGGGAAAGGAAATATGTAACACCCCTTGTAAAGTAGAGTCCGGAATAGCCTGGACGAAGCGAAATCGCCTTTCCAAGGTCTTCCAGGGCAGCTTCATAGTTTCCGAAACGGTTCTCTGTGATTGCTCTGTAGTGGTAGCCGGAAGTGAAGACTGGATTGAGCCTGACCGTAGTATTGAAGTCCTTCATCGCCCCTCTCACATCGCCAAGATTATACTTGGCAATACCCCTATAGAAGAAAGTCCAGTAGTCGGTGGAATCAAGTTGGGCGAGGATATTGAAATTGGCTATAGCCTCCGAATGGCGTCCTTCTGAAAGAGCATTACGCCCCCTGAATGAAAAGACATCCTTGTCATACTGCGCAGATGCGGGCGTTTCCACCCCCAGCAGCAAAAGAATCGCCGCTGATACTGAAAGCAATATGGAAAGAAATCTTTTCACTAAAAAATTTTCATTTGCGAGCGGAAATGTCTAATTTTGGCGCCCGGAATAGTACAACATACAAAGATAAACAATATTCGTGCGAATTCCCCCTTGGATGAGAATAAATTTTTTTGCCATAACAACTCTTCTTCTTTTAATCGCCGGTCCTTCGGGAGCTAGTTCCCCCGTGAGAATCAGCCCGAGGAATGCCGAGCGAGCCATAAGTGAGGAGACCTTGCATAGGGATGTGGAATTCCTCTCAGATTCTCTCTGCGAGGGAAGGAGGACAGGGACCCGCGGGGCGACAATGGCCGCGATGTATCTGGCAATGAATTTTGAAAATGCCGGCCTTCTGAAAATGGACGGCAGTTATTTTCAGGGTTTCCCTACCGCTACAGGGACGGCCGGACACAACATAGTGGGTTTTTTCCCCTCAGATGAGACATTCTCCAAGAAGAAATACATCATAATCGGAGCCCATTACGACAATCTCGGCATTCTTCAAGGCACACTCTATCCGGGGGCTGACAGCAACTCCTCCGGTGTAGCATCCATACTCTCTCTCGCAAGAATGCTGCATCATATGACTTCAATTGGAAAGAGATACCACAAAAACATCATTTTCGTCGCCTTTGACGGCAAATTCTCAAATATGAGAGGCGCCCAGGAGATGTATGACAGGCTGGCCTCCGGCAGAATCAAAAATCCTGTCACCGGCGAAAAGATTTCCAAGGATGAAATCGACATGATGGTCAATATCGACCAGATCGGAAGCACCCTCGCTCCCCTGTCTCTAGGACGCGAGGACTATCTGATAATGCTTTCGAGCGATAACAGTTCGAGAAAGGGTTCCCTTACTGCGGTAAATTCCATTTACGGTCTTTCGCTCGATTTGGGATTCTCTTACTACGGGAGCAAGGATTTCACAAAGCTTTTCTATAGAAGCGTTTCTGAGCAGAAATATTTCATTTCCGGGGGAATAGAGTCAGTAATGTTCACCTCCGGCATCACCCTCAACAACAATAAACCCTACGATAACGTAGGGTCTATCGATTACAGAGTCTTGAGAAAGAGGACTCTGCTTATTTACTACTGGCTTACTCGTTTCCTTTAAGTTCTCCGGTCCTTTCACCGAGGGCGCTTCTAAGGGCTGAAGAGCCCTTCATCTTCCGGATAGCCGAAGTGAATACCTTGAACTGCATGTATTTCTCCTTTATCTCCTCCTTCGTATAGTCGGGATAAAGAGCTGCACAGCACTTTGCATAAAGCCTAATCCTGTCGGAAGGAGAGACCGGATACTCATCATCATTCTGGAAGAAATCTTCGCTCCAGCGAAGAAACTCCACCCTGTCCAGAGCCACGCTCTTGGCAGTGGCAGGATTGGAAGCAAGGGCGGCAGAGTGCCTTCTCCATAGGACACGGGAAAATGGAATCGTCCTGATTCCCTCCTCTTTTGCGCAGGCGAATATAGTTGCAAGATCACTTCGATTCGCCCCTTCCAGTTCGACAAATCTCTCTTGAAGAACGCTTCTCCTGAATATAAAAGAGGATAGCGGAGCCGGATAATCCTTAAAAAAGACTTTTTTGAAAAGTTTGTCAACCTTGATTACCCTTGGAAAGCGTTTACCCTTGGAAATCAACTTGTTAGCCATATCTATAACATTTATGTTATAATGGTAAACATTTTTGTTACTATCCCTTTTGGCCGCTTTTCTAAATCTTTTTATGCACTTTGGCGTCAATTCGTTGTCGTCTGAGAGGAACATTACGAAGTCCTCGTCGCCAAGAATAGTAAGTCCCTTCTTCTGGAGAGCGGAAAGGCTACTCGGCGTAGCATCGTCGAAGGAAAAGTACCGTATATCAAGACTATCCTCAAAGTCTGAAACTATCTCGCCCGTCCTTTCGTCCTTCTTCCATGAGAGCACATATACCTTGAATCCTTTGTCCGTCTGCGAAGAGAGAGAAGCAAGGGCACGGTGGAGAACAAGTGGGCGGGAGGTCGGAATGACAATTGCAATATCTGTTTTCTGCTCCATAATCATAATCTCATCTTCTTGCAAAGATAACTAAATTCACTTATATTTGTATATTTACAAAAGCGTCTTTCGATGAAAGAATTCCTTAGAATGATGAGGCAGTACGCCTCCCCCTATAAAAAATACCTCGGCGGAGCTGTCGTCTTGAATATTCTCTCGGCGATATTCAACGTGTTCTCCTTCGCACTGGTTATTCCTATCCTGAACATCCTTTTCAAAATCAACGATACCGTCTATTCCTTCATCCCTTGGGATACCGAAGGAATGAGCATCAAGGACATAGCTATCAACAACGCTTATTGGTTCGTCAGCGACTTCTCTGCTTCCCACGGGGGCATTTTCGCCCTTCTTCTCCTCAGCGCCGTCATGATAGTAATGACCGCTCTCAAGACATCCTGCTATTTCGGTGCTAGCGCAGTTATGATCCCGATCCGGACCGGTATTGTCAAGGATATCCGCAACCGCATCTACAATAAGATTCTCTCTCTTCCGATAGGATTCTTCTCGCAGGAAAGAAAGGGAGACATTATCGCCCGCATGAGCGGTGACGTCTCCGAGGTTGAGACCTCTATTACCTCATCAATCGAGATGCTGATCAAGGATCCGATTCTCATCATAGTATATTTCGGCATTCTGATCTACACCAGCCCCGAAATGATGGTATTCACTATCCTTTTCGTTCCTCCTTTCGTATGGGTGATGGGAGTTATCGGAAAGCAACTCAAGAGGAAGTCAATCGAAGCACAGAATCTTTGGAGCGACACCATGTCCCAGGTAGAGGAGACCCTCGGCGGACTCAGGATTGTAAAAGCTTTCAACGCCGAAAGCAAAATGTCAAAAAGATTTGACTCGATCACCGAGAGCTTCCGGAAGAAAATCAGCCGTGTTTCCACACGCCAGGCCCTTGCCCATCCTCTCAGCGAATTCCTCGGAACACTTATGATTCTCGTAGTTCTTTGTTTCGGAGGATCGATGATAATCCGTGGCAAGAGTTTCTTCGGAGGAAGCTTTATCGACGCCCCTACTTTCATCTTCTTCCTCATTATCCTTTACTCTGTCATCGAACCGATTAAAGAGCTTTCCAAAGCCGCCTACGGCATTCCTAAGGGTCTCGCCTCCATGGAGAGGATCAACAAAATTCTCGATGCCGAGAGCCCTATAAAGGAAAGTTCAAATCCGATATCAATAGACAGACTGGAGAAAGGTATCTCATTCAAAGGCGTCAATTTCTCCTACTCAGAAGGAAAAGAGATCCTGTCTGACATCAACCTCGATATCGAAAAGGGCAAGACCATCGCAATAGTAGGTGAATCAGGTGCTGGGAAATCCACTCTGGTTGACCTTATTCCGCGATTCTACGATGTTTCCTCCGGATCGATCACGGTGGACGGAAATGATATCAGGGAGATAAAAATCAAGGATCTCCGAAACCTTCTCGGGAATGTTAATCAGGACCCTATCCTATTCAACGACACCATCTTCAACAACATCGCCTTCGGGGTTGAGAATGCGACCAAAGAGGAGGTCATTGCGGCAGCCAAGATTGCCAATGCCCATGATTTCATAATGGAGAAGGAGGAAGGATACGACACCAATATCGGAGACCGCGGAATCAAGCTTTCCGGAGGTCAGAGGCAAAGAATAAGCATTGCAAGGGCCATTCTAAAGAATCCTCCTATACTCATTCTCGACGAAGCGACGGCTTCCCTAGACACAGAATCCGAGAGGGCCGTCCAAGAGGCTCTGGAGAGACTTATGTCTTCAAGGACCACCATAGCCATAGCCCATCGCCTTTCGACCATCAAGAATGCCGATGAAATCGTTGTAATGAACGAAGGAAAGATAGTAGAGAGGGGGCGCCATGATGAGCTTCTCGCTCTTGGCGGTTATTACAGGAAACTTCATGACATGCAAGCACTATAATGACTAGAAAAGCTGTTATAATATCCAGAATACTTTTCGCGCTATACATAATAGTGCTCGCATTTTTGTGCTTTGGCAACTTCAGCAGCATCCAGCAGGCCCCAAAGACCATTTTGGGAATTCCGAGTGACAAAGTAGTTCACTTTCTGATGTTCCTGCCTTTTCCTATACTTTCCTATCTGTCCTTCGATTGTTTTTCAAGGAAATCCTCTAAAGCCGTCGTAGCAATAATCGTCACATTCCTTGTCGGAGCAATCGTCGCAGCCAGCACAGAGCTCGGCCAGGGACTTACCGTATATCGCTCGGCGGACTCCCATGATTTCCTAGCGGATCTTATAGGACTCGGATTAGGAACCGTATGCATAATTATCAGTAAATTAGCAAGAAAACAAAGATAATGAAAAGAATTACTTCAACTATCGTCACCTTATTGCTTCTAGCTCTTCCTTCTTTCGGACAGAGCCGTATATACGCTGATTTCAAGCCCGTGGGCGATTCCCTTAAAGTCCTGCTCCAGAAAAGGACTTCCGTTAGGAGCGGACTCCGGGTGGAGAAGGTGATGAAGCGTGGAGACATTATCGATTTCTATTTCAGTCCCGAGCTTTCAGACTACCCGTGGACCGAGCCGGATATAAAATGGTTTAAATCCGAACTAAGAAGGCTCACTCCTTCAGCCTATAAGAAATATACACAGGGCGAAGTATTCGGAAGAGGATTTGCTCTGGATGACTTGATAACTCCTCCCCTCTACTCCGACGGCAAAGCTCATAAGAGCTCTATACGGGTATCTGACAGAAGAACTAAGGCTCCGCTGGTTCGTCCCGCGGATGGCACCTGGTTCTCAAAAGGACTGAGCGGCAGACATATTGCGCTCTGGCAAAGCCATGGAAGGTACTATGAGACAAAGACTTCCAGGTGGGAATGGCAAAGAGCGGCCCTTCACCGGACTGTCGAAGACATGTATACGCAGAGTTATGTCCTTCCCTTCCTAATTCCTATGCTTGAAAATGCCGGCGCTTATGTTCTTACGCCCCGTGAGAGAGACACCCAAAGCAAGGAAATAATCTGTGATAACGACCCTTCGTTCAGCGGCGACAGATACGCCGATATGAGAAAATCAGGTCTCTATTCTGAAAAGGGTTCCTGGAAAGACGCAGGAGCAGGATTTGCTGACGGTAAGGCGATTTATTCCGGATACGACAATCCCTTCACAATGGGCACCGCCCGTTCTTCGGAATGCTCCGAAAAGGCAGGAGCACATGCGACATGGACTCCTGACATTCCTGAAAGAGGGTTTTATGCCGTCTATGTATCATATAAGACTCTTTCTAACAGTTCCTCAGCCGTCAATTATACCGTACATCATCTCGGAGGTCAGAGTAAATTCATTGTCAACCAGAAGATGGGCGGAGGAATGTGGGTATATCTCGGCACCTTCGAATTCGAGAAGGGAACCTCGGGATACGTCGTTCTCGACAACGGCACTCCGGAAGGACATAAGTTTACTAAAGGGGCCATCGTCACCGCAGACGCTGTCCGATTCGGAGGCGGCGTAGGCAAGATCGCAAGAGGAGATGCCGATGAAGATGTATCAAGATACACTACCTCAGGCCTCCCCTGCTTTACAGAAGGCGCCCTCTACTCGATGCAGTTCGGAGGCCTCGACATGACCCTCTTCGACGAATGGGACAATGACTACACGAAAGACTATGCCGGCCGCGGGGCATGGGTAAGCCATCTGAGCGGAGGCTCATGGGCCAATCCCGGAAAACCCGGCAGGGCAATACCCTTCGATCTCTCGCTCGCTTTCCACTCCGACGCGGGAACTACTCCCAATGATTCTATCGTCGGCACCTTATCTATTTACACCTCCCTCTGCGAAGGTAAATCCGTTCTCCCGGACGGAGAAAAGAGATTCAACGGAAGGGTCCTCGCCGCATCTGTCCAGAACCAGATTATCCGGGATGTCAGAAAAGAATTCGAGCCAAAATGGAGCCGAAGACAGCTCTGGGACCGCTCTTACAGCGAGTCCAGGACACCTTCGGTCCCGGCGATGCTGCTCGAACTTCTCTCCCACCAGAATCTCGCCGATATGAAATACGGCCTCGACCCGACATTCCGGTTTACCGTATCGCGCGCTATATATAAAGGTATGCTCAAATACCTGAGCGACCGCTACGGATGTCCCTACGAGGTACAGCCTCTTCCGGTAGAATCCTTCTCCGCAACCATGGACGGGGCTCTCGCCAAGCTTTCATGGGTCCCTGCGAGCGATCCTCTCGAGCCGACCGCAAAGCCGGAAGGCTACATCCTTTATACCAGAATGGACGACGGTGCGTTCAATAACGGGATAGTCCTTACAGACTTCACTGAAAAGGACGGCAGGGTTTCGGTCGACGTCAAGATCAACCCCGGCCATCTTTTCAGTTTCCGCATCGTCGCATTCAACGAAGGCGGGAAGAGTTTTCCCTCAGAAGTGCTCACAGTAGGGGTCCCGACCGGAAGCAAAGGCAGTGTCCTTGTCGTAAACAATTTCGACAGAGTTTCTGCCCCGGCATGGTTCGATACTCCTACATATGCCGGTTTCGTCGATAATCTTAACAGCGGAGTCCCTTACGGGAATGAAATCAATTTTATCGGGGAAGTCTTTGATTTCAACAGGATGGCCTCTTGGACGGACGATGACAACCCCGGTTTCGGCGGATCCTACTCGGATATGGCCGGAAAACTGGTTGCCGGCAACACATTCGACTTTGTCTATTCTCATGCCAAAGCCTTCTTCGACAACGGCTACTCCGTCAGTTCCTCTTCAGCCTCTGCATTCGATGGAGAAAAAGGTCTTTTCACTACTCTGGACCTTATCTGCGGCAAGCAGGTAACCACCCTTATCGGGCGCGGAGCGGTCGAAAACAGATATCCTGTCTTCCCGTCCGCTCTCCGCTCATCAATGGAGAAATTTTCCCGAAGCGGCGGCAACATCCTCGTTTCCGGTTCATACATAGCCACAGACGTATGGGATCATGTCTACAGTATCGACTATGACAAGGCCGACCGCGAAGCCGCACAGACATTCGTAAAGGATGTACTGGGCTACAAGTGGCTCACAAATTTCGGGACAAGGTCAGAGAAAGTTCTTCCCAGAAAGAACAGTCTCATTCAGATGGAGTCCCCTGTCTTCTACAATCGCAGTTTCTCTCCCTCGTTCTATAGAGTCGAGAATCCCGACGGGATATCTCCTGCCACCGAATCTGCGGAAGCCTTCATGCTTTACTCAGACAGCAACATCCCGGCAGCAACTGCGTATACAGCCTCTGACCACAAGGCTGTAGCGTTCGGATTCCCTCTCGAGACAATAAAGAATGCGGATGAACGCAAGACACTCGTCGCCAAAGTGATGGAATTTTTTGAAAAAAGATAAAATTTTTATTGTTTTTCAATAATTATTTTTATCTTTGCAATAACATTAACTAATACTCGATATGATAGCAACATGGTGGGCAGCTCTTAGCCCTGCAATGAAAGTCCTCTGGGCAGTGACCCTCACGGCGTCCCTGATCTTCATTATCCAGAGCATCGCTACTTTTATTGGAGCCGATTCAGACACCGGTGGTCTCGACATGGACGTAGATACCGGAGGCGGGCTGGACGATGTCTCCAATATAGATGGAGGCTCCAACCTCTACACCTTCCGTAATTTTGTAAACTTTTTCCTCGGCTTTGGATGGACTGCCATCCTTCTTCATGAAAAAGTTTCTTCTACCGCCCTCCTTCTTTTCATCGCTGCGATCGTAGGAGTCGGTCTCGTCGCACTTGTGATGTACCTTTTCAAATGGCTCGGATCGATGCAGCAGTCAGGCAACATCAATGTCTACAAATCGGCAGTCGGTTGCCAGGGGAAAGTCTATCTTACCATTCCCGCCGCCAGAAGCGGAGAAGGAAAGGTACAAATCACCATCAACAACTCCGTACGAGAGTACAATGCGGTAACTGACGGTGATGAAATAAAGAACGGAACAGCAATAAAGGTGACGGAAGTGCTCAACGACAGCACCCTTCTAGTTGAAGAATTGAACTCATTAATAATCTGATATCATGGAGGAACTTTATCTTATTCTCATTATCGTCGCCATCGTCTTTGTGACTTTGGCAGCCATCCTCAAGCGCTACAGGCGCTGCCCTTCAGACAAGATCCTCGTTATCTATGGTAAGACCGGAAAGAACAGGGAGGGATCCATTTCCTCAGCCCGCTGTATCCACGGCGGCGCAGCCTTCATCTGGCCTGTCTTCCAGGATTATGCATTCCTCGACCTCAAGCCGATTTCAATTGAGTGCAACCTTACCAACGCCCTTTCAAAGCAGAATATCCGCGTCGATGTACCCTGCCGCTTCACTGTCGGTATCTCTACCGAACCGGAAAACATGACCAATGCAGCGGAAAGGCTTCTCGGCCTATCTGTCGACAGCATCCAGAGCATTGCCACTGATATCCTCTTCGGACAGCTTCGTCTCGTCATCGCGACTATGGATATCGAAGAGATCAACGCCGACCGCGACAAGTTCCTTGCCAACGTTTCTGCCAACGTTGAAGCCGAGCTTCGCAAGATCGGTCTGAAACTCATCAATGTCAATGTCACCGATATCCGTGACGAATCCGGATACATCGAGGCCCTCGGTAAGGAGGCTGCAGCAAAGGCTATCAATGATGCTAAGAAGAGCGTTGCCGAACAGAACCGTTTCGGTGAGACCGGTAAGGCTAATGCTGACAAGGATACACGTGTCAATGTCGCTGCTGCTGATGCAGACGCCGTAAAGGGAGAGAATAACGCAAGGATTGAGATTGCGAACTCAGACGCACTCCGCCGCCAGAAGACTGCCGAGGCCGACAGAATCGCTGTCGCCGCTGAAAAGGTACAGGCAGCAAAAGCTCTTCAGGAGGCATACCAGAGCGAGCGCGACGCCGAGCTTGCCCGTGCAGAAAGGGAGGAAGCAACCCAGAAAGCCAACATCGTCGTCGCCGCTCAGATTGAAAAGGAGAAAGCCATCATCGATGCAGAGGCAGAGGCTGAGCAGATCCGCCGTAAGGCAAAGGGTGAAGCTGACGCTATTTTCGCAAAGATGGACGCCCAGGCCCGTGGTGTATTCGAGATACTCACCAAGCAGGCTAGCGGTTTCCAGCAGCTCGTCGGAGCAGCCGAGGGTGATGCACAGAAGGCCGTACTCATGATGATTGCCGACAAACTCCCTGATCTCGTAAAGACCCAGGTAGAGGCTGTAAAGGGCATCAACATCGACAAGGTAACCGTCTGGGACGGTGGCAACAGTGCAGATGGAAAAACTGCGACTTCAAACTTCATCTCCGGACTCATGAAATCCGTTCCCCCGCTTAACGACCTCTTCAATATGGCCGGAATGGAACTGCCAAGCTACCTTAAAGGTGCGGATAAGCCTGCTCCCGAAGAGCAGAGCGGAAAGGAGAAATAAGCCATGGCAATAATTGTAAACGTGGATGTGATGCTTGCCCGGAGGAAGATGTCCTCCGGAGAGCTTGCAGAAAAAATAGGCATCACACCAGCCAACCTTTCGATTCTCAAGACTGGCAAGGCAAAAGCCATCAGACTGTCCACCATGGATGCAATCTGTAAGGCCCTTGAATGCCAGCCAGGGGACATTCTCGAGTATCGTCAAGAATGATTTCTGGAAGGCATGATCTAATTCTTAGGCGGTTACGGCAAGTGACCGCCTTTTTTGGCACAATAATTGGTTTATGCCCTCAAAAAGTACGTGTATTACCTTAAAAAATCTAAGCCATGAGACATATTTCATTTGTGATACTGGCAGTATCAGCATTTGCGCTTTCTGGATGCGCAGACGATTTCTCCCCAGATGTCCCATTCTTGGACATAGACGATTCCTCTTCTTCTGATTCAGAGAAAGAAGATACCGCTCCAGTCTACACCGGCTACGAGGATAGTGCGGATTCATCAGATGACAATATTGCCAACACCTCATTCGACCGTACAATTACAATTGTTTTTTCCAATTCCGGCAGCGCTACTGTAACCGGGGATAACGGTTATGTTTCAGTCAGCGGCAACGATGTTACCGCCAATAATACCGGATCCGAAAAGATCATGTACGTCCTCCAGGGAACTACGGATGACGGTTTCTTCAAGCTCTACAGCAGCAAGAAACAGGCAATCAAACTAGATGGAGTAAGCATAACGAATAAAGACGGTGCCGCTATCAACAACCAGAGCGGGAAAAGAACTTTTGTTGTTGTAGAAGGAAACAACACTTTGAAAGATGCTTCTTCCTACAGTGATGAGGTCTCCACAGAGGACATGAAAGCGGCTTTTTTCAGTGAAGGTCAACTTGTTTTCAGTGGAAGCGGTACCCTCAATGTAACCGCAACAGGTAAGGCTGGCATCACCAGCGACGACTACCTCCGTTTCATGACAGGACCTACAATAAAAGTTAATTCTTCTGCAGGCCACGCATTGAGAGGAAAGGACGCAATCATCGTTTCGGGAGGTACTATTGAGGCTTCTGCCTCCGCCGCCATGAAAAAAGGATTCAGTTCTGACTCTCTGGTCCTCTTCGAAGGCGGGAACACTACAATTAAGGTTACCGGAGGGACAGCCTATGACGATGAGGACAAGGAGTACACAGGGTCAGCCGGTGTCAAGGCTGACAAGATGTTCGTTATGAACGATGGTACTCTCACAATCTCAAATAGCGGCCAGGGTGGAAAGGGAATCCGCTGCAACGGCAACGCCTATTTCAACGGAGGCTCCGTAAAAGTGACCGTCACGGGGTCCAATTACGGAAGCACAGGGAGAATGGGATCCACTTCGGCCAATTCCGTAGCGGCAAAAGGCATAAAGGTCGGAGATGACTCTTCAAGTGCAAGCCTTTATGTCACCGGAGGTAAAATCTATGCTTCAGCTTCAGGCCATGAGGCTATCGAGAGCAAAAACAAGATTGAAATCAGCGGAGGCGAGGTTTATGCTTACGCTTCGGATGATGCAATCAATGCCGCCGGAGATTTCACAATCTCAGGAGGATATGTCTGCGGCCTTTCTACCGGAAATGACGGAATGGACTCAAACGGGAACTTTTATATCAAGGGCGGAGTCGTCTTGGCCGGAGGATCCACGTCTCCTGAAGTGGCACTTGATGCAAATACTGAAGCAAGGAAACAGCTTTACATTCAGGGGGGTACTCTGATTGCATTCGGTCCTCTGGAGAACGGGGCAAGCATCTCTCAGGCTCTGGTATCTTCTTCAAGAACTGCTAATACCAACTATGCCCTCTACGACGGAACAACTCTCCTCTGCGCATTCAAAACCCCGGCGTCAACAATTAAAGGAAGCGGCCTAATCGTCTCTCATTCTTCTATGAAGAGCGGCAGCAAATACTCCTTATATTCAGGTGTTTCCATTACCGGGGCTGCAGAAAAGCTCGAAGGTCTATACTTCGAAGGAGGATCAGTCAGCGGAGGTTCCAAGACGGAACTTACTGCCTCAATGACGGCTTCATCCACCGCCGGCGGTGGTGGCGGCTTCCCCGGCGGCGGTGGCGGAGGACGTCACTAGTATCCGAAGATATCCTCGAGGGAGAGTATCTTGACGGGGCCGAGAGTCTTCAGGAATGCCATGTCGAGGTCTTTGGTATCTCCGAGGATTCCATAGACATAGGTGCGGTCCTTAACCCACTTTGCATGGGTTGCTACCATGTCGTCCATAGTCATTCCGTCAACTTTTTCAAAGATAAGCTTATCAAGAGGCTCCTTGATACCGAGTTCCTTGGCATTGAGATAGCTGCTGAGAACTCCTGCTCCGATGACCCTCTGCGTACGGATCTTGGAAAGGATGGAGGACTTTGCAATCTCGAGGTTCTCAGGGGCAACAGGCATATTCTCAATGATTTCATCGAAGCCCTCAACAGCCTTCTGAAGCTTGTCGTTCTGGGAAGCGATATAAGCGAAGAATGAATAAGTGTCGTCCTTCCATGAAGGAGAATTAAGTCCAGCCATCGCGCTGTAAGCCAGAGCTTTGGACTCTCTCATCTCCTGGAATACTATAGAATTCATTCCGCCTCCGTAATACTCATTGAAAGCAGCGACAGCAGGGACCTCGGTGAGGTCAAGGGTCTCTCCCCTATCGGAGTACTGATAATAATTGAACTGACGAGCGTCATAGTGGGCTACGAAAACCTCCGTAGAAGGAGTCAGCCTCTTGACTGCATGCTTCTTCTCAAGCTTTTTAAGATCTGATGCGACAGAATAGCTATCGTCAAGAGTCTTCTCGACAGAAGCGACGGATGCGGGTCCATAATAGAGGATTGTAAACTGCTTGTCGGAAAGAGCCTTGAGAGCCGAGAGAACATCTTCAGAAGTCATTGCGGCCACTTGCTCGTTAGTCAAAGTGCGTTTCTTAATAAATTCAGGACCATAGAATACATAGCTCTGGAGAGCGGAGCTGCATGAGCGCTGATTCATCTTTGAATCCTGACGAGAGCGGAAAATATCCGACTTGAGTTCTGCGAGTTTCGCCTCATCCGGAGTTGCGTTCATGATCAGATCCTGAACAATGGCAAGAGCGCTGCCGATATTCTCGCTTAGTCCGCTAACACCGATAGTAGTGTTATTGGCACCGACGCTTACTATAAAATTGCAAGCGAGCGCATACATATCCTTTGCGATATCATCGGCAGTACGGGTCGGGGTGCCAAGATAGGAGATATAATCAGAAGCCACCCCAAGAAGAGGAAGATCGTCTGTCCCTATATCATAGCGGAAAGAAACGGAAGCGATATCGTTCTTGACATTCTCCTTATAGAGAAGTTCAAGCCCCTTATAATCACGTACTTCCAAATCTTTTTGATAATCTACGAAGACCGGTTCGATAGGCTCCACCTCAGTAGCTGCAATCTCTGCGAGGAAGCCACTTTGCTTATCGCGGTTTGTGACGATAGGGGTAATCTTCGGAGCGTCAATCTTCTTGACAGTCTTATCCTCGCCAGTCCTCTTGTAGACGGCGATATAGCTCTCGGGGCCGAGATACTTTTGAGCCCATGCTACAACTTCAGCCTTGGTAATCTTATCGACATTCTTCATGGAAGCGACTTCATCCTTCCAGGAGGTCCCGTTTATGAATGAATCGACAAACATGTCAGCACGGGAGCTGTTGCGTTCAAGAGCGCGCATCTGAGACAGTTTGACATTATTCTTGACAGAGGTCAGAAGGGTGTCGGAGAACTCGCCTGTACGAAGCTTTGCAATCTCTTCAAGAAGGATGGTCTTGACCTCTTCGAGATCCTGTCCCTGCTTTGCGAAACCCTCCATGATAAATGCGCCGTAATCAGTACGCTCATACGGCATCACGAAAGCGCCAAGGACCTTCTGCCGCTGCATAACGTCAAGATCTATAAGACCAGCCATACCGTTGTTGAGTATTTCTCCGGCGATGTCTGCGATCTCAGACTCCTTATCTGCCGCACCGGGAGTTCTCCATGCCAGGAGAAGGAACTCAGACTCAAATCCATAGACATCTTTTACCCTTGGAGTAGTGATAGGATCTTCCTTAATTACATTGTATTTCGGAAGGTTCTTGTTGGGCTCCCAATCGCCGAAATACTTCTCGATCAGAGCGACCATCTTGTCCGGATCAAAATCTCCCGAGAGGCAGATAGCCATATTGTTAGGTACATAGTAGGTATCCTTCTGGTAACGGATAGCCTTCAGCGACGGATTCTTGAGATGGTCCTGGGTGCCGATGACAGTCTGGGTGCCATAGGGATGACGGAGGAAAAGGAGGGAATCCATCTTCTCGATAGCCTTGCGGCCATCATTGGTCATGCCCATATTTTTCTCCTCATAGACGGCCTCCAGCTCGGTGTGGAATCCGCGGAAGACACAGTTGCGGAAGCGGTCTGCAGCGATTTTCACCCAGTTCTCAACCTGGTTGGAAGGGATTTCATCTACATAGCAGGTCACATCGTTGCTCGTATAAGCGTTGGTGCCCTCAGCTCCAATCATGGACATCAGCTTGTCATATTCATTGGGAATAGCAATCTTGGATGCCTCATAGCTAATAGAGTCAATCTCGTGGTAGAGGGCCTCCCTCTCAGCCGGATCAGTCTTAGTCCTATAGACCTCGAAAAGAGAGTCAATCTGCTGAAGCATAGGTTTTTCCGCAGCATAGTCCGAAGTACCGAACTGCTCTGTTCCCTTGAACATCATATGCTCAAGATAATGAGCGAGACCGGTATTATCTGCAGGATCGTTCTTACCGCCGACTCTGACAGCGATATAAGTCTGGATACGAGGCTCATCCTTGTTGACAGTCATATAGACCTTGAGTCCGTTCTTGAGGGTATAGATCTTCGCTTCGAGAGGATCACCCTTGACAGTTGTGTACTTAGAGCAACCTGAAGAAAGAATGGCAACGGCTGCAAGAAGTACTAATGCAAATCTGTTTTTCATATAACTATTTGTTTTGACAATTATCTACAATCTGCAAATTTACAAAAAACATAAAAATTGCGTTGTTTTAAAGAAATATATGCAAATAATATATGTTTTTAGGGACGACCTCTTCGCTTACAGATTATTTTTGCCACAAAAAAAGACTATGAAACCTTTTAAAACAATTACTTCACTCGCGATTATCGCAACTGCTGTAACATCCTGCGAGGACTTCATGGGAGAAAAAGGGACGAGCGAACTGAGATGGCATTTTCTAAGCCCTAAGACAACCCGCACGAAAACTTACCATGAAGAAATCCCCGACACCAACGACTTTATCCTCTCTGTTTTCTCCTCGAAGGGAAAGACTCTATTCAGCGGTCCATATGGATCTTCTCCGGAATCACTCGCAGTCGACGAAGGAAGTTATACTGTTGAGGTAAAATCCGAGGAATTCACCGCCCCTTCATTCGGAAAGCCCCAATATGGCGACAGCCAGATAATTGTTGTCGGGCAGGGCGAGAAGGCCGAAGTCGCCTTGAACTGCCGGATGATAAACTCCGGACTCAGACTGGATGTAAAGGACTCATTCAGAAAGGCTTTCCCCTCCGGGGTGCTTTTTCTAGGCTCGCCTGAAGGTAAACTCCTATACAGTTACTTTGAAGACAGGGTGGCCTTTTTCAAGCCCGGCCAGGTATCCCTCACTCTTTCCAACCAGGGGAAAGATGAGATTCTCTTCACAAAGACCCTCGATGCCCAGGAAGTGCTGACAGTCGGTCTCTCGGCATCTGTTTCCGGCTCTCTGGCCGGAGGAATGACAATTGTGATTGATACTACCAAAATCTGGAAATCAGAAGATTACACAGTTGGGGAAGGCACCTCGGACGGCGTGGGGATAGGTAATGCCCTCAGTATCTCGGAGGCAAAAGCGGCGGTCGGGGCGAAGGATGTATGGGTCTATGGTTACATTGTGGGAGGAGACCTGTCTTCCAGCGGATCCAAGATGAATACAGGCCCTACATTCACAAAAAACACCCACTTTGCGATTGCCGCCAGATCATCGGTAACCTCCAAAGAATCATGTCTTTCCGTAGAACTGCCAAAGGGGCCTGTGAGGGATGCGCTCAATCTCGTCTCCCATCCCGACCTTCTCGGGAGCAGAGTATACCTGAAAGGGAATATCGTCGAAGCTTACTACGGCATTCCGGGGGTAAAAGAAGTCTCCGATTTCATGCTGAAATAAGAAATATCGAATTCTAATTTGAATATTCATGATTATTTGCTACTTTTGCATTCCATTCTATTGAATGGTTGCTGCGGAATTAGCTCAGTTGGTAGAGCGTTGGCTTCCCAAGCCGAAGGTCGCGAGTTCGAACCTCGTATTCCGCTCAAAGGTCGATAGAATTATCTGTCGACCTTTTTGTTTTGATAGTAGTAGTATAATAATCATAAAATGAAAAAGACAATCATAATCTCTTTCGCAGTTCTGGCCCTTGCCTCCTGTGGAGGACACAAGAGCGCGATTGAACACGAAATCGATGATTACGCAACTGTAACAGTGCCTGTTCCGGATCTTTCCGGCATTTCCGACAATGGAAAAGAAGTGCTCAATCTCTACCGCTTCGCCGCACAGGAAGCAGACAATATCTATTGGAAACAGTACTTTGGCGACAAGGCTCTGATCGATGCTATTAATGCGCCGGACGTGAAAAAGTTCGCCCTCATTAATTATGGTCCTTGGAACCGCCTCGACGGTAAAACATTTATCGAAGGCTACTCAGAAAGGGCTGCAGGAGTCAATTTCTATCCCGCAGACATGACCTCGGAAGAGTTTGACTCATGCAATCTTGAAGATAAGGAAAGTCCTTATACTCTTATTAAAAGAGACAGCACAGGCCTCAAGGCAGTCTGGTTCCATGATGAGTATTCAGAAGAAATCAACAAGATCTCTGCCTTCCTCACCGCAGCCGCCGATATCACTATCAAGCCCAGCGTCCGCAATTATCTTCTCAAAAAGATTGAAGGTCTGAAGACCGACAATTACTATGACTCCGACATCGCTTGGCTCGAGATGGAGGACAGCAAGATGGACCTCGTGATCGGCCCTAATGAGACAAATGACGATCAGTTAAAGGGAATCAAGAAATCCTACGGCGCCCTTGTTCTTCTGAAAGACCTTGTCAGAACCGATCACCTCGGCAGATACGCCGCTCTTATACCTGAGCTTCAGAAAGAGCTCCCCTGCCCTGAGCAGTTCAAGGCATTCGCCCCTGGCAACTTCTCGGATGTATTCGTCTGCGACGCTCTTTACTATGCCGGTAGCTACAATGCCGGTGTCAAGGAAATAGCTATCAACCTCCCGTATGACGAGCGCGTTCAGGAGGAAAGAGGCACTCGTACAATCCTGCTTGGAAATGTCATCGATGCCAAATTCAACAGCATCATCAGCCCTGTAGGAGAGCTCTTCCTCTCTGAGGACTTCCCCAATATCGACCGCAACGCCTTCCTTATCAATCTCGCTTTCAGGGAGATGGCCCACGGGCTTGGAGTCAAGGAGACAGTAAACGGCAAGGGTTCAGTCACCGATGCTCTCGGAAGCCACGCGCTGACTTGGGAAGAGGCAAAGGCTAATGTGGTCGGAGCATACCTCGCTTCCAACAACATCAAACACGACGATACCTCCATTCTCGTTTCTCGCGAGAACAGCATTGCTACATTCATAGCCAGCCTCATCCGCTCCCAAAGATATGGTGAAGGCGAGGCCCTCGGCAGAGCCAATATAATGATTCTCAATTATTTGACGAAAAATGGAGCTATCTCAAGGAATGGAGCCGCAAAGTATAAGATAGACTACGCCAAGACTCGTGAGGTGCTCGGAGAGCTGGCCGGCATCATTCTCAAGACTCAGGCTGAAGGAGATGTCGCTTTCGCTGAATCATTCGAAAAAGAGTATGCCGGGAAACCCGCATCCTTCGATGAAGACAGAAGGCTGATGAGCCTTGAAAAGATTCCTGTAGACATTGTCTTTGACTTCAAGAGATAATACTTATGGGAGCTCTTTTTACCGGCAACGGCATAGCCCACTCGATTCTGCTTTTTGCAGTAGTTATCGCTCTGGGCCTGTATCTCGCAAAATTCAAGATAAAGGGGGTCTCCATTGGCTCAACATGGATTCTCTTTGTCGGAATCATCTTAAGCCATTTCGGACTGAGGTCCAATCCGATAGTTCTTTCTTTCATGAAAGACTTTGGATTGATTCTGTTCGTTTTCTCAATCGGTCTTCAGGTCGGTCCCGGATTCTTCTCGGCTTTCAAGAAAGACGGAGTCAAGCTCAATCTTCTTTCTACAGCCCTCGTACTCCTCGCTGTCATTGTAACAGTTGCAATTCACTTTATCACCAAAGAGAGCATATTCACAATGACGGGAGTAATGTCCGGCGCAGTTACCAATACCCCTGGTCTCGGTGCCGCCCAGCAGACTATAAGTGACGCAGGTGTTGCAGAAGTCAGCCCGACCACGCTGGCCTCGGCTTATGCAGTCGCCTACCCTATCGGCGTTCTCGGAGTCATCTTCCTTCTTATCCTTTCCAAGTCTCTTTTCAAAATCGATCTCGACCATGAGAGGGAAGCACTTGATAAAGAGCAGGATACCGGAGACACGGCTAGAAGGATGCACTGCCAGGTAAGTAATCCGGCAATCTATGGAAAGACTCTCAAAGAAATTGTTGCGGATATGGGCGACAGATTTGTAGTCTCCCGCATCCTCCACGATGGAAAAATAACGACGCCCGGACCGCAGACTGTCTTTCAAGAGGGAGATAAGCTTCTCATAGTAACCGACCATAAAGACGTCGATACCGTTCGAATCATTTTCGGAGAGGAAGTGCCACTTCACCAGGAAGACTGGAACAGGATGGACTCTCATATGGTGCCGAGAAAACTCACCATCACAAACACTTCCCTTACCGGAAAGCACCTATACCAACTCGGCTTCAGGAAGAAATACAACGTAACAGTAACGAGGGTCATCCGCTCCGGAATCGAGCTTGTAGCCCGTCCTGGACTGATTCTCCAGATGGGAGACAGCATCATCGTAGTCGGCACGGAAGAAGATATCGAAGCCGCTTCCAAGGTAGTCGGCAACAAGCCCGAGAGACTCTCCCACCCCAATCTTGTCCCGATATTCTTCGGAATCGCACTGGGAGTTATTTTCGGAAGTCTTCCGATTGCAATACCCGGAATCCCCCAACCTGTCAAGCTCGGTCTTGCAGGCGGTCCGCTGATTATCGCCATCCTTCTCGGTTACTTCGGTCCTAGACTGAAAATAACCACCTACACAACTACCAGCGCCAATATGATGCTAAGGGAAATCGGTATCTCTTTCTTCATGGCTGCAGTAGGTCTTGACGCAGGAAAGACGTTCGTCAGCTCAATTACCGCAGGTGGTTACTGGTGGATCCTTTATGGAGCCCTCATTACACTGATACCTATAGCGACAATTATTCTATTGTCACGACTGGTATTCAAGCTCAATTTCTATGAAATCTGCGGACTCGTCTCCGGAGGAACCACTGATCCGGCAGTCCTTTCCTTCGCTCAGAATCTATATGGAACCGACTACGCATCAATCAATTACGCGACGGTATACCCTCTTACAATGTTCTTGAGAGTACTCGTCGCGCAGCTGATGATACTATTTGCGCTCTGATAATTTGGTAATCATCTCATCCAGCGCAGGGACCATGGAGGCAAGAAGTTCGCTGGATACATCACAAGCGTTTAATGAAGACAACAGGCATCCGGGAACACTGGATGCCTCTTTTTCGAGGGCCTGACCCTTGTTGGTAAGGGAGACAATAGTCTGGCGGCCGTCGTCCTTCCCTTTGGTTCTCTTAACCAACCCTTCCGCTTCCATTCGCTTGATAAGCGGCGTAGTCGTATTGGACTCAAGCTTCAAACGGGACGATATCTCGCTTACTGTCATTGGTGATTTCTCCCAGAGTACCATCAATACAAGATACTGGGTATAGGTAATACCGAGCTTTGACAGGAGCGGTTGATAAGACTGAACAATCAGGCGTGCTGCCGTATACATCCGGAAGCACACCTGATTCTCAAGTTTAAGCTGCGCGTAAGGCATCTGCTAGAGCTGCTTAGTAAGCCAATTCTGGAGACCGATGCACTCGATAAGATCGAGCTGCTGCTCTGTCCAGTTAAGGTCCTCCTCTTCGTCAAGAAGATAAGCCTTGAAGATATCGAAGGTAGCATAATCGTCCCCCGCCTCAACTGTGTGCTGGCGAAGAGCGGCAATGCCGTCGACGGAAATCTTCTGGTCCATATGGAGAAGATCCACGATATTTGTGCATACGGGCATTGCGGGTCCCTGCTCGAGAGAAGGAGTGCCGCCAAGATCGAGAATACGGTCAATCATCTTCTCAACCCAGCCCATTTCTTCCTCAGCGTGCTCTTTATACTTATCTCCGAGTTTGGAGAATCCCTGGGAAGCGAAAATCTTGCCTTCAAGGCGATGCTGCATAGACTGTGCACCAAGATTGGTAACATAGAACTGCAGTCTTGCTATTGTCTGTTCCTTTGTCATAATATTTCGTTTTTTAAATTATATCGTTCACGATGCAAATATACGGACTTTTAAATTAAATCGCAAGCGATTTTTCTAAATATTTCTTAAAAAAGGCCCTCAACTATTGTAAGGGCCTGATTATAAATTCTCTAGAACTGATAATTGATTCCGATACCAATCCAAGGATCGGCGTTCATCGCGTTGTAGAAGGTATGAGCAAGCTCAACAGAAATGATAAAGTTCTGGTTCATCGCAATCTTAAGACCGGCTCCGGCGGAGGAGATGAAATCACCTTCCTTAGAAGCGTCATAGATTGTACCGGCGGCCTTGGACAAGATGTCTGAACGATAAGTCTTCGTGATGACACCGCAGTCGAAGAACGGATTGACGGCGATATAGAAGAACTGGTTCAAAAGCTTGAAGTTGAAGAGCTTTACTCGGAGTTCGGTATTTGCCCATGCGAAACCTTCAGTGAGGATACGGTTCTCGCGGATACCACGGATGGTGTTGCCGCTTCCGAAGCCCTCGGAGATCATATTACGCTGGACAAGGAGAGGAACATTCTGAATCATGCAGAAAGGAGTCTCGCCAAAGACAGTGCCCTGGTAAGCAAGACGATATGCAAAGACGGGATCTCCTGCCTTGATATGGATAGGAATGGAGATGTAATGACGGAAATAAGCGCAGACCTTAACGTATGGATCAGCAAACTTTCCGAAGACGTCGGGACTACCATTGACATAAGCCTCCGCCCAGATACCGCGGTTAGGAGCAGCCTCTATATCACGAGTATCGAAAACGAAGCCGGCATTCATCTCAAGAATCTGACCGCCGGCTGCTTCAGCAGCTGAGATAGCTCCAATCCTCTGGTATTCGCGATAGAGTGTATTATTAAGGTCATAGCCATAGCGCTCGTTCATATCGCCGAGCTTCCAGTTCCAGTAATTGACGCCGGCAGCCCAGTTGAGATGGTCAACGATTCGACCCTGGACATTTGCAAGAGCACGGAACATCTTGCGGCTCATTCCATAATAATTGATTCCGGTCTCCTTGTTGGCCCAGAGAGTGTTGTCAGTCAGAGACGCCGGACCGTTGAATCCCCAGAAATTATAGAGAGGGTCATCCACGAAAGTTGCGGATGCGTTGACTCTCATGTTAGGGATCAAATACTTGGAGTCATAAGCCAGGTAAAGACGGGTACGTCCCTTTGTGAAATGGGAGGCCTCCCAGCTGATCTTATGAAGAGGATCGGGGTATGTCGCGCCATCGCCATAATAATAAACATCTCCGAATGCTCCGTACTGAAGACCATTGTCAACAGAATAAGTAGCACAAGGAAGAACGCCGAAACTCCAGCCTGTCTTCATTTCCTTTTCTTGTGCGGAAAGTCCAATGAGACCACCGGAGATCAGCAGAGAGAGAACTGATAGTAAGATTTTTTTCATTTTATTATCGATTAATAGTATTTTGATGCAAAAATATAAAATCTTTTTTACATACAGCCTGATTATTCGAAATCAGCACCGTTTTATGGTCAAAATACTTAACTTTGTAAGGAATAAGCATAATCAATATGGATAGAAGGGATTTTCTTAAAACTTCAGCATTCGGAGCTGCTCTTTTCGGTCTTTCGGGAGTCTGTGGGTGCCGTGTCAAAGTCAAAAACGACTTTGACACCATAATAAAGAACGGTGTCATCTACGTTGGAGACGGGAAAGCTCCTGTCAAAGGAGATCTCGCTATCCGGGACGGAAAAATTGCGGCAATCGGGGAAAACCTCGGGAAGAACGCTGCGACCGTCCTCGATGCCAAGGGAATGGCCGTCTCCCCCGGTTTCATAGATATACATGTCCACACAGACACTAATCTTTTCGACGCCCCGAAAGGAGACAGCCGCATATTCCAGGGCATCACAAGCGAGGTCGGAGGAAACTGCGGCTACTGCCCTTTCGTCTATTCGGATGAGGCATGGGAGCAGCGGAAGGACCGCCCGAGAAAAGGCGGACCGGCATGGAGAAATATCGATGGATTCTACAAGAGGCTCGAAGACAACAAGATTGGAATCAACTACTCAAGTCTTGTAGGTCATGGCGATATCCGTGAGGCGGTAGTAGGTCCTTACAATGTAAAGGCCACCGACGAGCAAATCCGAGCTATGTGCTCAATCCTCGATGAGCAGCTCTCCATGGGCGCAATAGGGCTTTCCTATGGACTCGAATATGCCCCTGGATGCTACTCGGACACAAGGGAGATGGTAGCCCTCAACAAGGTGGTTGCGAAGCACAACGCCCTCTATACCATCCACATGAGAAACGAGGATGACCGAGTGCTTGAAGCGATGGACGAAGCCATTGAAGCCGCCCGCCTATCCGGAGCGCGCCTCGAAATATCGCACCTCAAGGCCCAGAATCCTGCCAATTTCGAGAAAATAGACCGGATGCTTAGGAAAATTGACGATGCCGCCGCTGAGGGTATCGACATTGCCTTCGACCGCTATCCATATACCGCTTTCTCGACAGGTTTCACCTCATTTATCCCTATAGAGCTTCGTGATGGCACGGACAAAGATATCTATGCCCGACTGAACGACCCCGCAGCGTGTGAGAAAATCAAGAAATATGCATATAGCCGTCTCGAGCGATTCGGAGGGCCGCAGCAAGTAATCGTCGCTGGTTGCAATGCCCCTGAAAATGCCGCCTATTCCGGGAAGAATCTTGCTGAATGCTGCAAGATCTCAGGTCTAGACGAGTGGGAGATGATCCGCCATCTTCTGATTTCAGAAAGGCTTCAGGTGAACCAGGCGACCTTCGCCATGAAAGAGGAGAACCTTTTGAAGATTTATGGCCACCGCCTATCGATGCCGGCTTCCGACGGTAGCGTTTATTCACCGGAAGGAGTTCTGGGAAAGGAACTTCCACATCCCCGTTCATATGGGACATTCCCTCGCTTTTTCGAGAAATTTGTAAGGGAAGAGCGCCTTCTGGACCTATCGACGGCAATCTATAAATGCACTGGCCTTCCCGCATCAAGGGCGAAATTCAAGGAAAGAGGCATGCTCATCCCCGGGTACGCCGCCGATGTGACCATCTTCAACCCTGAAACGATTGCTGACAAAGCCACCTATGCAAAGCCGCACACCTTCCCCTCCGGCATCCTGCACGTATTCGTAAATGGCGTATGGACAATAAAAGAAGGAGCGCACACGGGAGCACTAGCCGGAACTATACTGGGCGGGGACCATCTTAGCAGATGAGTTTAGATATGAGCAATATTGACAAAGTTCTTGCGTTCAATCGCGAATTTGTAGCCTCCAAAGGCTACGAGAAGCATATTACTGACAAGTTCCCGGACAAGAAACTGGCTGTGCTTAGTTGCATGGACACCCGTCTATCCGTTCTACTGCAAGAGGCCCTCGGGCTCAAAAACGGCGATGCAAAGATAATTAAGAATGCCGGCGCCGTTATTCCTTCGCCGTGGGATTCCGCCATGAGAAGCCTTATCGTCGCCGTCTATGAACTGGGAGTTACTGAGATCATGGTTGTTGCTCATACCACATGCGGCGCCTGCCACATGAGCTTCGCTCATTTCAAGGAGGAAATGCTCTCCCGGGGCATTCCGGAAGCCTCCCTGCAGAGGACAGATATTGATCTTGACTCCTGGCTTGAAGGTTTCCATGACACCGAAAAATCTGTCCGCAGTACAGTGGAAACAATTGTCAATCACCCGCTTATACCATCCGATATCACCGTCCGCGGCTTTATTATCGATTCTGCTACAGGGGAACTTACCGAGGTTCTGTAACTACTTCAGAAAAACGAAGAACACAGCAAGCACAAGACAGACAAAGGCGGCAAGATCCCTGGAAACCGATTCGGTTGGCCGGGACGGTCAGGCAGTACTCGTCCCACTAATGAGCTATCTATCATCTGTGGAATCAAACTTCATGTTCCTAGTGAGGAACATAATGACGCAGAGGATGATGAAGAGCAACAGGGTGCCGGCGAGGAAGGCGAAAGTCTCCATCTGGAGGAGAATATAGATGACCCCGTAAGCGAGTGCGACCAAACCAGTAATCAGATAGGCCCATTTATTCTTCATAATCCCTACGAAGTATCCTCCAAGCGCCACTGTTGTCATCACAGATGCAATCAGATAAGAAAGACCGAAGGAGAGGAAATCAGAGAATGCAAGCAAAAGAGAATAGAATAGTACCAGAGATGCGCCAATCACCATATACTGAATTATATTGATTGGCCGCTTGGAAACAATCTCTACAATGAAGCCGGCGATAAAGACCATAAAAATAACCAGAAGGCCATATTTTGTCGCACGCTCTGTCTGGCGATACTGAGTTACCGGTTTTACCAGCCGAACGCCGAAGCTATTGGAGGAAGGACTTGACATGGTGATTTGAGAGATTGACCACTTCGCTGTGAATCCATCCTCACGGACCTCTCTTTCAACCGGCAGGAAGTCCCCTTCAAAAGAAGGACTTGGATAATCTGAGGTCATCTCAACTTCAGTTAGGTTCGCAACCGGTCTGAAAGATAATGCCTCGGAGCCATTGACCTTCAGTACAATATTAAACGGCACAATATCCCCTTCGCGGGCATCCTTATCAAGAGCAATCTCCGCCTTGAGGCCATTTTCTCTGGACTTTACCTTGAGGTCTTCTCCGCCAAAAACGATTGATGGATAGCCTTGTATTCCTTTGAGCTCTCCTATATTCAGCAAAAGCTCCGCTGAAAGCGCTCCTGGCAACTTATCATCCATCACGAAATGGCCGGAAATTGTCACTTCAGCGGTATAGACGGGCACATCATATATTGAGCGGTGAAGAATCTGCGAGGTAGTGTTGACGATATACTGCACACTGTCAGGATAGATTCCAGCCTCAATTGTCTCCCTTTCCTTATCCTTTCCTACTACGTATTTATATGAAATCCATGGGCCTGTAAAAAGCTGTGAAGCACCCCAACCGCTAGTGATGTTACTGATGGTTTCTGAATGGCGATAAGACCGCTCATTCACCTGGTGACGAACCATACTAAGCGGTATTAACATAACCAGGGCAAGAAAAGCAATTATGCTGATCTTTAACAGCATGTTTTTCCAAAGAAGATTGTTCTTTTCCATGATGGACTATAGTTTATACGCCGTCGGATATAAACAAATACTATGCCCACAAGCATCATATCCCTATCATCCCCTCACAGCCCTCGAGGATGTCCTGGAAGGTTGTTTCAAAGTCACCGGTGTACCATGGGTCCGCGACATCTCTGCCGACCCCTGTATAGGACATCATCAGATGGATTTTTCCCTCCGGATCGGTAGGAATTATCCGTCTTATAAGCCGAAGATTGGACGCATCCATACAGATGATGCGGTCGAAACGGTCATAGTCGGAGCTTCTCACCTGTCGGGCTACCTTGGCCGGATCGAACCAGACTCCATGCTGACTCAGGCAGCGCTTTGCAGGTGGATAGATGGGATTCCCTATCTCCTCAGCGGAAACAGCCGCAGACTCGATATAATAAGCTTCCTCCAGGCCCCTTGATTTCACAAGGGCCTTGAGGATGAATTCAGCCATGGGGCTTCGGCAAATGTTGCCGTGGCAGACAAAAAGTACTCTCATGGATGCAAATATAGCCATAAAATGCGTACCTTTGAAAGTATGATAACAATAGACGAGATTGCTGCCATAGTAAAGGAGGCGGCGAAATTAATGAGCCACGAAGGCTTCAACGTAATGCATAAAGGGACGGTGGCCAATCTGGTCACATCCTCGGATATCGCAGTACAGCATTTTCTGACTGAAAGGCTTGCCGCCCTGCTTCCGGGAAGCGGCTTCCTCTGCGAGGAGGAGGATGTAGAGGAACTATCACATGAATATGTATGGATTATCGACCCTATCGACGGCACCGCAAACTACGCCAGAGGACTCTCTGACTGCGCTATCAGCGTCGGCCTCGAGCACAATGGCGAAATAATTGCCGGAGTCGTCTACAGTCCGGACCGCGGGGAGCTATACACTGCCGAAAAAGGCTGCGGAGCTTTCTGTAACGGGAAGCCCATCCATGTCACTCGCCGTCCTTTCGAAGAGGGTATCATCTGCACTGCCATGAGCACCTACAGAAAGGAATTTGCAAAAGCATGCTCCGACATCATATTCGATGTATTCATGGACTGCAACGATTTCCGCCGATTCGGCGCAGCCTCAGTCGAGCTTTGCCTCATCGCATCCGGCTATGCCGACCTTTACTTCGAGATGCGCCTCCAGCCATGGGACTATGCCGCATCCAGCCTGATCCTCCAAGAAGCCGGAGGGACCATCTGCGATTTCGACGGGGCCTTCCCTTCTCTCCGCAAGGCATCCCTCGTCCTTGCCGCGACTTCTGAAAAAGACCTTTCAAGACTGCTGGACGCAGTTCACAGGCACCTTCCCGCCCTTCCATACTGACAATAAAATCGCTGCAAGAAATGACAGACTCACTTGTAGAATATATAGAGAATAACATAATCCCTCAATATGCCACCTTCGACAAAGCCCATCGGGAGGATCATGCCAGGGCTGTAATAGAGAGGGCGCTTGAGATGGGAAAGCGCTATGATATCAATACCGAGATTCTATACACAGCAGCAGCCTGTCACGACCTCGGGCTGAAGGTGGACAGGAAAACACATCATCTGGAGAGCGGACGCATCATAAGGGAAGATAAGAATCTCCCCCGCTGGTTCACAGCGGAGGAGATTGAAACTATAGCAGAGGCTGCGGAAGACCATAGGGCGTCTGCAACAACACCTCCACGCAGCATCTATGGAGCCTTAGTCGCCGAAGCCGACAGGATGATTGTCCCTGAAACAATTATTCGACGCACTGTCCAATTCGGCCTTTCTCACTATCCGGACCTTGACAAAGAAGGCCACTGGGAGCGGACTCTGGAACATCTTCATGAGAAATACGCCGAAGGAGGCTATCTTCATCTTCTCATCCCGGGATCTCCCAATGAGGCCCCACTTGCCAGACTGAGGGAAATCATTCGCGACGAGGATAAACTGCGCTCTATTTTTGAAGACGTTTTCAGGGAAGAAACTCTGCCTCGGTAGCAATTACTCTACGCTCTTATACTGCTCATCCGAAACTGGCTCCAGCCATTCGTTGGATGCACCTTCCTGTACATCTTTGTGAAGTGCAAGATGCTGCATCCAGCTGTTTGCTGCGGCTCCGTGCCAGTGCTTCACACCCTCCGGCACCTCAATCACCGTCCCCGGTGTAAGAGGGACTGCAGGTTTACCCCATTCCTGATACCAGCCTCGACCTGTCACGCAGATAAGCACTTGGACAGCACCGTGATGGACATGCCAATTGTTGCGGCAGCCAGGCTCGAAAGTCACATTGGCATACCCTCCCGGAAGCGGATTGAGATAGCTCTGGCCGGTGAAATATTGAGCATAAGCGTCGTTGGGCGTCCCTTTCGGCCATGTAGCAGCGCCTAGAGGATTAAACATAGTTACCTTACGACCTGTCAGTCCATACTTTTCTCTCAAGGCTGCGGCTTCTGTCATCATAGGCGATGAGTGATAACGGCTGAGAGCCTCCTGATCGGCCCACTCGTCGATCAGAAGAAGACCTTGAGGATCGTCAGCAGGGATAAAGTAGTCGTAGCGGATGCAGCCTTCAACGGCACGGATGCGGTCAGCAATACCGCTCTTTTCCATTTCTTTCACATACCTGCGGGCTGCACCTTTCTCTCCGGTGTAGCGGATATTGATGGTAAGTTGTGCATTACAAGGGATAGCCATGATAAATAAAGCTATAAAAATGAAAAATTTACGAGAAACCATATTGTTATTTGATATTGTTCTTTTCCAGCCACTCCTTTACAAGATCGGCACGTTTGGAGCGGTTCGAATTATTAATCCAAAGACTGCTGTAGAAATTCCCTTCCGGAACGAGCCGCTTGAGCCGGAGCTTGTATCTCACAACCGAATAAAGATAAAAGCGGCAACACGGCCAATGCTATAAAAGCCAACTTGATACTTTTCATAACCTTACAATTCTTTCCGCAAATATACAAAGCATATTAACATTTTACTTTTACAAAAAGCATCATTCCTTTCACTTTTTGCACAATTATTCATATTTCAGCCTTTTTCGCAAGAATAACCAAATTCGGCAAAAAATGTGTAAATTTGATTCTGGAATTATAATACATCACGATATGACACTGGAACAGCAGATTCAAGACTCAATCAAAGAGGCTATGAAAGCCAAGGATACTGTAGCACTCAACGCAACCCGCGCTATCAAGGGAGAAATCCTGCTTTTCAAAACCTCTGAAGGAGGGAACAAGGAAGTCACCGATGGCGATATCCTCAAAATGATCCAAAAGCTCGTGAAACAGCGTAAAGAGGCCGCAGAGCAGTACGTAGCAGCCGGTCGTCAGGAACTTGCCGACAACGAGCTTGCCGAGGCCGCCGTAATGGAAAAATACCTTCCCAAACAGCTCTCCGTAGAGGAAGTCAAAGTCAAGGTACAGGAAATCATCGCCGAGACCGGCGCCACTTCTATTAAAGACATGGGAAAAGTGATGGGGGCAGCCAACAAAGCCCTTGCAGGCCTCTCCGACGGCCGCACTATCTCCACTATAGTCAAAGAACTGCTCTCTTCGATATAGAGTTTTACTTTTCTTCGTTTAACTCCTTTTCAATCACAGGGAGCAGGGCCTCATCTGCAGGCAGCCATTTAACAGAGTGAAGAGTGGTCATATTAAGCCACTTGGCCGCTTCATGCTCATTTAGATGCATAGCATCATGAGAGAGTGTACACATGAAGCAATGCATTGTCAGATGGAATTCAGGATAGTCCCATTCGACAGTATCCAGCAGCTTGCCGACGTGAATATCTGCGGACAATTCTTCTTTGATTTCCCTCACAAGAGCTTCCTGCTCAGTTTCCCCTTCCTCCATTTTCCCGCCCGGGAATTCCCACCAGTCCTTCCATGGGCCATAGCCCCTCTGGGTAGCAAAAACCCTGTCTCCGTCGCGGATAATAGCGGCAACAACTTCTATTGATTTCATACTCTACTTCTCTCTGACTCTTTTTCCCGACATGTGCTCGATAGTGAATACAAGAAGCAAATGACATAATTAGTCACACAAAATTAGTATATTTGGTCATTATCACAAAAACGGATACAACAATGAAACGACTTTTTCTCCTCATTTCCGCCATGCTGACATTATTTGCATGCAGCCAGCCATCCAAGGAGGCCCAGACAATAGTCCCTTCTGAATATCAATCCCTTAATCCTAGCAATATGCAACAAGTCAGAGATTTCCTGCACAAAACAGGCGTATACTTCCTTGCCACCGTTGATGGCGACCAGCCGCAGGTGCGTCCCTTCGGCACAGCCGAGATCATCGAAGGCAAACTCTACATTCAGACCGGGCACGTCAAGAACGTTGCCAAGCAAATAGCCGCCAACCCCAAGGTTGCCATCTGCGCCTATGACGGAGAGCGTTGGCTACGAATCACCGCTACTCTCGTAGAAGACTCGCGCGTGGAAATCAAGAAAGCTATGCTTGACGCAAATCCCGGCCTTCGCAGCATGTATGACGAGAACGATGACAACACTGCCGTCTACTTCCTCACTGAAGCCAAGGCCACAATCAGTTCCTTCACCGCCGAGCCCGTAGAGATTAGTTTTTAAAGCAACTCAATTCTTTGACAAGACGTTATTGCCATTCAATTCTTGCAATAATAAATGCGTAAATTTGGACACTAATACTTCGCATTATGGCAAAAGACAGATTTGATATCAAGGAAAAGGAAGGCGTGAACTTCGCAACTGACGCCATAGTCACCAAGGACGGATAGAAAAAGTGATAACTCTCATCCTCATAGTAATTACCTCGCTGGTGAGCATTCTTTGCTTCTCCGGCACGTTGAATGGCAACAAACTGCTGTTCAATGCCTATTCCGTGTGGCACCGAAAGGAATGGTATAGGATGTTTTCGTATGGCGTGGTCCACGGCGGCTGGGGGCATCTTTTCTTCAATATGCTCACCCTGTACTTTTTCGGGAGAGTGGTGGAACAATATTTCTCCCTGGCTTTCGGCAATACGCTCGGCATCGTGTTATACGTGGTGCTATATGTCAGCGCCCTTGCCGTATCAAGTATTTGGGACCTAGTAAAGTACAAGGACGACTGGAACTACAACGCAGTTGGGGCCTCCGGAGCGGTGTCGGCCATTCTATTTGCATCCATTCTGTTCGAACCGAAGATGGGCATCTACATTTACCTGATTCCCATTCCGGTTCCCGGATACATCTTTGCTCCGTTGTATCTGCTGTACTGCTGGTACATGGCAAAGCGGAATATGGACAACATCGGTCACACCGCCCACTTCTGGGGGGCTGTATATGGACTGGTGTTTCCGCTTATCTGCCGTCCGGACATCTTTCGCCACTTCCTGGCACAACTCGGACTATGAAACTGACCGACCTCAAAGACCTTCGGGTCATCAAGAAAAGGCTCAGGACGGTTCCCTGAGCCTTCATTTTGTTCTATGCCCGTTTTGTTCTACTTATTTGTCAAGAGACGGTGAACAGAACGCTTCATTCTCTGTCTTTTAGGTTTGGTTATTCTTCTTTACTTATTTTTTCAAAATAAGCATATTCTGTGGTTTTTATACCATGCGAAGTCCCTTCAAACGCACTAAAATCACTTTTCAAGACAAGCGATTTATTTGTAAATGATTCAAGAGCATATCCAAATCTAAATCTATGAAGAGCATCAGAATAGGCTCTCGGCGTGACATAAACTAAAGAGTCTTTAGTTAGTGTATAGGTAAAAGGGGTTGTTTTACTGCCCTGTATTTTCTTACCATTTCTATCATCATCAAACAACAGATAAATGTCCTTGTCTAAATAAGACTCTTCATAATGCCGCTCTTCACCTGTAAGTTCATATATAGCTGTGGTACTTGACTTAATGCACTGCCATTCCCCAAGTATCATTGCTTGCGGCGTGCTCTCATCCTGCTGAGTATTTACTTTTTCACAAGAGAAGACAGCCGAACAAGCGAAAACGAGAATTGATAAAAATTTGTTTTTCATAAATGTATTGTATTAAGTAAGATGATGATACTCATCCGTTAAAGTGTTGTTGCATCCTATACAATTTGCTGTGTTTTCAAATTTCCTTCTTTTCAAGTTCATCCAACATTTCTTCAGGTAGTAGGACATTCTTCAGCTCAACCACTTTTCCTGATAGGAGCCTCCGTTAGCCAAGTGTACTCATAGTATAAAGTATAATACTTAAAAGCATCGTAATTCTGTTTTGGATACTTCAAGCGAAGTCTTCCTTGGGAGTATTCTCGTCTATGTCTTCCCATTGTTTTGAGTATGTAGGAGGATAATGCAAATATACAAAAAATAGACAAGGAAATCTTGTTAAGAGGAAAAACGCCTCGGATTTTCAATCAATACTCTTCCTCATTCCAGATGTATCATAGTAAATGATAATGGTTTAATTTTCAACTATTTACGCCAGTGTTCAAAAACTCTGGATAGTCACAGGGGAAGTCTGAGGCCGGTGTTGCGTTTACAATATTAATAATTACCTTTGTAAAAGTGAATTCAAGTCATAGCTTGTTATGGGCATAAGATATCATTGGCTGAAAAGATGCATGTTTATCCTAATCATGCCTTTCTTCTGTTGTTGCAGTGATGCTCTCGATTATTTTGGTTGGAAGGATCATCCGGATTGTCATAAACTAATAGTATTTGAGAATGATTCGGATAGTGAAATCTTTGTCGACAGTTATTTTCCTCCAGAAGAATCATATAACTATATGTTAAGCCGCTGCATTATCGGGGCTCATGACAGGTCATTCATCAAATCTGGTGAGACTTCAAAACAAGCACTGTATATTAGACAATTTGAATGGGGCAAAAACAATTATTGGGAGTGGGAATTTGAAAGGTCCGAGTATGACTATGTTAATATCATAATTGCCGATGCAGAAAAGGTCAGACAACGTATAATAGATGGCAAGAAATACGGTGATTCCTATGATTATGAACAATGGCCAGAAGAGGCACAGGAATCACCACTCCTCGCCATTTATAGAGTGACAATAGATGACCTCAACTCACAAGAATGGAAATTGTCATACCCGCCGGATACTGCAATGCGTCCAGAGTCTATTATTCAAAGGCAATAGACAACAATACAAAAATAGCCGGGGAAAATCCCGGCTATTTTTTGTCTAACTGTTTGATTATCAAATCAATATTCTTCTTCGTTCAAGGAATGGTTTGCCTGATATAAAGTATTTATTATCAGACAGTTATAGTTTCATTCAAGGGCTCTGGGTAGTCACTAGGGAAGTCTAATGTTGATAAATAGATAAATAGAACTGAATATACTAACAAATTACTATCCCTGAGACAATAAGACCTTAATCTTTTTTGCTGGCTTGATATAAATATCAGGTGAATAGCATAGGTTGAATGCCTTGTTAAATACGTCAGCGAGGACTACGGCAATCTGCTCAGGAGTCCTATCCTTTGAGATACGGTTAGCTATCTCTCTTGATTCCTCATCAAATTCATCTTCAGGAGCGCCTCCTTCTAATAAACCGCACAAGTCAAATCTATCTATAACACTTTTAACGATGAGGAAAATACATTTGTTTCCTGGACATCGTGAATCCGATAAAGAATAAATAGAGGGGAATGCGCAGTGGATGCCAATCTCTACCTGTTCTGGATAGTAATTCAGAAACACGATTATGCACATCGAAGAAGACTTGACTTGAACAAGTTGAAAGTCCCAGAAGTTGAACTTGATGCTATTGCTAAATAAAACGTCTGTTAACTGCTCTGCTGATAGATGCTCTCCGGTTCTCCAAATATCATCATACGACAAATCTGCCTGCAAGTCTGCAATTGGTTTAATCACATACTTACTGGGGGAGGCAACTGCAAATCCGGGGTCAATGTTTTCTTGAAAAAAGGAATCGACCTTAATCAGCAATTGATGTATGTAATCTCGCGTAACCTCCATGTTATCTGGGAATTGCACACAAAGATAGCGATTTCCTATGAAACTCCCATTTACTATTCCTCCTCTTTATTAAAGGAATGGAGTAGTTTGGGTTAAAGTTATTATTATCAATCACTTACCTCTGTGTTCAAAAACTTGGGATAGTCACAGGGATAGTTTGAGGCTGGCTGAGATGCCAATATTTGACAGAAAAAAGACCTGATAACTATCCCACCTTAATTACTCTATCCAATAATCGAAATGAACCAACTCTTTGGCTGTGTCATAGGGGACAAATACTGTTTCTCCTGAACACCACGATGTCCAAAGAAAGGCACATATTCCATCATCATATAAACTGAGGTAATAAATCTTCGGCATAGAGTTTAATATCCAATAGCCACCCCAATGACCATAGTGTACATAAAAGATTCTACTGAGATAAGCCACCCTACGCTTGTTGATATTAGTCACCAAGCGTCCAAATCCATAAACACCACCAAGATACTGTGAAAGGAGTTTTTCAATCTCAGGAGTCATATACAGAATGACCTTCTCTGAATCAAAACCAGGGACATATGCAAAGCGTTCAAGGGCCTGTTGTTTCTCCTCATAACGAGGTCTGTACTCATCACTAACATCAATTGGAGGATAACTACCTTGATACCGCCTAATCTCAATGCAACAAGGCATTGAATAGAATATCGAGTTATCAGGTTGATTCTTGTCAGAGTACTCGGACATAATTCTGTTTATTGCTTGATTCACCACAGAATCTGTTGAGAAAGTCCGGAGTTCAAGAGACCATCCTTTCCAGTCTTGTATAAAAGCATCGATGTTCTTCTTATTTAAACGGTGATACTTCTTATCCTTGACAAAGGTTGGTTCAACAGGAGGAGATAACGATAGCGTATCCTGCTGCCCTTGTTCTCCATATGATTTATTTGTGGAGGAACCAGAGCAAACAAATACAATCAAAGCAATTACAATTGTAGAAGTAAGCAAGCCATATGTCCTTTTACCCTTCATACTTACAAAGTTAACATTTATTTTCTCTTATTCATAGCCTTACCAATTATGGATTTTCACAAATATAAGAAAAACTGTAACACGTGAATCTTCTCGGCTCGTTGCCGGGGCACTCATCCATTTTAGTCACGGGAAAGGCTCTCTTTCAACTTCGAGAACTACTCTTCCTCTTTCCGACTCGAAGAGTATCATCGGTCCCCAAAATGGCCTAAAAAAACCGATTTTGTGATAGTTTAATATCTGAAAACAATACGGCAGGACCCAAGAGTCCTGCCGTTAAACTTGTTTAATTAACTGTATTTCAGTTAGTTAATTGACTTAATATTCTTCCTCATTAAAGATGTATTTCTATATTGATTATCAATCGTTTAACAATTTCTATGCTTATTTGGACAAACAAACTTCGTTTTCTTCAGTTCTAAAATGATAGTTTGTTAGGCGAAGTGGAGTGGAATAG
>Ga0079305_1001045_pt1 | contig 43105 bp, 39 predicted proteins | sample LMS_cellobiose_e_FD_79183 | JGI IMG/M metagenome (GOLD analysis project Ga0079305, IMG submission 79183) | Rumen-fistulated moose microbial communities from Alaska, USA - LMS_cellobiose_enrichment | ecosystem: Host-associated > Mammals > Digestive system > Stomach > Rumen fluid ... | reverse complement strand
TTAACTGTCTGCGAGCCGTGAACCCTTCACGTCGTCGCCTTTTTTACAGTATCACATCTTTTGAGAGTCAGCCACTTCTTTTACGATTCATCCTCGCTTTCTTTTACCATAGCAACTGCAGTTCTCTGCGTATTGTTGATTGTGGATAATCTGTTTTTTTTGCCGGACCGCCGGATTTGTTTTTGTCTCATTTCTTTTGCCTCATCTCTCCTGTCTTGATTCATCCGCCCTGGACTTTCGCCAGATCGCGGCTGACCGAAGCCCGCTCGATCAGTCTGGGCGGTATGATCACCGTTTCACCCCGCACGCCGGAGACCGCCAGCCGGGCGATCTGACGGCCGATCTCGCTTTCGTCGAAATGGAGCGTGGTCAGGGCGGGATACAGCTGGGAACAGCAGCCGCGGCAGTTGTAACATCCGACGATGCCGATGTCGCTGCCGATCTCGCGTCCGGTTTTTTCCGCCGCCTGATACAGCGGGATTGCGCGGTTGTCGGAGATTGCGATGAAGCCGAGCCTGCCGCGGTTGCGGCGCATGATTTCCTGCAGGTCGCGGATCAGCAGTTCGATGCCGAAACCGGTGTAATTGTGCCGGATTACCTGAGCGTCGGAGAACTGCATTCCGTTTTCCCCGCAGGCCCGGCGGATTCCTTTGACCATCAGGTTGGAAATATCCCCGTTCAGACCGCGGCGACGGTATTCCGCCGCAGGAAGCCGGTCATGCGTCAGGAAAAACAGCTCCTCGCAGCCGGTCGACAGCAGATGTTCCGCCGCCTGAAACGCACCCTGTTCGAAATCGCAGAGGATTCGATTGGCTTCCGGAAGTTTTTCCCGGCTGAAATCGTGAATGACGATATTGCACTGAAACGGCAGCGGACGACACGCATTCAACACCCGGAAATTGAACCAGTGATTGCCGTGGACCACCAGCGGGCCTCCGGTTGTTTCCGCAAATTCCAGCAGACGGCGGCGGAACCGGTCCGGCGGATCGTGCATGTATTCCGTTTGTTCGCAGGCATAGATCCGGCAGCCGGGCGGAAGTTTACGCTGGAAATTCAGATAAATCTCGCTGAAAAAATCGCCGCAGACCTGCATCATCAGCCCGACACTGTGCAAGGAGGAGTCTGCCGGGACCGGATGCGAAGCGAAAATGCCTTTGCCGTGAACGATCTTCACCCAGCCTTCATCCGCCAGTTTCCGGATGATCTTCTGCGCAGTCAGATAACTGATTCCGAACTGCGCGGCAAGCTCCTGAAGCGTCGGCAGTTTGTCGCCTGCCGGCCAGCTTCCGCCCGACAGCAGTCTCCGCCATTCTTCATACAGCCTGATCCAGCGCGTATTCCGGTAAGTCATTGTTTTCACCCTTATTTTTGTCTAAATATATATTCAGAAAACAAAAAGTCAAATGTCAAATTCGTTTTTTCGCAGAAATCCGATGAAATGCGGTATTGAACAAACTCGAAGCCGAAGACCCGCTGTAATCCGGGGCGGTTACCGGTTGGACCAGGAGCCGTAGAGTTTCCGTTCCGGCACGGAATAGCGCAGCGTCAGACCGCCGCCGTTGGCATGGCGGTCGTTGTGGAAATAATATGGCTTTTCCCATTTATTGGAATCATGGTAAGAAAGCGGGCCCATATTCTGGTCTTCGTTTACGTCCGTCCGGTTGAGCACGAAACGGTATCTTTGTTCTTTTCTGAACCGTTCGAAATCCTTTTCCGAGACCGTGCAGCTCCATTCGCCGCCATTGTTGATGAAAAAACATTCGCCTTCGATCCGGAAATCCCGTGCCCCTGCGGGGAAAAAACGCTCCCGCATCTTGACCGGCATTTGATAGCCGACCGGCAGGCTTTCGCCCGTGAAAGCATAATTGTACGGGGCAAGTGTGTCGACGGCGAGAAAGAGCAGCGTCGAAGCCAGCAGACCGAGCACGCCGAACAGCTTTCCGGATTTGTGCAGCAGAAACGGACAATAAACCGCGCAGAGCAGTCCGAGTAGCAGAAGCAGTCCAGTCGCCGGATAAAAGAGATTGAGTCCGAACCGGTAAACCGGCCGGATGCGGAAGAGTCCGTTCATCAGGGCCTCCGCCAAAACGATCACCGAAAGCCAGATCATCAGGCTCTGGGCCCGTGAATGCCGCCGCGGTTCCACCGGGGCATCGTGAAGGAGCGTGGTGCGGCCGGCATAGTAAATCAGGAAGAAATATATCGCGAGCAGGACGATTGCGACCAAATGCCAGGAAAGCCTCAGCACTCCGACGACGATGAAAAACACCGGCATCAGCAGCAGGATTGCCGCCGCGAGAATCAGCCACGTAAAAATCCGATACAGTATTTCCATGACGCCTCCCTTTTCTCCCCCCTTCCGTATCAATATACTGCCGGAAAGTGTTGCTGTCAAACGAAAAACCCGGAATCGGTCCGTTTCCGGACCGGTCCGGGCAAATGGAAATGAATGAGAAACGATTTCAGTCGATTCAATAGCCGCGCATGGATTCGGGATCGAAAACGGTTTCGGTCCCGGCGGTGAAAAAGGATTTCCCTCGCGGACTGGCCGCAACGGCGTCCCCTTCGGCAATTTGCAGTTTGCCGTCGGCCAGATCGTGGAGACGTTCCAGCGTCATCTGGTAGGATTCCCGGATTTTTTCGGGGACCGTGCCGCCGGGACCGCGTTTGTAGAGTTCATATTCGGCCAGACACAACGCCCATTCGCGGACGAGGTCGCAGGCCGGCAGCGGCGTCTGATAGCGGCCGGCAGCGTAACTGTCGATCAGGGCTTCGGCGCGGGCGATGATTTCCGCCGTGAGGGTGGAGGCCGCGGCTCCCGCACCGGCGCACAGGGCGGTCAGACGCGCGGAGGTGATCCTCCGTTCCAGTATATCCGAGGTAAGATAATTTCCCATGATGGTTTTCCTTTCCATAAAAAAAGAGAGGACGGACGTCGGGATGGAAATGCGTCCGCCCTCTCCGGAGGCAATTATGAGTTATGATTTCAGGCTTTGCCGCCGCGGTAGATCAGGTGCGGGAAGGCCAGGAACGCTTCGCCGCGGGCATCGGAACCGTAGATGTATTCCTTGCGGGCGAACACGTTTTCGTCGCTGTCATGATCCAGACAGGTCAGCGTCGGCAGTTTGCGCTGCTGGACGAAGACGGGCTTCAGGACGCCGGCGGTGGCGCAGAGGAACCAGAGGTCTTCGTTGCTGCCGGAAAGTTCGGGCAGGACGAGCAGTTCGGCCGAACCGTTCCAGGGGTTTTCCGTGGCGCCGACGCCGGAAATCGAAGATTCGCTGTGGGCCTTGAGCGTCAGACGGTCTTTCAGAATCGAAAACGCGGTCGCTTCATTGGCCGGACCGACGATCAGCAGGTTCGGGACGATGCCCAGCGGTTTGCCGTTGTGCCCCTTGTAGCCCATCATTGCGGCGCGGGCCGCGGCATAATTTTCGGCGGAAAGCGTGCCGGAAGTCTTGTTGGCGATGGTCGAATCGCCGTAGGTGCGGCTGGTGGAGAAAAACGCGGCGCCGTCGATCCAGTTGTTTTCGGAAAGCAGCGCTTCGACTGCGAGCTGCTGCCAGAGTTTTCCGGCGTTGTAGCCCATCTGCGCGATCAGCATGGAGTAGATGCCGTACTGATCGTCCTCGATGTCATTGCGCGGAATGGCCACGGTGTCTTCGAAGTCGCGGTTGACCACTTCCATTTTCCGGCTGGTCAGATTTTTGATTTTGCGGTCGCCGTTCCATTCGTTCATGCCGCCGAACTGTTCGAGGAAGGGGTAGATGTTGGCGGCGGCGCCGGACTGGACCACGCCGCAGAAACGCTGCCAGGAATCGGGCACTTCCTCCAGAGCCGAGGCGAAACGGGTCTGGAAACCCTGAAACAGAAAATCCATGTTTTTCCGATTGATATCCATGATGATGAAATCCTTTCTTTTTTACAGTTCGATGTTGCCGATTTCGACGATCAGCTGTCCGTCGCCGTCGATGTCGCGCAGAATCCCGGCGGGAATCTTGTTGGTGCCGCCGACTTTGCCGACGGTGTGATCGTCGATGACGTAAACGGTCTTGTTCAGTTCGGTCAGCGCGAGCGCTTCGGTGCTGGTGCCGTTGTCGTATTTGAACACGCCGGTTTTTATGATGGCGCGTCCGTCGGGGGTGAACCCTTCGACCCGGCCGAGGACGACCAGCCCGGAGGCATCGGAAGCGGGTTCGACCTTGCCGGTGGCGGTGGCGATCGCGGCGATGGAGCCGACGTAGAGCGAAGTGTTGGCTTTGACGGTTTTGATGCGATGGAGTTTCTGCGCATGGCAGAGAACTTCAGCGGTGTTGCGGTTGGCGGTAAGGGCGGACATCAGCATTTTCCTTTCATTTTCAGGTTGACATCATTTTCCGTCAGGCCGAGCAGACGGAGGATTCTGGCTTCTTCGGAATCGGCCGCGAATGCGGCGGGGGATTCCGGAAGCGGGGCCGGAGCCGTGTCCTGATTGTCGGGCACGATCCGGGGTGCGGCGCTGCACCAGTCGGCGAACGCCGCGGGGTTGGAGCGGGCGAAATTTTCCGCCCAGGACCGCAGATTTTCGGTCAGTTTGCCGTCGGCGAACGCCTGACGGACGGCCTGTTCCGCATTCCGGTCGCGGACTTCGGCCATTTTTCCGGCAGCTGCGGCGAGGTCTTCCAGACCGTTGGCCGCCAGAAAGTCACGGAGATTTTTTTCCGTTTCGGTCAGTGCGGTCAGCCGTTTTTCGACGGCTTCGCGCTGCGTCTGTTCTTCCGCGTCGCGGAACGCTTCCAGACCGAGCTGTTCGAGGAACGAGATCATTTCTTTTCCTTTCTCGTTGGGTTGGTTTTCAGGTCCGGACTGGACCTGAGGGTGATCTGCGGACGCTGTACTGGCGTCACCGGACGCGGAAACGGGCAGGTCGTCGGCCACGAGGGCCGGAATCCCGTGCATCGCGGGGTGGTTCGTAAGCGCCGCCGAGTGTATGGCCGTCACCCGTTTTCCGCTGCGCGAAAAATAGAGTGTCGGCGAAAAATACCGGTACTGTCCCTGCAGCAGAAAATCCTGTGCTTCGGCAGTCCAGTATTTGACTTTGGCGAGTATGCCTTCTGCGGTTTTTTCCAGACGGTCGATCCAGCCGGCGGCCGGCGCTTTTTCGCCGCTCAGGCTCTGGTGTTCGTAATCGATGACCAGATCGCGGCCGCGGGTGATGAAATCCTGTATCACGGCATCCGCGTCCTCCGGGGTGAAATCGAATTCGCCCCGCTCGCCGTTTTTGGTGTAGGTGTTCCGTCCGAAACGGATCAGCAGGAAAGTTTCGGGCAAAGTGCGTTTGACCGGGTCGGCCACCGGGCCGCCCTCGAAAAATGCAAGACGGGAGTTTTTCATTCGGAGATTCCTTTCCGTTTCATGAGCTGAATGCCGAAGGTGTTTTCGATCCAGGCCGGATCGGCGCGGAACCCGCTGTCGGCAAGTTTTTTAATGATTTCCGCTTTTTCGGTGAGATTTTCCGGCATGGAGTAGTCCAGCACGAATTCGAGGGTATCCTCGGTCCCGTAGCGGAAACGTTCCAGCGGGGCGATGATCTGACGGTTGACCGTTTCCATCAGGGCGCGGCAGTCCGCTTCGAGAATATCGCGACGGACATTTTCCTGAATCTGGCCCCGGCTGAATCCCATGGCTTCGGAACTGGAGGCGGTCTGGCCCAGAATCAGCAGCGCGGACAGTTTGTCGATGTAATCCAGCCAGTGCTGGTAATCGGTGCTGCCGGAAGCCGAGGATAGAATCTGCAGATCGGAATCGCGGGTGATCACTCCGGCGCCGTCCGCTCCGACTTTCGCCAGCGATGCCAGAATGGAAGCGCGCACCGATTCGTTTTCGAAATCGTCCTCGCGGATTTTGGCGATCAGGAACGGAATGCCGAATTTTTCCAGATAACGGGCCCGGTCGCGCATGGCGTAATGCTTGAAGAAATAGAGCCACAGCAGCGGCCGCAGCAGACCGCCCTGCTGACACGGTCCGGCCTGAAGTTTATGCGTGTGCAGCACAAACTGGTTCGGATGATATGACGCGAGCGGTTTCGGTTTGCCGGTCAGCGTCAGCAGCGCGGGATTGCCGGACCGGTCGAAGACCCAGTTCGGAGCGCAGACTTTCCGGAACGACTGGATTCCAGCGCCGCCTTCCTCCCACAGAATCGCCGCGCCGGCATAGCCGAACGCCAGCGCGTCGAGCAGATGCCGCAGCAGCGACTGGATTCCCGCGCGGGCCAGAATCGTGCTGATTTCTTTTGCCCGGACAGGGTCCTGACCATGCACCGACCAGTCGCAGGAGAGGACCGAAAGAATCCGGGTCTGCAGATGAGCGGCGATCGCCGGTTCCTTTTCGATCATGCTGCGGTAGAGCATGGCTTGATCCGAGGCTGATCCGGCATCCGCATCCTCGGTCGCTCTGCGGATCAGGCCGGCGGTCAGTTTCGGACTGCCGGTCCGGTTCCACGAGCAGATGAATTCATCGAATTCCCCCGGCTGATTCCGGGGGACCGGACTGATGTTTTTCCGGCGGGCCCTTTCCTCGTGGGAAAGCCGGTCCGCGGAACGGTACTGTGCTGCGGCTGTTTTCAGCGCAGCGGCTGGTTCGGTTTTCATTACGGTGACCTCCTGGGTTTACACCCTTATGCGAAACGTCAAACAAAAGTCTTCCGAAAGCGGGTCCGCCCGGCATGAAAATGTTTTTTCACGCTCGAAAAAAGGCCCGGAACCGCGTCAAACAAAAATCCTTACTCCGGTTGATTTCTGCGGATTTCCGTGTATATTACAAAAGTGATTGTCAGATCATTCTGAAAATGGAAAGGAAGCGGGAAATGGGAAAATGGATTACCGGTGATGTTCACGTCCATTCACACTGCTGCGGCGACGGTTCGCTGCCGGTGGCGGAAATCGTGGAACACGCCCGGCGTTATTGTGATTTCATCGCGATCTCCGGACATGCCCGGCATCCGGACCTGTTCCGAATCGAAAATCAGTATGCCGAGGTGCTGGAAGCCCGTAAAAAATTCGATATGCCGATCTTCAACACCGGCGAAATCGAATTCCCCGTTCCCCGGCACGTGATCGTGCTGACTGAGCCGGAGAACCGGGAATACGAACTGCTGCAGGCGCTGGTCGACCGGTTCGACCGCAGACTCGGGATCGAAGGAATCGAACCGGCGGTCCGCGAACTGGAATTCATCCGGCAGTGGGGCGGCGATCCGCTGATGATCTTCAACCATCCCAACGCGCCGGACGTGCCGCTGGAAGCGCTGCAGGCTCTCGCGCCATCGCCGTCTTTCCGGATTATGGCGTGCGTGGACCGCGGCGAACGGCGAGCCCCGCAGACTTGGGACATCGGCGCCGAATGGGATCAGCTTCTGATGCGCGGACACCGTATCTATACCCGCTGCGGCTCCGATTTCCACCGGCATTTCAACGACGGCGGCCATGACTATTATCCGGGCGAATTCGTGCAGGATCATCTGTGGGTGGAAAACAATATTTATGCGGACATTCTGGACGCCTACCGGAACGGACGGTTCTTCTGTACCGTGGCCAATGTGATTTCCGATCCGGTCTGGCAGTTCGCGGAGAAACCCGTCCCCGGTGCGCCGGAAACCGGCCTCCGGCTTGCGTTCGAGGTCAATCTGCCGCTGGAACAGGTCGAGATCATCGGCGACGGCAAACCGCTGGCTGTGTTCCGCGATATTTCTTCCCGGTTCGAGTATGAAGGCCACCTGCCCGCCGCTTCCTATTACCGGGTCCGGGGTCTCGGCAAGCCGCAGAAACGCGCGTATGGTCAGGAGGGGGAATTCGAACCGCTGTTCCTGCTGAATCCCCTGTTCGTCCGGGAGGCCGTGCCATGCTGCTGACCCGTCCCCTTCATTCCGCAGCGTTCCTTCGGGCGCATGGACTCGGCGTGGAAGTCCATACCGACCAGTCCGTGCCGGAAGATTTGCTCCCGTTCGTGTACGGCGTGCATTTGCCGTATGTCGGATTGAACCTGGCCGCGCTAGACGAAAAGGTCCGGCTGGATTCCCTGCAGTTCCTGAAAAACGAACTGGAAAGGGGCTGCCGTTTCCCGGTGGACCGCATGGTGGTCCACACGGTCGGCATCGAAACGGAAAAAGGGGTGCGGGTCGGCGATTACGAACAGCTGATCCGCTCTTTCCGGGAACTGGCGGATTTTGCCGCGGAAAAAAGGATCATCCTCTGCATCGAAAATCAGGTACTTCGTCCTTCTGTCAAGCGTTTCGGCGACAACGCCGCCGAATGGCTGGCGCTGCCGGGCGACATCGGCCGGAAAAACATTCTGCTTACGCTGGACTCCAGTCATGCCGCCACCAGCGCGGCGATTTACGAGGATTATGCGGTGCGTCTGCATTGCCTGGACGAGTTTCTCAGTCGTCCGGAACTGATCGGCCGGGTTCACTGGTCCGACGCCCGGCTCCGGAACCGGGAAGCGTTGTACAACGACATGCACATGGTCCCCGGCCGGGGCGATCTGCCGCGGGAGTTTCACCGCCGGGTCCATCAGCTGCCCGCGGTCAAACTGCTGGAACAGAAATGCACCGAAGCGGATGTTCTGGAAGGCTTGAAATTCATCGCCTCCCTGGACGACTGACTCCGGTTTTTCGTTCGGAGCAGGGGGTCAGAGCGAATACCGCGCCGCGGCGTCTTCCAGCAGCAGCGCGCACATGTCGGGAAAACTCATGCCCATGGCTTTCGCGGCTTTCGGCACCAGACTGTTCGCGGTGCAGCCGGGGATCGAATTGCCTTCCAGCAGAATGAAGTCGCCGGTGTTCACATTGACCATCAGGTCGACCCGGAGAATATCCCGTGCGCCGGAAAGTTCGAAGAAGCGCAGCGAGGCCGCGCGCAGTTTCTCCTGAATCGGCTCCGGTATGCCGGGCGCATGACACAGATATTGCGTCTCGCAGGTCTTGTGCAGGTATTTCGCGTCGTAATCATAGACTTTGGTCGTGTAGCGAATCTCGATCATCGGCAGCGCCTTGCCCGCGATGATGCCCAGCGTCGCTTCCACGCCGGAGAAGAATTCCTCCACCAGCGCCTCGGAACCGTATTGGAAAACCAGGTCCAGCGCTTTCTGCCAGTCCGCCGGAGAATCCGCCACCGACAACCCGTAGGTGGAACCTTCCGAAGTGGGTTTCACCACCAGCGGGAATTTCAGTCCGGCGGGAATCTCCGCATGATCGCGGTCGATCACCGCATACTTCGCGTTCGGCAGTCCGTTGGCGTCCATCAGCCGTTTGGATGCGACTTTATCCATCAGCAGCGCGCAGGCTTTTGAGCCTGATCCCACAAACGGGATTCCGGCGTCTTCCAGCAGTTTCTGAATCCGTCCGTCTTCCCCGAATCCGCCGTGGAGCACGGGCCAGACGATGTCGACCTCTTTCATTTCCGGAGTGAGCGCGAGTTCGCGGATGTCATATTCGGATACGGTATAGCCTTTTTCGCGCAGTGCATCGGCAATGGCGTGTCCCGATTCCAGGGAAACATCGCGTTCGCTGCTGCAGCCGCCTTTCAGGACCAGCACATTCAACGGTTTCTTTTTCATTTTCTGATTTTCGGACATTTCGGCAAACCTCACTTCCGGTATTAATTCGATCTGATGGGTGTCATGCACCCGTTTTTTCATTTCCAGCAGCAGCTGACGGAAATCCGCATAACGTCCGGGCTGACTGCCGGGCTTGCGGATAATCCAGTTGGCGTGTTCGGCACTGACCCGGAACGCGCCGCATTCGAGATTTTTACATCCGGCTTCCTCCAGGAGTTTTCCCGCGGGTCCGGCCGGAACGTTCTGGAAAATGCTGCCCGCACTGCGTCCTTTCGGATTGTGCCGGCGGCGTTCGGCTTCGGCCCGGATCAGGGCCGCTTCCGCTTGCGGGTCGACCTTCCGGAATTCCAGCACGGCCGCGGTGACCAGCATGTTGTCCCGCAGGAACGGAGATTTGCGGTAGCCGAAACCCAGTCCCGCCGGCGGCAGGGAAAATTCCCGCAGTTCCCCGGCGGACAGCGAGATCATGGAAACTTCCCGGACGAAATCCGCGATGCAGACCTCCCGTGCGCCGGCATTCATGGCGAGCGCGCCGCCGAGGGTGCCCGGAATCCCGGAAAGTCCCGCCGCGCCGCCCAGCGAATGTTCCAGCGCAAAATGCACCACTTCCGACAAAGAACAGGCCCCTCCGGCCAGAATCCGGGTCTCGTCCAGCTGCTTCAGAATGGAAAAATCCCCGCCCCGGAGCAGTTTCAGAAAAACCGTTTCCGGCTGGGGATCGTCGGTGCCCGCGAAATTCATGCCGCCGCCGATGACTTGCAGCGTCAGCCCGGCGGAGCGAAAACTGCCGATTCTTTCGATTGCTTCAGCGACGGTGCGGACTTCCGCCAGCTGACAGGGAGCCGTTCCGGCACCGAGGCCGGTAATATCGTTCCACTCCGCCTTGCGGCAGAATTTGGCGATGGCGTCAGCAGGGGAAAGCGGCGGCATTTTCATTCGGAGATTACTTTTTCTTGTAAACCGCTTTCGGGTCGAATACCCGTTCGCCGACCACGGTCAGTTCGCCGTTTTCCAGACGGCGGAAGAAACAGGAGCGATAGCCCTCATGACAGGCCGCGCCGCCGATCTGCTCCACCTTGAAGATGACGGTGTCGAGGTCGCAGTCCACCAGAATTTCCTTGACCAGCTGGGTGTTGCCGGATTCCTCGCCTTTTTTCCAGAGTTTGTTCCGGGAACGGGACCAGTAAGTGGCTTTGCCGCTTTTCAGCGTTTCGTTCCAGGATTCTTCGTTGATATAGGCAAGCATCAGGACGTCATTGGTTTTCCAGTCCTGGGCAATGGCGGGAATCAGGCCGCCGCTTTTCTTGAAATCGAGTTCGATCATGATTTCTCCTGTTGACAAAAATAAGTTTTACGGACTTTCCCGTTTTGTTTTCAGTTGAAGGGTTCGGTCAGTTTCTGCGGTTTTTCTTCCGCTTTCTCTGCGGCCGGTTTGGCGTCCTTCTTCGGGGGAGCGTCTTTCTTCACGGTCGGTTTTTCTTCCGCTTTCGGCGCCGGTTCCGTTTTCTTCGCGGCCGGGTTGGCGTCTTTCTTTGCGGCCGGTTTGGATTTCGCTTTCGATTTTTTGACCCGCTTCGCCTGGGATTTTCCGGCGGGTTTTACTTTCCCTTCGGCGACGGCCTGTTTTTTGACCGCTTCCTGCTGGCTGGCGGCTTCCTGTTCGGTGCCGGGCCCTTTGAGCGAGATCGTCAGACGGTAGTTGATGTATTTTTCGGCCGGCGCCACGCCGTGGAAGTTCACGATGTTGCCGGGAAGCGCGGACAGTTCATGCTGAACGGGCGGGCAGATGTTGCCGTCGGCGTCGATCCAGTCGAAATGATACCAGACGGAGAGCTTCGGATCGCCGCAGAAGATCCAGCGGAACCCGCTGGTGCGGCTGATGAGAGCGCTGGCGTCCACGGTCAGCAGTCCGTCGTCGTTGATGAGCGTTTTGGCGTTCAGCAGTTCGATGTTGAAACTGTTGTTTTCGATAAGCTTGATCCGGTCGTCGGCCACTCTCTGCTGGATGGGTTCTTCCGTCATGCAGCCGGTCAGCAGCATGGCGCTGGTGCAGGTTCCGATCAGTAACTTGGCTACTTTCATTGAAATTTCTCCTTTGCTTTTTCCGGGATTCCGGTCTTTGAGAGACCAATATAACCCGGATTGTCTGAAATTCATAATCCGTTTTGCAAAAAATCAATAAGAAATAATGGTTGCGATCAGTTCCAGGTTTTCGGAACCGAGGGCCGTGATGGAGTGGCCTTCGCCGCTCCGGGTCAGAGTGCTGTCGCCGGCCTGAAGAATCCGCTTCACGCCGTTGTCGTCGGTTTCCGCGGTGCCGGAGAGGATGTAATAAATCTCATCCTCGTGTTCGTGCACGTGCCAGCCGATAGAGCATCCGGGTTCCAGCACGAGTTTGGCAAAGAGCCGCATGTTCGGATTGAGTTCGGTGCCTTTGCTGTAGATATGATTGAAGGTTACGCTGCCGTTGCCGCCGCGCACTTTTTCGCGGATTTCCGGTTTCCAGTCTTTTGTCTGTTTGAACATGATTTTTCCTCCTGCGTTAATCAGTGAACCGGACCGAAGATATTGCCGTATTTCCGGTCGTTGAGTGCTTCGGTGAACGCGCTGATCTTGGTGAACGTGCTGCACGGGTCGATGGTCTGGTCCATGCAGTCTCCGTCCAAAGTCAGCAGCGGGACGTTGATTTTTTTCAGTTCCTCGCGCAGCAGTTTGGCGAAACAGCTGTCGGAGAGCGAGCAGCGCCCGAAGCCGTGATTGTAGAGAATGCACCCGGTCAGCTTCGCCTTGAGCGCGGTTTGAACGATGTAAGCTACACGAAGTTTGGGGTCAAGATATCCGGTGGTCAGCAGTTTGCGGGCCAGCGAACGGTAGGGATCGTCCGGGTCCAGCCTTTCCCAGTCCACAAAATTGACTTCCTCGAATACGATCGGCACACAGCAGGTGTCCTCGACGAAGTCCAGAATCTTGGTATCGTAGAACGGCGGCAGGTGCAGCCAGAGAATCCGGTGGGTGTCTTCCAACTGACAGCGGGTCTTCATGATCCGTTCGCGGTCTTGAAGTTCTTTCAGAAATTGCGACTGGATATCGACCATTTCCCGGCGTCCCCACAGCTGCGAGAACATCACGGCGTTGTAAACCGCCTCGGTGCCGCGGATCAGCGGGGGACTGTTCCAGCGCAGTTCATTGCACTTCTGGGTGATTTCCGCCGCTTCGTTGGAAAGCCGGCACGCCTCGGAAAGTTTGCCCGGGTCCATTTTGATTCCCATGGCTTTTTCCATCAGGGCGACCGATTTTTCCAGACCTTCCGCAATGGTTTCCACCGAATTGCTGTCGCTCATGCTGATCGGCGTATTCAGGGAGTAGAACCGGTCGGACACGCCGTACTGCCGGGTCAGATCGGCAAACACACGTTCGCCCTGCTGACAAGGCTGGGAGGTCGAAACACAGAAATCCGGCACCGGCAGTTTCGAGCCTTCCAGCACGCGCAGGAAGGAACAGGTTTCCGCCGTGAACCCTTTGTAGGCGGCCATATCCAATGCTTTCTTGATCCGTTTCGGATTCCGCGCAAACAATGCCGCATAGGTTTCCAGAGTCATGATCCGGACTCCGAGCGCATTCAGAATCTCGGTCGGATAGAACAGATTGCGTCCCACCAGCAGATGACTGCCGCTCTTGGAGAAGAATTCGCGCCGGGTGGAATTCGCCCGCATCTGAATGGATTTCAGCGGGATGTCCGTGACATAATCCACCTGCCGGGAGGAAAGCGAGCCGCGCAGATCGGCATACTGCCGGGCCAGACACGCCGCGCCCAGCGCCCCCATTACCCGGTGATATTTCGGAATCAGAATCCGGTTGGACGTGATCTCTTCCAGATAATGCGCCACCGCTCTGTTCGAGGCCACTCCGCCCTGAAACACGATGTCCCCCTTGTAATGGAACAGCAGTTCGCCCACGCCGGAGATGATCGTCCGCGCCTGCGCCCGGCAGGCCGCGCCGATGATTTGTCCGATCGGATAACGGTTCTTGAATTTGTTGATGGAGGTGGCGCTCAGCACGGCACAGACGCTGGAAAATTCCAGTTCGGTATTGTAATCGGCCAGTTTTTCCATTTCCTCGACGGGGATGTTCAGCTTCAGCGCCACGCTGTCCAGAAACGCACCGGTCCCGGCCGCGCAGATTCCGCTCATCTTGGAATTCCACATGTGCATCGAATCATTGTAGATCATCGCCTTGCTGTCCTGACCGCCGACGTCCAGGATCGCTTTGCAGTCCGGATAAAAATGCAGCGCGCCGGCCACGTGCGCGGAAACTTCGCTCACCTTGAAGTCGAACGGCAGATATTTGCGGGTGTCTTCCACGATCTGACTGCCGGTCACGACCGTGCAGGCGATGTTCTTGCGGTCCACTCCGCTGGCGGAAAGAAAATCCAGCACGATCTTTTTCAGGGCGCCGTGGTTGCACTGCCCGCATTGCGCACAGTGACCCGTGCAGCTCACCGCGTGTTCCACTGAGGCCGGACGGGTTCTCTGATAGATATGATGCCGGACTTCACCGTCCCCGGACATGAGAACTGCCTTGAACGTGGTCGAGCCAATGTCGATTCCTAAAAAATATACACTCATTTCCTTCTGCCTATGGTTCGGTAACGGGACCTCGGACCCATTTTCGTAATATAGCATCGCCGAAACGGTTTTTCCATATTGCGGATAAAAAATCTTTGAATCTTTTTTGAGTTTCCGACTTCGTCCGGTTCTTCCGGGAACTTTTGCCCGTTTCCCGCAGTCCAAGAAAAAAGCATGAGCATTATGCCGTGCGAACAGAGGAGGTCTTTATGTCGGCAATCCGTCCCGTCCCCGATTTTACCGAAGCTGCCGTTTGTCCGGACCGTCGATGGCAAACGGGGCTGTCATGAATGGAACCATCCCATGCCGCTGGCGGGGGAGTTCCTGCATCGAAGTGACTCCGCTGCCATGTCTGCTGACGGTTTTCGGCGCTCTCGGCGATCTGGCTGCGAGAAAACTTTTTCCCGCGCTGTTCAATCTTCAGCGCCGGAAACTGCTGCACGAAAATTCCGGCATCGTCGCCTGCGGCCGCCGCGGCATGAGTGACGACGATTTCCGCGAATACGTCCGCACTCTGCCCGCGTTTGCCGATGCCGATGCCGTGGCGCTGGACTCGTTTTTGAACCGGATGTTTTATCTGCCGGGCGATTACCTGCACGATGATACCGCGCATCGGCTGTCCGGACTGCTGGATGCCGCCGGTGCGAAGTTGAACTGTCCGGATGCCAGTCGGATTTTTTATCTGGCGGTTGCCTCGGAATCCTATCTGCCGCTGGTGGAAAATCTTGCTCGCGCCGGACTGTTGACCGAACCTTGCGAACCGTCCGACGATTGTTCCCGATGGCGGCATGTGGTGTTCGAAAAACCGTTCGGGTACGATTCGGCCAGCGCGGTCGAACTGGAACATGGTTTGTTCCGGTATTTGACCGAGCGTCAGATCTACCGGATCGACCATTATCTCGGCAAGGAGACGGTCCAGAATATCCTGATGCTCCGTTTTGCCAACCTGATTTTCGAACCGGTCTGGAACCGCAATTACATCGACTCGGTCGAGATTATCGTGACCGAGACGGTCGGCGTGGAACATCGCGCCGGATATTTCGACCGCGCCGGACTGCTGCGCGACATGTTCCAGAATCATCTGCTGGAAATGCTTTCCCTGGTCGCGATGGAATGTCCCGTCGCTTTTTCCGCCGACCGCATCCGCGACGAGAAAGCGCGTCTGCTGCGTTCGCTCCGGCCGCTCGACTCGAAAGAACTGCTGCTGGGACAATATGTCGCCGGACACGGCATGAAAGGGTATCGCGAGGAGCCCGGCATTCCGCCGGATTCACGCACGGAAACCTTCGCCGCACTAAGTCTTTTTTGTGGACAATCCGCGCTGGAAAGACGTGCCGTTCCGACTGTGCAGCGGCAAACGGCTTAACGAACGCGCCAGCCGGATCGTGCTCAATTTCAAAACGATCCCGTACAGCATTTTTCCCGGTTTCCGCGAATACGATCTGGCCCCGAACCGCCTGGTCCTGACCGTGCAGCCGCAGGAGGGGCTGTCGCTGGAACTGACCGCCAAGAAACCCGGTCCGAAACTCTGCATGGGCGAACTCGCGCTGGATTTCCGTTATTCCTCCATTCTGGAACCGGGCGAGACGATGCCCGACGCATACGAACGGCTGCTGCTGGACTGCATGCTGGGCGATCAGACTCTGTTTCTGCGCAGCGACACGGTGCGGCTGGCGTGGGATTTCCTGGCGCCCGCTCTGGCGGCGAAGGAAAACATCGTTCCGGTGCCGTATCCCGCCGGCAGCACCCCGGAGGAAATCTTCCGTCAACGGCGCTGATTCAGCGTCTTGTCCGAACTTGACTGGAAAATCTTTTTACCGGCGGAATTCATTTTTTTTCAAAATTATGCTTGCATTTCCGGATTTTCCGGTTATATTATGGATTATGTTCAACAAAATCAACAAAAATATTCCGGAGTGCGGAACGGCGGCGGGGTGATCCCGCACAGCGTTTTCCGGCCCGCTGAAAACGAGGTGCGGGATGATACCCAGCGATCATTTTGTGCGTTTCTACAACGAGGTTTTCAAGTTTCTGGATGAAAAAAACGGTCTCCGGGCATATTACGATGAGATCAGTTGTCATCAGGAACTGCATTGTCTGGACCTTTTCCGGACGAAGGGCCTGCGGGGTGTTTATGATTATTATCAGAAGATTTACCGGGAGGAAAACTGCGAGGGCACGGTCACATTGAATGACCATGAACTGGTCATCCGCATGGACCGCTGTCCGAGTCTGACCAAGGCGCTCGACAACGATGCGGGCTGCTGCCCGGTCTATTGTCTGCATTGTCCGGGGTGGACCGCGGGTCTTTACCGGAAGGCCGGGCTGTATCAGATTTTCGACCTGATGGGGCTGGACGATCCGCGCTGCGTGGAATGGATTTACGATGACCGCACTTTGGCCGAGGCGAAATACCGGGAACTGCTCCGGACCGTTCCGGCCGAGCGGCTGCGGCTCAGTTTCGAGCTGAAAGAATCCGGGGAGAAGCATCATGATTGAATTGCCTGAATTGAAGCCGTCGACGTTGGCGGACGAGGTGGAAACGAGTCTGCTGGAGTACATTCAGCTGTCCGGACTGACACCGGGCGATCCGCTGCCGAAGGAAGAACTGCTGGCGGATCGTTTGAAGGTCAGCCGTCACATTGTCCGCGAGGGTATTTCCCGGCTGAAAGCGCTTGGTCTGATCGAATCGCGCAAGCGGCGCGGCATGACGCTGGTCCGTCCCAATGCGTTTGCGCCGGTGAGCAAGCTCGCGGAAGCGAAGCTGTTTTCGGATTCGGACTGCCGCCAGATGATGGGGATTCGCGTGGTCATGGAACTCGGCATGGCGGAATTCATCTACGACCGGAAAACGCCTGCGCTGCTGGCCGAACTGCGGAAATATGCCTCCACCAGACAATACTGCCGGGACATGCAGGAGGAAATCGATTTTCATACCCGGCTCTTCGCCATCGGCGGCAATGCGATGGCGAGTCAGTTTCAGCAGACTTTGACGGCCGCGTTTCAGCGGCACGAGGATCGTCCGCCGCGCGGGAGAATGCCCCGGACTCCAACCCACCTCGATATTTGCGATACGCTCGAAAACGGCACGACGGAAGAATTCCGCCAAGTCATGCGGAAACATTTTTCTCCGTATATCGACTGGTAAAAAACATCAGGAAAGGATTTGATTCATATGAAAGCAACCGCATTCGATCTTCCGCACGGACTGGACAATCCGCGCAATTCCGAGGGGTCGTTCCTGCTCGCGAACGACGGCAGGATCCGTTTCATTTACACCCGCTACTCCGGCGAAAGCTGGGGAGACCACGCCTCGGCCGATCTTGCGGAAATGATCTCGACCGACGGCGGCGATACCTGGCAGGACCGCGGGGTCGTCATCTCCCGCGGGGACGCCAAAAACATCATGAGCGTTTCCCTGCTGCGTCTGCGGGACGGTTCGGTCCGGCTTTTCTATCTGGAAAAACGTCCCCGGCCCGGCGGTATGGCCTGCATTCCCATGATGCGGACGTCCGACGACGAGGGTGAAACCTGGTCGGATGCCAAACGCCTGATCGAGCACAACGGTTATTACGTGATGAACAACGACCGCGTTATTCAGTTGAGTTCGGGGCGGATCGTTCTGCCGCTCGCGTTTCATGCCTGGCGTTCCGGAAACCGATTGCGTCCGGGCGTGGTTTTCACGCTGTTTTCCGATGATAACGGCGAGACTTGGACGGAATCCGACACGATGCTCATGCCCGAGCTTCAAACGGAAACCCGCGACGGTTTTCAGGAACCCGGCGTGATCGAGCTCGAACCGGGAAAGCTTCTGCTCTGGATTCGCACCTCGCGCGGTTTCCAGTTCCGCTCGGTTTCATATGACGGCGGCAATACCTGGAGCGCTCCGGTGTCCGATTTGAATTTCCCCTCGCCGACCTCGCCGATGTCGCTCAAACGCGACCTTGCGACCGGTTTCCTTTACGCGGTCTGGAACGGCACGAACCGTCAGCTTTATCCCGTGCTGCCGAAGACTACCGACCGCACGCCGCTGGTGCTGATGCGCAGTTGTGACAACGGTGTCAAGTGGGAGAAAACCGAGGCTGTTCTGGTGGAAAAGGACCCCGATCACGGTTACTGCTATACCGCGATGCTGTTTCACGGCCCCAGTCTGCTGCTGGCCTATTGCTGCGGACTCGTCGGGACCGGGCCTTCTCAGATGTCGCAGCTGCAGGACCTGCGAATCCGCAAGATCGGCCTGGACTGTTTTTCGGAGAAACAGCCGTAACTGTTTCATGTACATTCTTCAAAAAAACAAAATCAATAAAAGGAAAACGAGATGAAAAAGAAAACCGCCGCCAACGCATATTTCATCTTTGAAGCGAAAATGAGTCGTTTTACCCTGATTGAGCTGCTCATAGTCATTGCGATTATTACGATCCTGGCTGCGATGCTGCTGCCGGCACTCGCGAATGCCCGTAAAGTCGCCGTCAGCAGATCGTGCATGTCGCGACTCAAGGAATTTTCCATGGTCATTATGCAGTATGCGGATGATTACCGGGATTCTTTTCCGCTGGGAGTCGAAGGAACTTCCTACTGGTGGACTGCACTGAAAGGATACGGTCCGATCAAGAACTATCCAATCAAAAAAGGCATTTGCGGCGGATTCGATGATCCGCGGCAGAAAAAGCCGCTGTTCTACTGCCCCGCCGATGCATTCAATGTTTATGACGTCACCTATGCCGACAAAAATATCCCCTGGGTCTATTTTGTTCCGCCCAATTTCAGCATGTGGGGTCGGGAATGGTGCAATTTCAGAACGGCAAAAAAGCATTCACAGAGATTCCTGCTGACCGAAACGGGACGGAGGACGCAATATTCCAGTCCGAGTTCCAAATATTTCCGGACTTCCTGCACCACCATTTTCCCTCATCAGAAAAAGATGAATATTGCGTTCATGGACGGCCATGTCGCCAGCTTGTCTGAAATTCTGCCGTATTTTTGGACCGGCGGCGGAGGCGATGCCGGTGCTCAGAAACAATGCCGGGAATACTGGGATTACATGTATTGAGAGAGGCTTCTTCCTGACATGGCGAAGGAGTTTATTTCACGTATAATGAACATAAGAAAGGATTTGGAAAAAATGAAAAAACTTTTATTGCTGACCCTGCTGCCTGCAGCGCTCACGTTATCCGGCAAAGACAAAATCGAAGCAGACATGGAACGGATCGCGGATCATGCATCGAAAAAAGTGAGGGAGGCGTGGACCTGGGTCTTCTACGGCGATTCCATCACCCACGGGGCATCGCATACCTGGGGCTGGCGCAGCTTCCCCGAAATCTTCCACGAACGGATCCGCTGGGAATGCCGTCTTCCGCATGATACGGTGATCAATTCCGGAACCAGCGGGAACACCACCTTCGAGCTGCTGAATGCGAGCGACTATAAAAGAAGGGTCAAACGCTACAATCCGCAGGTCGTTTTCCTGCTCATCGGCTGCAACGACATCGTCAAAAACAAATGCAACGGAGTCGAAGGATTCCGTTCCCGGCTCGAAGAACTGGTGAAACGGCTTCAGGCGGACAAGATCATCGTCGTTCTCCAGACCTACAATACGATCTATGTCCAGCCAAACTGGGGAGAGAATCACCAATATGTGCGGCGGGCGAAGGCTTTCCCCGCATTCAATCAGGCCATTCGCGATACGGCCGCCAAATATCAGACGATCCTGATCGATCACGAAAAATACTGGAAGGAACATGCCGCCTCGCCGGAAGTGCTGAAGCAATGGCTCGGAGAATATATCCATCCCGGTGCGCGCGGACATCTGGAAATGGCTAATCTCATTTTGAAAACGCTTCACTTGTTTGACGAAAAAAGCAGATGCAGTCAGGTCAAACCCTGCAATCCGCCGGATTTGCCGAAAATGTGAATTGCAGGAATCCGAAATTGTTTTGAAATTTCAACCTCCCAAAAAATGGATTTTCATAAATGAAAAAGAAAGTCATCAGTGCAACGGTCACGCCGCTGCTGGAAAACGGAACCCTCGATAAAGAAGGGTTGAAAAACATTCTCGAACGCAACATCCGGCATGGCATCGATGGCGTTTTTCTGTTCGGCTCGATGGGCGAATGGGGCAGTTTTTCCAACGCATTCAAGGAAGAAGCAGTCGAGCTCGTTTGCGGCTGCGTGAACCACCGGATGGAAGTGCTGGCCGGGATCAACGCGACCAGTCTGCCGCTGTCGCTCGAAATCATGAAATCTTACCGGAAATACGATTTCGACGCCTACGTCTTCATGCCGCCGGGCAAGACGTCTTCGCTCGATCCGGTGAAATCGGTGCTGACCGTGCTGGACGCCGCCGACCGGCCGGTGTATCTGTATCATTGTCCGCCGAACAACGGAGTCAATTTCACGCTCGGACAATTCGAGACCATGATGCGGCATCCGAACCTGAAAGGGATCAAGAATTCCTCCTCGAACATGTGGCTGCGGCGCGAGCTGCTGCTGATGCGCGCGGAAAAAGGCTTGAAAACACTGTTTTTCGAGGGACAGGAATGGGCCGCGGACGAGGCGCTGATCGCCGGATACGACGGCATGATCTGCGGCATGGGCGCGCTCTGTTCCAAGATGATGCGCAAGCTTGCCGACTGTGTTGACCGCGGCGACATTGCCGGCGCGGTCGAGGTGCAGAATCAGATGATCCGCGTATTCCACGGCGTTTACGGACGCGACATCGAGAACTGCTGGAACGGACAGAAATACGCACTGGTCAAGCTCGGTCTGATCGCTTCGCCGCTGACTTTCGCCCAGGAGATGGATTCCCTGACCGATGAGGCGAAAGCCCGGATCGAAAAGTGTCTGGAAACTTATTTCCCGGAACAGACAATTCCGGCCGAAAAAAACGGATAAAGGAGGGCATATGAAATTGATTTATGGTTTTCTGATACTGCTTTCCCTGGAACTGTCGGGCGGTGAACTGTTGCTGCATTCCCCGGTGCGCGGGGAATCTGTTCCCCTGCTGCGTTCCGACTGGAAAGAACTGGTGGAACAGCGGAAAATGAGCAAGCCGAAAAAGAAAACACTGGATCGGAATCTGCATTTCCCTCTGCAGGTAAGGCTGGTCTGGGAAGGCGGCACACCGCCTTATATGCTGCATCTTTCCGGAGGTTCCGACCACAGGACAATCAACGGGCTTCCAACAGGAAAGCAGAGTTTGGTGAATTTACTGTCCGGCACGAAATATGAATGGAGTATTACGGATGCCGCGGGAAATCATGCGAGCGGTGTGTTCCATACTCAGGCGGGGCCGCGTTTGATCGAACTGCCGGACAAAGAACGCAGTCCCGTCAATCTGCGGGATCTGGGCGGTCGAACCTCGAAATACGGCGGAATCGTGCGTCAAGGTATTATTTACCGTGGATCGGAAATGAATTACGACAAGAAGTTTTCCGAAAAAAACCGGCTGTTCATGGTTCGCGAGTTGAAAATCAGGACGGAACTGGATCTTCGTTATGAAAATCAGATCAAACAGGAAAAACAAACTTTCAGCTCGTTGGGCAGGACAGTAGTCTGGCACCATTATGCGGTCAACGCTTATGAGTCTTTCACATCGAAACAGAATGAACTTTTCCGAAATGCGATCCGGATATTTGCCTCGAAAGAAGCCTATCCGGTGTTCATTCACTGCAAAGGCGGTGTCGATCGTACCGGCGAGATCGCATTTCTGCTGAATGCTGTGGCCGGGGTGTCGGACACCGAACTGATGGAAGATTATGAATTTAGTTCCCTATGCATATTTCCCCGACCGCGGACAATTCCATATTTTCAGCGCTGGCTGAAGGGGATCGCCGCCTATTCCTCGGCTGACAAACCTTATTCGGAACAAGTCGAACGGTATTTGCTTGCCATAGGAGTGACCAGAGAGGAAATCGCTGCGATCAGGGCGAATATGCTGCAGACTGAATCAGAAAAGACAAGGAAAGAATAAATGCTGCGCTATCAGGAAAACAACGAGCTGCACCGCGATTTCCACGGCACGACCAACACCACGCTGAACTATATCGCGGACCATTACGGGGTCGAGGCGCTGAAAACGATCCTGCGGGAAACCGGACACGACGTTTACAAATCCATCCGGGAGAAGCTCGAAAAGGGCGATGCGTCCGAACTGATCGAACATCTGAACTGGTTTTTCTATCGTGAACGGGGCAAATACCAGCTCACCGTGTCGGAAAACGAGATCGTCTTCGAGGTGTTCGAATGTCCGGCGATCCGTCATCTGCGGAAATTGGGGCTGGAGCCGTCGCCGCATGTCTGCCTGCAGACCAGCGAGGTCAACGCGGGCATGTGCGAGGGAACGCCGTGGCATTCCGAGGTAAAAATTCTGGGCGAGGGGCATTGCGTCCAGACGTTCAGAAAGGAAGCCGGTCATGATCCCGAGTGACCGCTTCGGGTGATTCCGCACCGAGGCCGTCAAATTTTACCCGCGAGCGGGGGAAGATCGCGTTTTTGGCACGAATGGCCGCTTATTTGGCACGGAATGATCTTGACGCGGGCAGGTTTTCAGCCTATATTGTCTCCGTTTTCAAATCGACCGAATGAAAGGACGGCAATATGATCGAGAAGAGCTCGAATGCAAATAGGATTTCCGGAAACGGTATCAAATTTCTTTCGGAACAATGGTTTTTTACCGGCAAAGTCGCGCCGGAAACGGCGGCACCGGAGCGGATTCCTTCCGGCTGCCGGAGTTTTCAGCTCGGACCCGATCACGGTATTGATTTAGATACGCTTTGCGGGATTCCGGGCAAACCGGGCGACGTCGGGCTCGTGTATAACGAATTCGAGCTGGATTCGGATCGTCCGCTGGGATTCGGCGCCGGTGCGGACTGGTGGATGGATGTTTTTCTGAACGGCGAAAAAATCTACTCCAACGAACCCTGCGGCAACAGCATTCATCCGTATGCCGCGGACAATCACAATTTTACCGGACACGGCCGGAAAGGGAAAAATCTGCTGTCGGTCCGGATTCGCCGCGGCGGCGCCAGCTGGTCGTTTTTCATGAAGGAAAAAGCGTATGGTTCCGCTCACCCCGAACTGCCGCTGACCGTGACCGTCGATCCGGCCCGCGTCCTCGGTCCGATCAAACCCATGAACGCGGTCAACAACGGTCCCGTCCAGCCCAGGCGCGGACCCGACAACATGGAAGCGTGGCGGGCGGCGAAATTCCCCTGCGTCCGGAATCACGACGCGTCGTTCTTTTCGGGTTACGGCGGTGAACATACGGTCGACATTCAGGCGGTTTTTCCGGATTTTTCGCGCGATCCCGCCGACCCGGCGTCCTATCACTTCTCCGAGACCGATCGTTATCTGCAGCGGATTCAGTCCGTCGGCAGCCGCATCTTCTACCGTCTGGGTTCCAAGATCGAGCACGCACCGGAAAAATACGGCACGTGCGTACCGCCCGATTTCCGGAAGTGGGCGGTGATCTGCGAACATATCATCCGTCATTACAACGAAGGCTGGGCGGACGGTTTTGCCATGAACATCGAATACTGGGAGATCTGGAACGAGCCGGACAATCCGCCGGGCAAAAACGGCAGCGCCACCTGGCAGGGCACGCCGGAACAGTTTTTCGAATTGTATGAAACCGCGGCGACGCACCTCAAAAAATGCTTCCCGAACCTCAAGATCGGCGGTCCGGCGCTGCTCGGTCAGCCGGTTTGGCTCGACCGTTTTCTGCACGCGCTCACCGCCGACGGAAAACACGTGCCGCTGGATTTCTTTTCCTGGCACATCTATCCGCCGCTGCCGTCCATCCGGAACAAGGGATTCGAGTATCGGCAGATTCTGGATTCGTTCGGGTATGAGAAAACCGAAATCATTTTGAACGAATGGAATTACGTCCGGGGCAGAACCAAAGAGCAGTTCCTGTACAGCATTCAGGCGGTCCACGGCATCAAGGGCGCGGCCTTCGCCGCGGCTGCGATGTGCCACGGGCAGGATGCGCCGATCGACATGATGATGTATTACGACGCCCGTCCGTCCAGCTACAACGGACTTTTCGATTTCTACACCTGCGCGCCGCTGAAGACCTATTTCGCATTCCTGTGCTGGTCGAAGCTGGCCGAGCTCGGCAGTCAGGTCGAAATCGATACGCGGGAAAAGAACGGGATTTACGCGGTCGCTGCGGCAAAGGACGGCCGGACCGGCATTCTTATCAGCCGGTTCTTCGAGCCGGACGAACTGCCGGGCGACTTGGAGGTCACGCTTGTGCTCAAAAACGGCGATCTGCGCGGCGCGAGGCTGTACCTGTTGGATGAAACGCACGATCTGACCGAAATTCCGTACCGCACGGACAAGGCCGGCAATCTGCTGTTCACGATGAAAGCCAACACCGTGGTGTATATGGAAGCATAAAGGTTCCAGTCACCGCCGTGCCGTCTGATTGGCGCGTTTGCGATATTCGCCGGGCGTGCATCCGTAGTGACACAGGAAACATTCATGGAAATACCGGTGACTGGAAAACCCGCAATCCTGGGCGATTGCCGCGATGGAAAGCGTGGAACTCAGCAACAGGTTTCTGGCGTGCTCCAGTTTGTATTCCAGCTGCAGCTGCTTGGGATGAACTGAAAAATAACGGTTCCATTCGTAATAAAACGCCCGGCGGCTGTAGCCGTATTGATGGATCAGGGCTTCCAGTTTAGCCCCGTGGCGGAGCCTTTCGGCGATTTCCGTGAGTTTCGTTTCCGCATTCAGCGGTTCGAGTTCGGATTCCGATGAATCGCCGCGGGCGACCTGATCGAACGTCATCTTCAGCGCCAGCGCATCGAGCCGGTCGACCGTGCCCAGCGTCATGCGCTCTTTCAGCAGGGAACGGATTTCTTTGAGTGCGCGTTCGAACTGTTCATCCGCGGAAAAATTGAAACGCACCCGGTCCGGCGGCAGCGGTCCGAAAACCGCTTTCAGCTTTTCCGAAACCTTCACGGAGTAGGAAAAAAAGAGTTCGTCATGCGGGATTGCCGTCGTGGTATTCAAGACTCTGCCCGGCGAGATGATGGAAAAAGACGGACGGCGGTCGATTTCGGGCGGATTGTATTTCCCCTTGTTGAAACTGAAACAGACAAAATACCGGTCGACCCGATAATTATTATGCCAGATGAAATGATCGACCATCAGCCCGATCTCATCCAGCGGGAAGGGAAATCCGGAGAGACGTTTCAGCTTCATCAGAGGGTAGATCACCGATTCCATGATTTTTGCATGAATCCTGAATTAGTTTTGCACAAAGCAATATTGTTATATTCAAATCGCCTGAGTATAATATACAACAACGGGAACAAAAAGTCAAGTGAAAGGAAAAAATCATGGTGAAATGCAAGAAACGTTTTGACACCTCATCTCTCATGATTCATCTCTCATACCTCCCAAGTGATCAGAGATCAGTTTTCAGTGATCAGCATGAGGTGAAAAAGGAAACCTCTTTAAACTTATCTCTCATACCTCATCTCTCATCCCTGAAGCGTAAAACGGCTTGCAATTTTACGCTGATAGAACTGCTGGTAGTGATTGCGATCATTGTGATTCTTGCTGGAATGCTGCTGCCCGCGCTGAACAAGGCAAAAGCGTTGGGGCGGAATGCTTCCTGCGTCAGCAATGAAAAACAGATAGGATATGCGTTCGCACAGTACACGGATGATTGGAACAGATGCTTTCCGACATCAATTGCCGGAAGCAGCGATTGGAATGCATTGAAGACAACCTGGCACGGAGCTGTTGCTGCGTATATTACACCGCAGGGGAACTATCTGGATATTCCCAAATGGCCGATATTTCCGATCAATCACCCGTTTATGTGCCCGTCCCTTGCGGCTTACTCCACTACAAGAACATTCGAATGTGCATACTCCGGCTACGGTTACAATGACCCTCTGTTCGGCAAAGTGAATTACCGGGTCGACAAGACTGTAAATGGCACCGCTCGAGTTATCGGCGCTCCGGTCAAGAACGGGTCTTTGAAAGGTGCTTCCGGAACCGTTCTGGTTGCCGACAGCCGTTACTCAAGTTCCAGCAACAAGAAAGGCCATTACAGTGTCGATGATACTACCCGTGTTGCACTCCGTCATTCCAAACGGGGCAATACTTTGATGACTGATGGTCATGTGGAATCATGGAACATTACGATCGTTAATTCGCTTCCGAGTTGTCTGCCATGGAACCGGACCGGTACGGGACGCACCCGAGTAGCATACGGGTCCCATGTTTACAATTATGGTCCGTTCCATTGAACACCACTCATACGGTTGGAAAGTTGCCATAAGAAGAAAACCAATATATTGACAGCCGATTGTTCTGGATTTGACGCAAAGGAGAAAAAGTGAAAGGAAAATGGATTTGGGTTGCACTTCTGTGCAATTTGGGGCTTTTGGGGTATGATGTTGAAAATCCCGCACTGAACAAAGTGCGTTTTATCGAAACTCCGATCCAGAAGGCGGTTACTCTGGTCGCTGATGGGAAACTGAAGTTTGCAATCATCGTTGATCCTGCCGCGGAACATCATCTTCCGAAAAATCTTAGGGTGATTCCCCGCGCCTCAAAAACTTTGGCAGTCAACATGGAAAAGTGCTTTGGAGTCCGTCCGGAAATTCTGGAAATCGGCACAAAGGAAGCCTTAACAAAATTCCCCTGCAGAATCTATGTGGGGCAAAGTGCCGCAACCAGGAAATATGGGATCAAACCGGAAACCGCCGGGCGGGAAGGTTTCATAATAACGACGGTTCCGGATGGAATAGCGATTGTGGGAAACGACTCTTCCCTTGACCCGGAATTCCGGAAAGATCCAAATGACAAACGCGGCCCGAGAAAAGCCACCCTCTGGGGCGTTTACGACTTTTTGGAACGGTTTTGCGGATGCCGATTCTATTACCCCGGCGAAATGGGCTCTCTCCATCCGAAAGCAAAAAATTTGACCATTACTCCCATCGCCTATACCGACAAGCCCTATTTCATCAACAGACATGAGGGGCATGTTCCCAGAAGTTTTGCGAGTGGCAATCGAAAAAAATGGGAAAACCTTCTTGGTCCGGTCAGGGATTTAGCTTCTTTCTGGGAATCCTGGCGGTTGGCAACGACCTCGGAATTCTTTGCCGGACATAACCCGCGGCCGGAACGGATTCTGGCCGCTTATCCGGACATGAAAGATTTGATTTTCTACAAGGCTCCCAACGGGAATCTTTATTATAATCCCGATCAGCATACAGGGAACTATTTTGATGTCACCAACCTGAAATTTGCCGACCTGCTGGTGGAATCCCTGAAAAAATATTATGCCAGCAACGGAAAAATCAACGACGGCTGGGTTCATCTTTCTTCTGAATTTATTCCTTTCGGACAGTGCGATACAGAAGTTCCCCTTCCGGATATGATCAACCACCCCGCAGTAATCCGGGAAAAGCTGATTACAAAAGCCATTTTAGCCAGAGGGAAATTCTATTACAGCGACATTTACGGCAGATTTTATCAATATTTCGGAAATCGGGTCAAAAAAGAACTTCCCGGAAAAAAGATTGTGATTATCCCGTATTCCAAGTATGCTCAAGCCCCTTTGGACAAACGCTGGGTCCTGCCGGACAACTTTGAGGCGCGTGTTTGTTCCGGTTCTCTCCCGACTTATACCCGCAATAAAAAGAAAATGGCAGAACTGAAGAAAAACCTGGAGGGCTGGTATAAGGCACTTGGAAATCGACCGGTGATTTCTCTCTGGCTCTACAATGTTCCGAAAAATCCTTTTGCCCGGGCTGTTGTGCCTCAATTTATCTGCGACATTCCGAAAATTTTCGAAAAAACTTTGGGCAATATGGAGCTGTATCTGGATCACTACCATGAAGGATTGGAGTATTATCATTATTGTGCCAATTACGCCGGTTACCGGGGTATGTGGAATCCGGATTTTGACTATGAAGCCGCAATAGAAGAGCATTGGATCCCGTTTTACGGCAAGGACGCCGGCCCGGAACTGCGTGAATTTCATAAACTGCTGAATGAGTGTTTTATGAAATTCCATCTGCCGCAGGATGATTTGAATCCGCTTTATCCCGTTTCTTACCTTGATAAAATGGAAGCACATTTGAAAAAGGCGCAGAAAGTCGTAGAACCGGGAACCATTGAGGCAAGACGTGTTGCATTCTACCTGACACCATGGAAAGATGCGATTGCAGCGCAGCGCAACCGACACACTTACAACCGCCCGATTTATGGGGCTCATCAGCTTCTTCCTTCCGAAAAAGTCACCATCGACGGGAAAATGGAGGAGCCGTTCTGGAAAGATGTAAAAATTGTTCCCATGATTGACCCCACAGGATCCGGCACGCCTCGGAAAAATCCTCCCGCAATCCGGTTGGCATGGGATAAAACCGGTTTTTACGGATTCCTGAAAGGGAACTGGAATCCCCAAATTGATTCGTCCATCTGGAAGAACTGCAATGTGGAATTGTTCTTTTCGCCCGGAGTGAAAAAGGAACAGTATTTTCAAATCGTCTTTGATGCCGGAGGAAAGACATTCTCTGGACAGAAAGAATTACATCCTGTTGAAAAACCCTTCAATGGTAATTGGAAATTCCCGAACCTGAAATATGCTGTTCTGCATTCCGGCAAGGATTGGTCTTTGGAATTTTTCATCCCGTTTGGGGATATGAAAGTCGATCCGCCGAAAGCATATGAATCATGGATCATGAACTTGATTTCCAATAAAGCCGCCGGTGAAAAAGAATATTCCGCATCCGCTCTTACCATGAACAACAATCATAACATTGATCTTCACGGATATGTCAAATTTCTTGGTAAAGGAGAATAAGAAAATGAAAAATTTCAAAGCATCCGCTGCGGTTGCAGTATCGGTCCTTGTTTTTGCCATATCGGCACAAGTTCCAACGGTCGAGGTCGGAAATTACACGGGCGTGGGCGCAAATAACCTTTCGTTCAATGAACAGGCTAAAATCACCGGTGACAAAAACTTTTATTACCTGAATTTTTTGCAGAGCAAACCAGATAAATATGGAAAAAAAACTACTTTCATCAATCTTTCGGCTCCGCGCGAATATTGGAATTTTGGGCGGGCCCCCATCAATTTTCTGAGCTTGAAAGTAAATGGAATCTCCTTGCGTGAAATCGAGCCTCAGCCAAAATGTGTAAATGCCTGGACCAAAGGAGATCGGGCCGGGGCCGAATTTGTCCTGAATTTTGACGGAGCTAAAATTATTCTGAACGCCTCCATGAAAAAAGGTTCCCCGCTTCTTTTTCTATCCTTTACCCAGCCGGTAAAGCAGTTGGAACCAATCAAATCAAAAGTTCAAATTGAATTCGGCGTTGTCATTTCCCGTCTGCTGACCAAAAACAAAACAACGATTTGGGAGGGGGTTTACGGCAGACAGGCCCTGACCGCCTCACGGGAACTCAAACAACGGAAAGCACCTTTTCAATTGAACCGGCAGGATAAATATCTTATTTTCTCGGATTCCATTTTGGATGGAACGGGAAAAGGAGATGAAAAAGGGGTCGGCCCATGCCTGCTTGTTTTTGATTTAGAGAACGGCATGGCCGGAACACTGAAAATGCAAAACAGATGGCACAGCAGTATTGTATTTTTCCTCCCGCCGGATTTCAAGGAATTCAGATGTGCCATATTCATGCAGAAAAATAAAATCAGCAATGCGGATTTTATGAAACGGTTTGAAGCCGAAAAAGAATCCTTCACCAATCTGGATTGAAAGATTAAAAAACACTGTCAGATCGATCGAAAAATTTTTGACCGGCCGGAAGAATACAGGCGAATTTTTTTCCCGCCGGGTTTCTTCTGCGGCAGTGTTTGAGTATGAGATAACCCCATATTTTTTTGCATAAAACCTCAAATCTTTTGCACAAAATGCCCTTGCCATCTTCATGATTCAGGGTATAGTATGTTCAAAAACCATTCTCAATCGAAACAAAATATGAAAGGGAAAATCCATCATGGATCCTGTCACCATCACTTGGAACACCAAGAAGAAAACCGGGACGGCTATCCGCAAACTCAACGGCGGCAATCTGGCACCCAACATCGCCAACGAAATGGGCGGAATGAACATCCGCAAATCCTTCGCCGAACTCAATCTGGCTTTCACTCGTCTGCATGACGCTCCGCTCACCAATCCCGGCTGCCGGCTGGTGGACATCAGTCACATCTTCCCGCTGTTCCACCTCGACGAGAATGATTCGCGCAACTATGATTTCAGTTACACTGATGACTATATCCGCAACTGCATCGAAGATGCCAATACGCCGATCTTCTACCGCCTCGGCGAATCCATCGACCACTCCGTCAACAAATACAAGATCACCCCGCCGCCCGACGTCAACAAATGGATCAACATCTGCTCGAACATTATCCGTCACTATACCGAAGGACTGTGGAACGGTTTTCATTTTAAAATCGAATACTGGGAGATCTGGAACGAGCCGGAATGCGGCGGCAACACGCGGCTCGATCCCAACGCGAAAAATCTGATGTGGCTCGGCACCATCGAGGAATTCAACGCATTCTTCGTGCAGGTTGCGACCGAACTGAAAAAACGCTTCCCGCACCTCAAATTCGGCGGTCCCGCCCATTGCGGATTCAACAGCAAACCGGACATTACGGAAACCTTCATCAAATACTGCGCCGACCACCATGCACCGCTGGATTTTTACAGTTATCACTGCTATGCTTCCGATCCCTACGGCAAGATTCAGGAAACCCCGGGCAAGATTCGCGAACTGCTGGATAAATACGGTTATCCGCAGGCGGAGATTCACCTGAACGAATGGCATTATTTCCTCGGCGACTGGCACCGGCTGCGCAACGATCCCGATTACAAGGACCACATGTATAATCAGGAAATGAAAGGGCTCGACAGCGCTGCTTTCCTGACGACCGTGATGATCCTCTGGCAGGATACGCCGCTGACTTACGGCGCGTATTACACCTGCGTCGGCAGCGGCTGGGGCTGCTACCGGACCGGCAGCAATGCAGTCACCCCTTCCTGGTATGGATTGAAGGCCTACGGCGATATCGTCCGCTATCCCGTCCGGCTCGAAGCGATCAGCCCGATGAAGGAAGTCTCCGTGCTGGCGGGGGAAGACGAGGCCGGAAACAAGGAAATGCTGATCTCCGCGTTCAAGACCGGCAATGTGGATTACGAAGTGAAAGCGGATATCCCGCTTTCGGCGGCAAACTGCGAGGTCCGGATGCTGGACTTCAATCATTCTCTGTGTCTGCTGGAAAACGTCGTTTTCGAGGGCAATACGGCCCGCTTCAGTTCGGAATCCAATTCCGCCTGCGTGCTGGTGACCGTGAAGAAATAAAACCGCCTCGCGTTTCAACCTCGGGCCGCCGTGATTCCGCGGCGGTCCGGCATTTCAGCAGTCCAGTTCCCGGACGATCTTTTTCAGCCTCGTTTCCAGCCGGTTCCGGATGGTGTAGATGGAGATCGGCGGCATGTGGTAGAGTTCCGCCAGTTTCTTGACCTTGTAGTGCCGGATTTCCAGCAGATAAAATATCTGGTAATGATGCAGACTGACGGATTCTTTCAGCTTCTCCATGCTGCGGGTCAGAATGTGCTCCCGCCATTCTTCCTCGAACAGGTCTTCGGTTTCCGCTTCGGAAAGTTCTTCGCAGGGGATTCGTTCCTGACGGTAGATTTTCCGCAGCATGTCATTGGCGCGGGCCCGGATGATCTTCCGCAGATAATCCCGGAACCGTCCTTTGGCCGGATCGTAGACGAAACTCGGCATCTGGACCGAGAGGGTGATCATGACATTCTGGATCAGGTCTTCCAGATTTTCGTTTTTCAATCCGCAGTCGCGCCCGTGCAGCCGGATCAGCGGCGCGTAAAAATTGTAAAACTGTTCCCATGCGGCTTCATCCCGGCTTTTCGCCCGGTTGAGAATATCATAATCCGTGGTGAATTTCATTCTCTTCTCCCTCACTTCCTTCCCGTTTGATGAATGTTTGCCGGCAATATATCCGGCCAAGCGGAAAGTTTCAAGCGGAAAACAGACGATTCCTGTCATTTTTTAAGAAAAAATAAAATAAAAATTAGTATATTATAAACTGAATATTAACAAAAATTCGATATTCTTCCTCCCTTGAGGACGATGGAGTTTCCCCTTATGCCGCCGCGAACGGCGGAAGCCCGGACCGATTCTTCCGGACGGGTTTCACCGATGCGGATGCCGTCCGCGGGGAAATGGAGTTGAAAAGAATTCAGCGGTTGAGCGCATTGAGCGCTTTCCGGATGATGTTTTCCGTGGACCTCTGATCTTCCGGAATTTCCAGGGCCACATCGGCCACGAGTTTCTGGAACTTCGGGCCCTGAAAGCCCAGGGCGCCCAGCGCGAGAATGGCATCTTCCACCGCCTTGTCGGCCTTGCTCGGCGCAGCTCCGGAGGAGAACGCGGTTTCCGGAGCGATCTTTCCGATTTTGTCACGCAGTTCGATCAGAATCCGTTCGGCGGATTTGGGACCGACGCCGCTGATTTTCTTCAGACTCTTGAGATCGCTTGAGGCGATGGCCTGACAGAAGTTGGAAACCGTCATGCAGCTCAGCACGTTCAGCGCGGTTTTGGCGCCGATGCCGTTGACCGTGATCAGCAGCAGAAAAACGTCCCGTTCCTGCCTCGTGGCGAAGCCGAACAGCGTCAGCGCGTCTTCCCGGACCTGCAGCCAGGTCAGGAGCGTGACGGTTTTCTTTTCATCCGGGCGAGGCAGTTTGTCGAAGGTGCTCATCGGAATCAGCACCTGATATCCGACGCCGTTGACGTCCAGAATCGCCTCGGTAAACGACGATTCGATCAAAGTTCCGGTCAGCTGTGCGATCATTGTTCACCTCCGGGGAGTTGGATGTCCATGGAAATGTCGCTGGATTTGACCGAATGGGTGAGGGCGCCGGCGGAAATGAAATCCACGCCCGTTTTCGCCGCGGAAGGAATCCGGTTCAGCGTGATGCCGCCGCTGGCTTCGAGCTTGGCGCGTCCGTGCACGAACCGCACGGCTTCGGCCATCATTTCATCGGTCATATTGTCCAGCAGGATATATTCGGCTCCGGTTTCGACCGCTTCGGCCAGTTCGGCGAGGGAATCCACTTCCACTTCGATTTCGAGGTTCGGATATTGCTTCCGGGCTCGTTCGACCGAACGGGTGATGCCGCCGGCGCCTTCGAGTCCGGCCAGTTCGCGGTGATTGTCCTTGATCATCACGCGGTCATACAGGCCGATGCGGTGATTGGAAGCGCCGCCGACCGCGACCGCGTATTTTTCGAGATTGCGCCAGCCGGGCGTGGTCTTGCGGGTGTCGAGGATTTGGCAGACAGTTCCCGCCGCGTCCTGATATTTTTTCGCGGCGGTCGCCACGCCCGAGAGACGCTGAAGAAAATTGAGTGCGGTCCGTTCCCCGGTCAGCAGAATGCGGGCACGTCCGCCGACTCGCGCCAGCAGGGTCCCTTTCGGACAAAACGCGCCTTCTTCGACCAGCTTTTCCCACTTTACCGCGGGATCGAGCGTGCGGAACAGCCGTTCGGCCACGGGAAGACCGGCGCAGACCAGGTCTTCCTTCGCCAGAAAGACCGCCGTGGCGTTCAGATTTTCGGGAATGACGGAATTGGTGGTGACATCCCCGGCGTCGCCGAGGTCTTCTTCGAGCGCGAGGGCGATCAGCGTGTCGGTGCGTTTCCAGTCAATTGCGGGCAGATTTCTCATATTAATGGTTCTCCGGAGTGTAAAATTCAGAACAGGTCTGGATCGAAACGGCGCGGCCGGTGGTCATTTCGTAGGAGATCACCGCATAGTCGAGCCGGATGTTTTTTTCAGTGACGTTGAGCCGCGTGGGCATGCCGGTGCGGAATTTGCGGACCACATCGGGTATGTCGCGTCCCAGAATGGAATCATGCCCGCCGACCATGCCGACGTCGGAGAGGAAAGCGGTGCCGCCGGGCAGGATGCGTCCGTCGGCGGTCTGCACGTGCGTATGCGTGCCGATCACCGCCGTGACCTTGCCGTCCAGCGCCCACGCCATCGCGGCCTTTTCGCTGGTGGCTTCGGCATGAATATCCACGATAACGCATTTGACCGTCGGCGGCAGCTGCGCGAGAATTTTTTCGACGGTTTCGAAGGGACACGCCGCGCTATCCTTCATGAAGACTCGTCCCAGCAGGGAAATGACGGCGATTTCGCCTCCGGCGGGATTCCGGAAGACCCCCCAGCCGCGTCCGGGCTGGAGATGGCTGAAATTCGCCGGGCGCACCAGATTTTTGACCGAGAGAATCTCCTGCTCGAAATTCTTCTGATCCCAGGTGTGGTCGCCCGAAGTGAAAACGTCCACCGCTCCTTCCAGATCGTGAATGCAGGTCAGACTGTAGCCGGCGCCGTTGGCGCAGTTTTCGCCGTTGGCGATGACGAATGAAGCCCCGTGACGCTGTTTCAGCGCGGGGATGAGATTTCTGACGGCCGCGCGGCCGCCTTTGCCGACGATGTCGCCCACGAACAGAAGATTCAAAACCGGTCCTGGCATTTTTCCTGAACTTTCCGATGAAAAATCATCAAATTCAATCCGAAATCCGATATTCCGATTGAAAAAATCGGAAAACGGATTATCTTTCACATATTTACGGACAATATACCAGAGAAAACAGTTCTCTGCAAATCAAAAACAGGGAAAAAAATGAAAACATGGCTTAAAACCGTCTTGAAACTGCTGCTGGCCGGCGGGATTATTGCGTTTCTGATTTATCAGACGCCGCCCGGCTTCCTGGATACGCTGCTGAAAGCCGACCGTTACTGGATTCTGGCTGCGCTGGTGCTGTATGGAATCCATATTTTTGCGAATGCGTGGCGGTGGTGGCTGTTGCTTCGGGCGCAGAAGATCGAATGTTCGCTGTGGACTGCCACCTCGCTGACCATGCAGTCGTTCTTCTTTTCTCTGGTTCTGCCCGGCGGCGCGATCGGCGGCGATCTGGTCCGGGTGGGGTTCCTGACCGCCCGGATTCCGAAAGGACGCAAGTTCGACGGCGGCTTCACCATACTGATCGACCGCTTCACCGGGATGATCGGCATTTTCGCGCTGACTCTGGGCATGCTGCCGCTGGTCTGGGACGTGATCTCTTCGGTCAAAGGCATCATGCAGCAGTTCATCTATGCCCTGCTGGCGGGCAGCGTCGTCGGAATCGCCGCTTCCGTGGTGGTTTTCAACCATCGGCTGCTCGAAAAGCTTTCCCTTTACCGGAAACTCTGCGAATTCGGCGACCGGGTTACCCGCGGAACCTATTCCAAAGTGACCAATGCGCTGGATTCCTATTCCAGCTGCCGGAAGGAGATCGTGATCTGCATCCTCGCGAGCGTGGTTCTGGTCAATCTTGTGCTGGGCGTGGAAGCCTGGTGCGTGGCGACCGCGGTGACCGGCCGCATGCAGCCGTTCCTGATCGTGCTGGCCGCAATCACCATCGGCAACATCGCCGGACTGCTGCCGACCACCCAGAGCGGCGTCGGCACCCGCGACCTTTTCGTTATTCCGATTCTTCAGGCAGGCGGCATGTCCTATGAGGCCGCGCTGGCGGTCTCCCTGACCATTACCGCGATCATCGTGCTCTACAATCTTTCCGGCGGACTCTTTTTCGTGCTGACTCCCGGCGCCAAAAAGACCGAGGGCGCGCATGAGTGACCGTCCGCTGAAATCCGCCTGGGTCCAAACCCGCGCGGCTCGCTCGGAAACGTTGCTGGCCGAGATTCTCCGGGCGGTTTTCACGGACCATCAGGCGGCGGATCGGTTCCTGCAGCGGGTCTTCCGCACCGATCGCCGGATCGGCGGACGCGACCGCCGGTTGTATTCCGAACTGATCTTCGGCGTGTTCCGCTGGTTCGGTCCGCTTCAGAAATACAATTCGGGCCCTGCTTTCCTGCTTGCCGGAGCCGCTGCGGCGGAACGGATCGACGACCCTGTTTTCGGCCTTTTTCTGCAGAATTCCGGTCTGGAGGAGTCTGCCGCATCCGAATTGCTGAAACCGGAAAGTCCGCTGGACCGCTTGAACGCTTTTCTGCGGCTGGCCGGAGACTCGCCCGCGAGTTGGGCGGAGTGTCTGCCGGAGTGGTGCTTTTCCCATCTGGATTTTACCCCTGACGAGGCGTTCTTCCGCAGTCAGCAGACTCGTTCCCCGCTGTGGCTGCGGATTCGGCGGCCCGGCGATTGGTCCGCGGTGGCGGATTCGCTTCGGCAGAATGGTATCGAAGCAATGTCGCATGAACGGCTCGGGGCCTGCCGGATTCCCGGCGGCAATGTGAATCTGGACCGCTTGGAAATCTGCCGGCAGGGCCGGGTCGAGGTGCAGGACCTTTCGTCTCAGTGCATCGGTCTGGTCTGCGCTCCGGAGCCGGGGCAGCACTGGTGGGACGCCTGTGCCGGCGGCGGCGGAAAAACGCTTCAGCTGGCCTCGCTGATGTTGGGGAGCGGTCTCATTTATGCGTCCGACGTGCGGGAACGGAAACTCCCGGAAATCAAACGCCGGGCCGCTTTGGCGAAATTCACCAATATCCGCACGAATCCCTGGGACGGCACCCGGCTGCCGGTCGCGGAAAATTCCTGCGACGGCGTGCTGGTTGATGCTCCCTGTTCGGGTTCCGGCCGCTGGCGCCGCAATCCCGAGAGCCGCTGGATTTTGAGCGAAGCGAAAGTTGCCGAACTGGCTGCGCTTCAGCGGAAAATTCTCGATTCCGCCTCGAAAGCGGTCAAACCCGGCGGCGTGCTGGTCTATGCCACCTGTTCGCTGCTGTGCGATGAAAACCGCCTGAACGCGGAGCAGTTCCTTGTTACCCATCCGGATTTCGGGCCGGAGGATTTCACACACCCGCTGACCGGCGGGAAAACGCCCGTTCCCGGACAGGTTCAGATTCTGCCCGCGGACGGCGACTGCGATGCCGCCTTCATCGCCCGGTTCAGAAGAAAAGGAGACCTTTCATGCGCCTGTCGTTCCTGATGTCGTTTTTTCTGATCTGCAGTCTTTCCGCTGCCGAACCAGCGCTTCGCCTGGAATTCGCCTCGCTGCCGCAGACCGCGCAGGCGGTTTCGCGAGCGGGCAACTGCATTGCGCCGCGCTTCCGGGATACGACTGCCGCCGTGACTTTGTTCCTTACGCTCGGAGCGTCTCAATACGGCATGGATCTGACCCGTCCGCTGACGATCGAGTTCTTTGCGTTCGGGGAACAGCCGACGGTCCGGATTATTGCGTACGCTCTGTCGGGAGAGTATTCCTCCCGCGATTCGATCCAGTATCAGAAGGTCCGTTTCCGAGCCCGGCGTCAGGACGGTCTGGCTATGCTCGAGACCGGAGATTTGACCGGGATTCCGGCCGCGGTCCCGCCCGGAAAAAATCTGCGGCAGGGTGAAATCCTGCGGGCCGAGGCGGCACCCGGTCAGCTTCATCGCCATTTCCGGTTCGAGGATTTCAATTCACGCGACCCCGCCGTACGGCTTCTGCTTCGCGGAACGGACGAACTCCTGAGCGGTCTGCGGCGTATGACCCTTTCCTTCTCGGCCGACCCCGACATGCTCAAATTGGAATTGACCGCCGTCCCGCAGGAAAAATCCGCAGTGTCCGCGTGGATGAATCGTCCGCCGGTTCCCCAAGGGCGGATCGAAGTTTTCTCCGGCGCGCAGACTCTCGCCGTGCTGAGGCTGCCGCCGACGGAGACGCTTCGGCGATACGGGAAGGCCTATCTGGAGGCCGGGAAAAAATCTTTCCTGCCGCCGGAACTGACCGCGTCTGCCGACGGCTTTGCGGTCCTGACGGCGGACCCGCGCCGGGGTCAGACTGCCGTCCGGCTCGCCGTCGGGATGAATCCGTCCGCGGCATCTGCCGTCCGGAAAGCGGTGACCGGGCTCGGTTACACGCCTTTCCCCGGCTGGTATCAGTTGCGGAAAATGCCTCCGCTGCTGGTCGGCGCCGGACAGAATGAACTGATCTTCTGCGGCATGGAAAGTCTGGAACGATCCGTGCTGGAAAAGCTGTTGGCTCCGGCCGCATATCCGGGGAATGTTCCCGACGGCCTGTTCGCATGTCTTGACCTGGCGCATCCCGACCGTCCGCTCGCGCTGCTGCGTTCGGAAGCCGGGGTGCTGCGCCTGACTCTGCAGGCGCCCGACCGCTGGTTCGCCGTCCGCGGACCCCTGCTGGACAAACCGCTTCTGCTGCCGGAACGGAAGCCTCGGCGGTGACCTGCGGCTCCGTTCCGTATCGTCGGGAGGATCAGAGCGAATTTTTCTTCCGGCGGTTTCCCAGAACGATTGCCGCCAGCGCCAGAATCACGATTCCGGCAATGACCGTCAGCGCCGAACGGGTCTTATTCCGGTCGGGCAGGGGGTGTTCGAGGGTCTGCTCCTGGAGTTTCCGTCCGGAAACCTCGTCGGCTTTTCTGCGTGCCTCGGCGACTTTTTTCTGCTGTTCCAGCATTTTTTCGATTTGCCGTTCGTAGGCTTTGCGCAGTTCGGGGTCCTGCAGATTCTTCCGGATCATTTCCCGCAGTTTTTCATTGCGGGTCGGCGGCAGGTCGAACTTCCTCATCAGTTCGGCATGGGTTTTCGCCAGCTGTTTTACGGTATCGGCGTCGGCTTTCCAGAATTCCTTGCGGACTGCTTCCAGCATGATGCCGGTCATCTCCTGCAAGGCGGCGGGGTTGTTCTTTTCGAAGAACTCCCGCATGTTCAAGTTCAATTTGTCGTCGACGTAAGTCTCCTTGTATGCCTGCCACAAGTGATCTTCGAGCATATCGGGCTTCATGATCTCCCAGCCGAGCGTATTCCGGAAAACCTCGGTGAACGACCCGGTGGCGGCCGCGCCTTCCTTCATCATTTCCCGGATGTATTTCGGGTTGAGCACGGTGCTGCGGGCTTCGACCATCGCGGCTTCGCCGGCTTCCTGAATCCGGGCGCTGCCGGGATTGCGTAAATCGTTGAAATACGCTCCGGGGTCTTTGCCGGTGACGTGCCGTGCCGCCAGACTCAGACCGCCGGTGAACTCGTAGACATGATCCAGCGACAGCGGACCCCAGCTGTTGGAGGAACGGGACTGCACTACGGTATCGGTATTGATCAGAGCGGCTTTGAAAACGCCGGGGATATGTTCTCCCCAGTGTCCTTCGGTGTAGAGTGCTCCCATATTGTTGAGGTAAAGATCGGCGATGACTTTGGTGTCTTCCCATTTGCCGGTATTTTGCGCCATGCCGGTCACGCCGGTGCCGAAATTGCCGTTCACGCCGCCGAAAATCCGGCTGTTTCCGAGTTCCTTGGCCTGTTCGGCGGACATGCCGGAAGCGATCATGGCTTTCACGACTTCGAGCGAACCGGCTTTGACATAGTTGGCGAATTCCCCGTCGGGGTCAGTCGCCGCCAGCCGGACCGCTTTGTCGATCAGCTTCATCCGGCTCGTCGCCGCACCCCGGAACTGTCCGGAGGTCTGAACGATCACATCAATGCGGGGACGTTTCAGTTCGGACAGCGGAATGAGCCGCACGTCCTGCACCCGTCCGCGGGAATCCCAGACCGGTTCCACGCCGAGCAGACAGAAGATTTCTCCGATGTTGGTGCCCTGGGTGCGGATGAATTCGCCGCCCCAGAGCGAGAACCCGACCTTTTTCGGATATTTTCCGGTGGTGCGGAGTTTTTCCGCGATCAAAGCGTCTGCCAGTTCTTTGCCGACGGCGTAACTTTCCCGGGTCGGCGTGCGTTCGGGGTCGATTCCATACAGATTTTTCCCGGTGGGAACCGCTGACGGGTTGAGGATCGGGTCACCGCCCGAGGTCGCTTGGAGATACCCTCCGGAAAAGGCGTTCAGGATCGCCTTGAGTTCCGCTTCCGTGGAAGCCAGCAGATCGGTCCGTGCCCGGAATGCGATTTCTACGGGCGCGGGCTTCGGTTTCGGAGCGCTGCGGCGCTGCGGCGGATTTGCTTTCGTCATCGACTGCATCGCCGCGAGCATGGCGGGCGGAATATCGCGTCCGTCCGGCAGTTTGCCGGATTTCATCATTGCCTGCATCGTTTCGGGGGAAACTCCGCCCATCATGCCGCCGTTTCTCCGGGGCATGCGCGTCGGCGTTTTTTCCGCCGGAACGGGTTTCTTACGGAAGGGCGCCGGATCAATCAGAGCCTGCCGGGCGCGGTCATGCGCCTTGAGCAGATAATTCTGCCGGTAGAAGGATTGGTTTTTGCGCTGTCGGGCCGAAACTTTTCCGGCCGCGAGGTCGGTTTTGAACATGGCGTCGGCGATCGCGTCGACAGTCATCAGCCGCGCCGTCTCGTCGGCTTCCTCTTTGGAATACGGGCGGCCGATGATGTACATGCCCCGATTGACTTTCGCATCGGTGATCTCATGCAGAAAATGTTCGATCCGGTCCAGGTCGGCCGGGGTGAGATTGCCTTTGGCCAGTTCGCCGGAAAGTTTCAGATCGCGGTCGATATGTTCTTTTTTGACCAGTTCGATGATGGATTTTCCGTAGGCGGCTTTGAGCTTCACGTTGTCGGCGGTTTCGAAATGATGGAGTTTGTCCTGCAGATCGGTGACATAACCGAATCCTTCCGCGTTCATGAAGGGCGGCGTGAGATGGCTGACCATCGTTGCATAGGCGCGGCGCTTGGCGATCTGCGCCTCGCCGATGTTGTTGATGATGTAAAGATAATAATGCGGCATTTCGCCGACCAGAACGTCGGGCCAGTCGTAACTGGAAAGCACGACCTGTTTCCATGGGGTGAATTCGAGGCTGCCGTGCGTGCCCAGGTGCATCATGGCATCGGCCTTGAAACCGTGCCGGAGATAAAGATAGGTGGCGATATAGGTGTGCGGCGGGGACATCTTCACCCCGTGGATGAGTTTGGTTTCGTCGCTGCCTTCGCCGGGAAGGGACTGCGGCATCAGAATGATGTTGCCGAAGCGAATCCGGCCGATGATCATATTGCCGTCCGGAGTGCGGAAACTTTTGCCGGGGAAATCGCCGTAGCGTTCCGTAACGCTCCGGTAAAGATCGGACGGCATGCTTTTCTTCACCCACCGGGCATATTCCTCCGGCGTGATCAATACGGTCTGCACGTGTTTCGATTCGAGTTTTTCGCGTCCCATCATAATCCCGGCATTCGTGCCGAATACGGCGTTGTTCGCCTTGATCTCACGGTCGAGCTCTTCGACACTGGCGGGCAGGGGACCGGTAGTGTAACCTTCCGCCTGCAGCCGCCGGAGAATGTTCAGCACCGACTGCGAAATGCCCAGGCCCGCCGTTGCCGCCTCTTTGCTGATCGAACCGTAATAGATCAAGGCGATTTTCTTGTCCCTGTTCGGGATGCGTCTGAGCATGACCGTCTTGCGCACCAGTTCGGAAAAACGTTCCAGCCGGTCGGGAATGGTGCGGAATTCCAGCAGACCGCGCCTGTTGCGATAGAGCGCGGAGAGAACGAACGGAACGGTGCCGCCGTCCAGTTCAGGCATCGTCACGCTCTGACTGAGCATGCCGCCGGTCATGCCGCGCTGGTCTTTCAGCCAGGTCTCATATTCCTGATTGACTTTGATCGGGCAGAACAGGGGAATATTGTGTTTCTTCAAATAGGCGACGGCTTCATCGCCCAGCCTGCCGTGAGGCTGGTAGATCAGCAGATCGGGCTTTATTTTATCCAAATCCGCCGCGATGGACCACATGCCGTGCGCGGCGGTCACGTTGAGCCCTTTGTTTTCCAGACTCCGGATGAGGTCTTCCAGCGCACCGCCTCCGTTGCCGGAAAGCAGACAGATCAGCGGCGAGTTTTCCTTGTAACGCCCGCTCCGGCGGTACCAGGCCATATACTGATCGAAAGTGTGGAACGAATCTTCCTCGCGGATATGAAAATACGTTTTATATTCCACTTTTTCCGGGGGAGCGGGCTTCGGCGCGCGAATCCTTTTGCCGTCGATCTCATACCGGATGTAATCAAGCATATTCCGGAAATTCTTTTTGCCCCCGTACTGCAGATAAAGCCCGATCTGTTTTCGCTGTTCGGGATTCATCGCGGCCAATGCGGTTTCCGAACGGGTGGAGGCGGTGGTGTAGACCGGGATTCTCATGTTCTGCAGGATTTTCCGCTGCTGTTCCGTAAAGTTCAGTCCCATCCCGAAGAACAGCACGAAATCAAAATTCCTGAGTTCCGGACCGCTCTTTTCGGTCCACGCCAGAGGCTCCGCATCGATGGACGGGTTGATCTCCTGATCCAGCAGCGGCGCGAGGATGTATTCCGGATAATTGACCAAAGCGATCCGGGTGGGTTTTGCCCAGCCGTGCCAGATCAGCAGTCCGGCCGCTGCCGGAACGGCGATGCAGGCGGCGAGGAACAAGGTGTGGAGTTTGCTTTTCATGTCATTTGCCTCCTTCCGGCACATAGATCACTTCTCCGGATTCCAGCTGATAGGCGATTCCCACGCGGCGGCCGCGTCCGGAACCGTTGCTCTTTTCCGATTTGTAGCGGGTGATTTTGTTGTTTTTCTTCACGATGATTTCCATATTGTCCTTTCCGGCGTTCTTGACGAAGGTGGCGTCTTCCGCGGTCAGAAATTCAGTCATCCGGCTCTGAATGGCAAACGCCACCATCAGCGCCACCGCGAACACCATTGCCGCATCGAAAAGGTTGACCAGATTCGACATCGGATCGCTTTCCTCCGCAGTCGTGAAGGCGGCGTAACGATTGCGTGTTCTCATGCTTTTTTCCCTTTCAGCTGACGGTCCAGCACATAATACAGTTGCTATGGTAAAAGAAAGCGAGGATGAATCGTAAAAGAAGTGGCTGACTCTCAAAAGATGTGATACTGTAAAAAAGGCGACGACGTGAAGGGTTCACGGCTCGC
>Ga0079305_1001041_pt1 | contig 43228 bp, 40 predicted proteins | sample LMS_cellobiose_e_FD_79183 | JGI IMG/M metagenome (GOLD analysis project Ga0079305, IMG submission 79183) | Rumen-fistulated moose microbial communities from Alaska, USA - LMS_cellobiose_enrichment | ecosystem: Host-associated > Mammals > Digestive system > Stomach > Rumen fluid ... | reverse complement strand
GTTTCAATGGGGAAAGGAGCGACTGACGCGCTTTTGAGCTTTGGTGCTTTGCGCCAAAGCGAAGTTTGCGCGGCAACGAGCGACGCAGACGCCCTCCCTTTGGATTCCCTCCTCCGTGGCAAGAACTGAGCCGGGCCAACGCCACTGCCAGACAAACTCGTCAGAGGGTGGTCATCGAAAGGACTCAAGCACCTATTTCCGCGCGTTACGCGCTGCTGCGGTGAGAAAAGGTACATGTTTTTCTGTTTTGATAAACACACACCGTCACATTTCTAGTCATCCTGAGCGCAGCAAAGGATCTGGTCATTCTTTGCCGTCGCTTTTTTGAGACCAGATCCTTCGTCGCTCCGCTCCTCAGGATGACGCATAATTGAGACATAGAGCAAAAAGCAGCAAATGCTTTGCTACCAAAAGAGAAACAATCCCCTCCGCATCAGCGCGTAACGCGCGGAAATAGACGCTGAAGTCCTTTCGAATTATGCCTTGTTACAAAAATGGCAAAAAAGCATCATTCAAAGATTCAGTTTTCTTGTTGCGGAGGGGAGGTTCCCAGGAGGGGACGTTTTGTAAAAAGTCCCCTCCTGGGAAGCGTTTTCTTTCTCCATACTTTCTTTTGGCTGAACAAAAGAAAGTATGGCCTCCGGAGGATAGACAAGCCAAAAGTTTCCACCAGGGTCATTCGGTTCCACGGCACCATAAAAACTTACTAACTTTTCAGCTAGATCCTTCGTCGCTTCGCTCCTCAGAACAGCGCAGAATCCGACGTCTTCTCCAGCTTCTCCAGCACCTCCCGGAAATAGTCCGGCAAGGGACAGGACAGGGCGATCTGCTCTCCCGTGCGGGGATGGATAAAATGAAGCTCCCGGGCATGGAGCACCTGGCTGGACTGGCCCAGTTCGGGTTTCTTATGCCCGTAGACCAGATCTCCTAACACCGGATGGCTCCGGGACGCCAGATGGACCCGGATCTGATGGGTGCGCCCCGTCTGGAGCTGCACCCGCAGATGGGTATAGCCCGGATAGCGAGCCAGGACCCAGTAGAAGGTCTTTGCGCTCTTGGCATTCAGGCCGTTCACGGCCATCTTCTTCCGATCCGCGGCGGAGCGACCGATGGGCGCGTCGATCTCCCCCTCGTCCTCCCGGATGCCGCCGCAGACGATGGTCTCATAGACCCGGTGGAGGCTGTGATCCTGCAGCTGCCGGGACAGGGCCGCATGGGCAAAGTCGTTCTTTGCCGCGATGAGCAGGCCGGAGGTGTCCTTGTCGATGCGGTGGACGATGCCGGGCCGTTTCTCCCCGCCGATGCCGGAGAGGGAGTCCCCGCAGTGGTGCAGCAGGGCGTTGACCAGCGTTCCGTCCGGGTGCCCCGGGGCGGGATGGACCACCAGGCCCTTGGGCTTGTTGATGACGATGAGATCCCCGTCCTCATAGACCACGTCCAGAGGGATCTCCTCCGCCGCCAGGGGCAGCTCCCGGACCTCCGGAATGGTCAGCTCCAGGCAGTCCCCCAGCTGGGAGCGATAGCTCTTCTTGATGGGCTTCCCCTCCAGCAGGACCTGACCCTCCTCCAGCAGGCGCTGGGCCTGGGAGCGGCTCAGCTCCGGCACCAGCCGGGCCAGCAGGGCGTCTGCCCGCTCCCCGGAGGCGTCACTGATGATTCTCATGTCCAGCCTCCTTGGGATCCCGCCAGAAAAAGACGCCGAAGATCATGAGCAGGATCCCGCCGCAGACCACAAAGATGTCCGCCACATTGAACACGGCGAAGTCCATAAACTCCACCTCGATCATATCCACCACATAGCCCAGGCGCACCCGGTCGATGAGATTGCCCATGGCGCCGCCCAGAACAGCGGCCAGGCTGAAGAGCCCCAGGGGCTGGGTGATGAGCTTTTTCTTCACTGCCAGAATGGCGATGACAAAGACGGCCAGGGTCACCACCACGAAAAACCAGCGCGCCCCGGAGAGCAGAGAGAAGCTCATGCCGTCGTTGCGCACATGGGTCAGATGGACCAGGCCAGGGATGAGCTTCTGCTGCGCCCCGAAGGCCAGGCGCTCCACGATATAGAGCTTGGAGAGCTGGTCCAGGGCCACGATGGCGCAGAAGAACAGGGCCAGAGATAAGTAGATCAAGAACATCCACCTCCGTTGGGGACGAGATTGGCTTTTATTTTACCACAGCTTTGTTCTGGGGGCAAGGAAAACCGCCGCAGCTCAGCCCTTTTGCGCGCGTCCTCCGGGTCTGCCGGAGGGCGGATTCTGCGCCGCTTCCGGGCAAAAGTTCAGGCAAAAAAAGCGCCCGCGGCAACTTGTCCGCCGGAGGCGGACAAGTTGCACAATTTCTTGCAAGTTTTCTGTTTTTTTGTCCATTTGGTGCTTGCAAAATCAGGGAATTTGTAGTTCAATAGAACAAATAAACATCTTGGGAGGTACGTCATGGCTTTCTTCTATTCCGAACCCTCGCACACCTTTAACGAATATCTGCTGATTCCTGGATACTCCTCCAGTCAGCACATCCCGGCCAACGTGTCCCTGCGCACGCCCCTGGTTCGCTACCGCAAGGGTGAGGAACCTGCCATCAGCCTCAATATCCCCCTGGTCTCTGCCATCATGCAGTCCGTCTCCGGCGATCGGCTGGCGGTTGCCCTGGCCAGAGAGGGCGGCTGCAGCTTCATCTATGGCTCCCAGTCCATCGAGGACGAGGCCGCTATGGTGGCCCGCGCCAAGGGCTACAAGGCAGGCTTTGTCTCTTCTGACTCCAATCTGCGTCCGGACCAGACCCTTCAGGACGTGCTGAATCTCAAGGACCGCACCGGCCACTCCACCGTGGCCATTACCGACGACGGCACCCCCAACGGCCGTCTGTGCGGCATCGTCACCGGCCGTGACTATCGGGTCAGCCGGATGGACCCCTCTGAGAAGATCGAGACCTTCATGACTCCCCTGTCCCGGCTCATCACCGCCCCGGAGGGCACCTCCCTCAAGGAGGCCAACGACATCATCTGGGACCACAAGCTCAACGCCCTGCCCATCGTCTCCAAGGACGGCCGGATGCTCTACTTCGTGTTCCGCAAGGACTATGACCAGCACAAGCTGAATCCCCTGGAGCTGCTGGACGCCCAGAAGCGCTATGTGGTGGGCGCCGGCATCAACACCCGGGACTATGCCGAGCGTGTCCCCGCTCTGGTGGAGGCCGGCGCGGACGTGCTGTGCATCGACTCCTCCGAGGGCTTCTCCGAGTGGCAGAAGCTGACCATCGACTGGATCCGGGAGCACTACGGCGACAGCGTGAAGGTGGGCGCCGGCAACGTGGTGGACGCCGAGGGCTTCCGCTACCTGGCTGACTGCGGCGCGGACTTCGTGAAGGTCGGCATCGGCGGCGGCTCCATCTGCATCACCCGGGAGACCAAGGGTATCGGCCGCGGCCAGGCAACCGCCCTCATCGACGTGTGCCAGGCCCGGGACGCGTACTTCAAGGAGACCGGCGTGTACGTGCCCGTCTGCTCCGACGGCGGCATCGTCCACGATCATCACATGACCCTGGCCCTGGCCATGGGCGCGGACTTCATCATGCTGGGCCGCTACTTTGCCCGCTTCGAGGAGAGCCCCTCCAACAAGGTCAGCGTGGGCGGCACCATCATGAAGGAGTACTGGGGCGAGGGCTCCAACCGGGCCCGGAACTGGCAGCGCTACGACCTGGGCGGCAAGGGCAAGCTCTCCTTCGAGGAAGGCGTGGACTCCTATGTTCCCTATGCCGGCCACCTGTCCGACGGTGTGCAGCAGAGCCTTCTGAAGGTCCGCTCCACCATGTGCAACTGCGGCGCGCTCACCATCCCCGAGCTGCAGCAGAAGGCCAAGCTGACCCTGGTCAGCTCCGTGAGCATCGTCGAGGGCGGCGCCCACGACGTGACCCTGAAGACCACCACCCAGCAGGTATAAAAATGGCCCAAAGGGCCGGAAAAAGCGGACGCGCAGAAGCTTCTGCGCGTCCGTTTTTTGCATATCAGGCGTCCCGCCGCGACGCGACTGCCGCCCGTTCTGAGAGGATGTAACGCTCCAGGCAGTATTGGAGGATGGCCTTTCGGGTCACGATTCCGATGAAGTCATTTTTATCGTCCACCACGGGAACAAAGTTCTGGTCGATGGCCACGTTCACCAGATCATCGATCTGGGTGGTGACGTTCACGGCCCGATTGTCCCGGCGATGGGTGCATTCCATAATGTTGTGCTTCTCCGCCTGCCGCAGGTCCATGAGACAGAGGTTCTTCACCGCCCGCAGCAGATCTCCCTCGGTGAGGGTGCCCAGATAGCCGCCGTCCTTGCCCAGGATGGGCAGCGCGGTAAAGCCGGTGTGCTCCATGCGCTCCATGGCCTCCCGGAGGGATTCGTCCTCCTCCAGGTATGCACAGTCCGTCTTTGGCGTGAGAAAAAACAGGATGTTCATGCCCCGCCCCCTTTCTATTTTACAGTATAGCACCAGGTCTTTGTAGAGTCATGAATTTTTTGTAAAACTCGCTGTGACGCCGCCAAATTTACACCGCAGTTTTTGTGGAATTCTCCAAAGCTACTTGACAAGCATTCAAAAAGGCGGTATGCTATTTGTTGGTAAACAAAACCGTTGGTAAAAACAAAACCGAAAGTGAGGGCATCCATATGGCAAAGGAAAAGGGCACGCTGGCCGTTGATAAGACCGAGATCATCCTCATCGATCTGCACGGAGGCCGGGGCCGTATGAGCATCACCCAGGATCAGGTGGCGGACATCGTCATCGAGAAGACTGAGGTGCGCAAGCTCTTCAAGAAGATCCAAACCGAGAAGGCTACTGTCAATGTGCGCAAGGTCCATCCCGCTCCCTACCTGCTCGAGAGCGAATGCCACGAGAACTGGGACGCCTACAAGCAGGGTCTGAAGACCTTCGCAGAGTACAACCACATTCCGTTCACGGACAAGACCTAAGCGCAAAAAACACCGGCGGCATCCAGGCCGCCGGTGTTTTCTTTCCAACATGCAAAAAGTCCGGAAGCGCCTGCTTCCGGACTTTTTCTGTTACTTTGCGTAGTCCACAGCCTTGGTCTCGCGGATGATGTTGACCTTGATCTGGCCGGGGTACTCCAGCTCGTTTTCGATCTTCTGGGCGATCTCCCGGGCCATGAGGATCATGTTGTCCTCCGAGACCTCCTCGGGCTTGACCATGATGCGGACCTCCCGGCCTGCCTGAATGGCATAGGACTTCTCCACGCCGGGGAAGGAATTGGTGAGCTCCTCCAGCTTCTCCAGCCGGCGGATGTAGTTCTCCACATTCTCGCGTCTTGCGCCGGGACGGGCGGCGGAGATGGCGTCGGCCGCCTGAACCAGGCAGGCCACGATGGTCCTTGTCTCCACGTCGCCGTGGTGGGCCTCGATGGCATGGATGACGTCGGGGCTCTCCTTGTACTTTCTGGCAAGCTCCACGCCCAGCTGGACATGGGAGCCCTCCATCTCGTGGTCCACGCTCTTGCCCAGGTCATGGAGCAGACCGGCACGCTTGGCCATGGTCACATCCACGCCCAGCTCACCGGCGAGCAGCCCCGCGATGTGGCTGACCTCGATGGAGTGGTTGAGCACGTTCTGGCCGTAGCTGGTGCGGAACTTCTGACGGCCCAGCAGCTTGATGATCTCGGGATGCAGGCCATGGACGCCGGTCTCGAAGGTGGCGCGTTCGCCCTCGGCCTTGATGACCGCATCCACTTCCCGTCTGGCCTTTTCCACGCAGTCCTCGATGCGGGTGGGATGGATGCGCCCATCCACGATGAGCTTCTCCAGGGCCACACGGGCGATCTCCCGGCGGACCGGGTCGAAGCAGGAGACGGTGATGGCCTCGGGGGTGTCGTCGATGATCAGATCCACGCCGGTGGCGGTCTCCAGGGCCCGGATGTTCCGGCCCTCGCGGCCGATGATGCGGCCCTTCATCTCGTCATTGGGCAGGGGTACCACACTGACGGTGACCTCGGCGGTATGATCCGCGGCGCAGCGCTGAATGGCCAAGGCGATGATCTCCTTGGCCTTCTGATCTGCCTCTTCCTTGGCCTGGGTCTCGATCTCCTTGATCTTCATGGCGGTCTCGTGGCGGATCTCGGACTCCACGCTCTGGAGCAGATAATTCTTGGCGTCCTCCTGGCTCATGCCGGAGATCTTCTCCAGCATCTCCAGCTGGCTTTTCTTCACCAGGTTGACTTCTTCCTGGGTGGCCGCCACCTTGGCAAGCTTTGCGTTCAGGTCAGCGTCCTTCTTCTCAAAGGCGTCCTGCTTGCGCTCGAAGGATTCCTCCTTCTGCTGCAGGCGATGCTCCTGCTTCTGCAGCTCAGAGCGGCGCTCCTTGAGCTCCTTCTCGTTCTCGTTGCGCGACTTATGAATCTCTTCCTTGGCTTCCAGAAGCATTTCACGCTTCTTGTTCTCGCCGGACTTGATGGCCTCGTTGACGATGCGTCTGGCTTCCTCCTCCGCGCTGGAGATCTCCTTCTCCGCAACACGCTTGCGATAGAGGATACCGGCGACAAAGGTCAGAACCATGCCGATCAGGAAAGCAAACGTTAAAATTTTCCAAATCATAAGTGCGACAACACCTCACTTTCATATATAAAATAGGGAATTGCTGGGAACAAGTAACGGCTTTTGTGTACTTCCCCATAAAGTACACAATACACCACACTAATTCTAGGAACTATTTTACATTCTCCGGCCCCCGGTGTCAAGGGAAGAATCTCACGGGCAGGAACTGCCGTTGCTTTTCGCCGCCGCAGCAGAGCCCGTTTTTGTCTGGAAAAAGAAGGAAAATGTCCCTGCCGGCGGCAGGGACATTTTCTTCAGTCGTCCACCGTGACGACCACTTTCTTTTTCCAGTTTCCGGTCATGTAATACACAAGGCTCATGGCCAGCATCACCAGGTTGCAGATGCCGGAGGCCAGGAAGATGTTGCGGAAGATCATGGGCTCCGGACGGATGGCCAGCAGCCAGGCCAGGGGCACCCGGATGACCGCGCCCACCACGGAAATCACCATGACGGCGGTGGTGTCGCCCGCGCCCCGCATGAGGCTGGTGAACACCACGTTCAGGGCCATGGCCCAGTAGAAGAAGCAGAGCATCCGGAACATCTGCCCGCCCAGATGGATGATCTCCGCGTCCTGGGTGAAGATGCGCACCGCAGGCTCAGCCAGGACATACAGCAGCACCGACAGCACCAGGGTCAGGCCGGTGCAGAGGACCGAGCCGAATTCGGTGGCCTTGTGCAGGCGCTCCGTCTTTCTGGCCGCCAGATTCTGGCCGAAGAACACGGAAAGGGCTGCTCCCAGAGAGCTGCAGGGCAGGCCTACCAGCACGTCCAGCCGGTGGATGGTGGTGCTGGCCGCCACGGCGGCGGAGCCGAACAGGTTGGTATAGCGCTGCACCAGCAGATTCCCCAGGGAGGAGACCGCCATCTGCAGGGCGGAGGGGATGCCCAGGCGCAGGATGATCTTCGCCATCTGCGGATCCATGCGCAGGCTTTTCTGGTTGATGGTGATGGGCGCATAGCGGCTTCTGCCCGTGCGCCAGAGGACCAGCACCGCAGACAGATACTGGGAGATGAAGGTGGCCCAGGCCACGCCGGCCACGCCCATGTGCATGCCCACCACAAAGAGCAGGTTCAGGCCAACATTGAGAATGGCGGTGAAGATGAGGAACACCAGGGGCGCCGTGGTATCGCCGATCGAGCGCAGGGCGGAGGAACCGGACAGATAGATGGCCATGCCGGGCTGACAGGCAGTGACGATATAGAAATAGAGCAGGGCGTCCTCAAAGATGTTCTCCGGGGTGTTCATCATGCGCAGGATGGGCCGTCCGAAGGCCAGGAAGACCACGCTGATGCCCACGGCCAGCAGCACCGAGAGCACATACATGGTGTTGAAGGCCTTTGAGATGTCGTCCATGCGGCGGGCGCCGAAGAGCTGGGCGATGTACACGCCGCCGCCGATGCCCGCGCCCTGGAACAGGGACACCATGAGCATGCCGGTCACGTTGTTGGCACCCACAGCGGCCAGGGCCTCGGCCCCCACAAACTGGCCCACAATGATGGAGTCGGCCATATTGTAAAAGGTGTTGAGCAGAGTGGTCAAAAAAGTTGGAAGGGCAAAGAGGAGGATGGAGCGGTAGATGCTCCCCTGGGTCATATCCCCTCTTCGCAGGGTCTGAGCGTTTGCCATGGGGTCTCTTCCTTTCCTTGGAGTTCTTTTTTATGGTAACGGAAAAATCGCGGAATCAGAACTCCGATACCAAAGAAAAAGTGGATTTTTTGCAAATAACGTGCTTTTCTGGAAGAATTGTCTGCTTTTGTGCACGCTTCTCCGGCGGGCCGAGCCTTGTTTCCGCCCGGATCACAACATCTGGGGTGAAAAAAGCCGGTTCTTCCCGTATTTTCCCGTTGACAAACCATGGATTCTTCGCTATAATTGACAGGCCGCATCGAAAAGGCTTACAAGCGAGGCATCCTCCGCCTTCAGAGCGAGACTACAAACAAGGTAGGTGCAAACAAAACATGCAGGCAGTTATCGTGACCGGCGGCAAGCAGTACAACGTCTCTGAGGGCGACACCCTCTTCATCGAGAAGCTTCCCGTCGAGGCAGGCGACAAGGTCACCTTCGACCAGGTCCTGGCCATCGTGGACGGCGAGAATTCCAAGTTCGGCGCTCCCACCGTGGACGGCGCCAAGGTGGAGGCCAGCGTCGTGAAGAACGGCAAGGGCAAGAAGATCTACGTCTTCAAGTATCGCCCCAAGAAGGACTCCAAGTCCATGCGCGGCCATCGTCAGCCTTACACCAAGGTGCAGATCGAAAAGATCGTTCTGTAATGACCACCATCGAATTTATAAACAGGCAGGGCCGCATCGAGGGCTTTACCTGTAAAGGGCACTCCGGCTACGCGGAGCAGGGCGCGGACATCGTCTGTGCTGCGGTTTCCACCGCGGTGCAGTTCGCCACCGCCACCATCTGCGATGTGCTGGGCATCAGCTGCAAGACCCGGGTCAAGGAGGACACCGCCGAGGTGTTCTTCCAGCTCCCTCCCAAGTGCGAGGAGGAGGACGCGGCCCAGGCGGTCCTCAGCGGCATGATGCTGACCTTGAGCGCCCTGCACGACGAGTATCCTGATTATCTTGAAGTTTTGGAGGTGTAACACCTATGCTGAGAATTGGTTTCCAGTTTTTTGCTCACAAGAAGGGCGGCGGCTCCACCAAGAACGGCCGTGACTCCGAGTCCAAGCGCCTGGGCGTGAAGCGTGCCGACGGTCAGTTCGTTCTGGCTGGCAACATCCTGGTGCGGCAGCGCGGCACCCACATCCATCCCGGCGAAGGCACCGGCATCGGCAGCGATGACACCATCTATGCCACCGTCGACGGCACTGTTCGCTTTGAGCGTCTGGGCAGAGACCGCAAGAAGGTTTCCGTCTACGCAGTGGAGCAGTAAGCAAACCTCTGACAGGCCCGGACATATGGTTCGGGCCTGTTTTTTCTAGGGCTGCGGGCTTCCCGCGGCAGATTCACCGGCGATTGAAAGGAGGATGCGCCTATGCCATCCAGCTTTGTGGACCATGTGACCATCACCGTCTCCTCCGGCAAGGGCGGAAACGGCGCGGTGGCCTTCCATCGGGAGAAATATGTGGCAGCCGGCGGCCCCGACGGGGGCGACGGCGGCAACGGAGGCAATGTGATCCTCCAGGTGGCGGAGAACATGACCACCCTCATGGACTTCCGCTATCACCGCAAATACAAGGCCGGCGACGGCCAGGACGGCCGGGGCGCCCGCTGCCGGGGCAAGAACGGAGCGGACTGCGTCATCCGGGTCCCCCGGGGCACCGTGGTCCGGGATCCGGAGACCAAGGCCGTCATCCAGGACATGACTGAAACGGAGGAGTTCGTCCTCTGTAAGGGCGGACGGGGCGGCTGGGGCAACCAGCACTTCGCCACCCCCACCCGGCAGGTGCCCAACTTCGCTAAGCCCGGCCTGAACGGCGTCACCCGGGAGGTGGAGCTGGAGCTGAAGCTGCTGGCGGATGTGGGTCTGGTGGGCTTCCCCAACGTGGGCAAGAGCACCCTGCTCACCGTCACCTCCAACGCCCATCCCAAGGTGGCCAATTACCATTTCACCACCCTGTTCCCCAACCTGGGCGTGATCTACGTGGACGAGGGCGCCAGCTTTGTCATGGCTGACATCCCCGGCATCATTGAGGGCGCCGCCGAGGGGGCGGGCCTGGGCCACGACTTCCTGCGCCACATCGACCGCTGCCGGCTGCTGCTGCACATCGTGGACGTGTCCGGCTCCGAGGGCCGGGATCCGGTGGAGGATTTCCACGCCATCAACGAGGAGCTGCGGCAGTACTCCCGGGAGCTGGCGGAACGGCCCATGCTGGTGGCCGCCAACAAGGCGGATCTGCTGAGTCCCGACTCCGACAATCTGGAGCGGCTGCAGGCCGCGGCAGAGGAGGCGGGCTGCGAGTTCTTCGTCATCTCCGCCGCCACCACCCAGGGCACCCGTGCCCTGATGCAGGCCACCGCCGCCCGGCTTCAGGATCTGCCCCCCGTGCGGGTCTTCGAGGCAGACTACGTGGCCCCCGAGCCCCAGCCCGGCAGCGCGGACGAACTGACCATCCGCAGAGAGGGAGACGACCTGTGGCTGGTGGAGGGCGAGTGGCTCTCCCGGCTTCTGGGTTCCATCAACATGAACGACTACGAATCCCTGGCCTATATGGACCGGCAGCTCCGCGAATGCGGGCTCTACCAGCGCCTGGAGGACCAGGGCATCCAGGACGGAGACACCGTGAGCCTCTACGACTGGGAATTCACCTACGAGCGGTAAGAAACAGGATCCACCGGCATAAGCCTGTGGATCCTGTTTCTTTCTCATATCTGACATAAATTCACGCGCTGCGCTTGCTCACTGTCAAAAGAGCTGGTACAATGGAAGGGAAGAAATTCTGCGCAAGGAGGAGATTTCCATGTTGAAAGTGGGACTGATTCTGTATTCGGTCCGGGACATGATGGCCCAGGACCCCCTCGGCACCGTGGACGCCGTGGCAAAGCTGGGCTACAAGAGCATCGAGGTCTGCAACCACAACGCCCTGCAGGACTCCGGCTGCGGCTTCGGGATCCCGGCGCCTGACCTGAAGGCCAAGCTGGACGCCTATGGCTCCCGGGTGATCTCCGCCCATGTGGAGCCCCTGCTGCAGGCGGATCTGGACCAGGTGATCGCCTATGAGCAGATCCTGGGCAACCGGAACATCGTCTTCCCCATGGGGCGCTTTGCCACATACGACGATCTGATGGGGCAGATCGAACAGTTCAACGCCATCGGCAGGCGGCTGCACCAGGAGGGCATGCAGCTTCTCTACCACAACCACTACCATGAGTTCCGCACCTACCAGGGCAAGGCCATCCTGGACATCATCGCTGAGAACACGGATCCGGATTACGTAGGTCTGGAGCTGGATACCTTCTGGACCATGCGCGGCGGACGGGATCCGGTGGAGGTGCTCCGGCACTTCGGCAAGCGCATCAAGCTGGTCCATCAGAAGGACTTCGCCTGGGACGCCATGGTACCCATCAACCTCATCGGCATCCATCCTGAGGACCGGGAGCCCAGGGAAGGCTGGTCTCTGGCCGCCTTTGAAGAGGCCTTCATCCCCAGAGGTCCCGGACCCCACATTGACCGGGAGACTTTCCAGCGCCGTCACACCGCCGCCTTCACTGAAATCGGCCAGGGCATCATGCCCATCCAGTCCATCATCGACGCAGCATCGGCATACACGGATGCCCAGTACATCATTCTGGAACAGGATTCCACCCGGATGGAGAACCAGCTGGTTTCCATCGAGCGCAGCATGGAATCCTTCCGCCGGTTCCGCGGCATCAGCTGGGAGGGCTGAGCCAACTGCTTCCGCAAAAAGAAGGACCTGCCTTTCAGGCCGCCCTCCGTAAGGAAGGTGCTTTGAGGCAGGTATTTACCGGCTAAAAAAGGGTATGAAAGCAGGCGTGACCATTGCGGTCACGCCTGTTTTGCTTCTCTATTTCGGATGGGGGGCAAAACCCGATGCTCGTTAGAATCGTGGACAGGGGTGAACTCGCCAAAGGCTTCCCCTTGATGGGAAGCTGTCAGCCGCAAGGCTGACTGATGAGGTGTCTTTCTGCGTTTACTCAATACCCGTCAGGCCGAGCCGCCTCAAAAGGTCAGCACACACCCCATCGAAATCTTTGTTGAGGTCGTTATTGGAATATCGCACGATGGTAATTCCACGCTGATTCAGGGCATGATCTCTTTCCCGATCGGAAGCGGCGCCCTTGTCCTCATAGTGCTGTGAGCCGTCCAACTCGATCGCAAGCTTAGCCGAGGCACAGTAGAAGTCCACAATGTAATGGCCGATAACCTTTTGTCTATTGACAGTAACGGGTAGCTGTTTCAGGAAGTCATACCAGAGTCGGCGCTCCTCTTTCATCATCTCGCGGCGCAGCCTCTGTGCGTTTTTTCTTAATTTGGAGTTGCTCGTTTGATTCAAGACTTTCCACCTCATCCGTCGCGGCTGACGCCGCGCCACCTTCCCCTCAAGGGGAAGGCTTTTCCCTGTCCTCGCGGAATCTTAGCAAGCTGGAATGAATCGCTCACAGAAACTAATTCAAACCATATACGGCAAGTTCCTGATACGGATTATCCTTCTCCCACTTGATCAGCGCCATCCTGTTAATCTCAGCGCAAAACGGAATGAATATTTCAGACAGTCTTTCAAAGCTTTTATAGAGACCGTCTCTTCCCATTTTCATAGCCACCGCCATATGTGGCACCCAATTACCCGGAATATATCTTCCTTTATTCCCAACTTCTGAAACTTTCAGCATATAGTCATTCACAATCTGACTGGATTCGAGCAAATAGGGATCCACTACAGGTGACAAGAATAAAACAAATGGATTAAAGACGCCGAGACTCCCCACCTTTATTTCGCCCTTTTTTATTACTTTGCTCAGTTTCGCAACTTCTTCCTTAACGAGTTCCTCATCATCGGCAATAATTGCACAAATCGTGACGTGTGGCTCAGTGCCAAGACAATAATCGCTCCCACAAATGGGTGCAAGTTCTTTAATCCACTCTTTCACCATCGCGGTCTTTTCTTCATTCATATACAAAACAACTGCGTAATCCACTTGTATTTTCCCTCCACAAATCCCCATTTGTCAGGATAATCATACCATCCCTATTCAGCATGGTCAACTACGTCTAAATATCCTGTTTTTCTTTTGTATTGCGCTCAAAAAACCGAAGGAGACAGCTTCCTTACGAAGTGCCTCCTTCAGGCAGGTCCTTCTTCGTTTCGAAGGCTCTTTGCGCAGGCCAGAAAGCGCTCTGTGGCGGGGCTGGGATCCTTGGCGTAGATGAGCCCATAGGGCAGGGTGATGTCTGTCTCCAGGGGGATGGTCACCAGGTTCGGATGCAGATCCGCGTAGATGGGATGGGTCAGCAGCACATATGGCGCCATCTCGCAGAGGGTGAAGGTGTCCAGACCATAGCGGCGAAACTCCCGGAACTGCACGCCGGGGGCTTCGGCCCGGATCTGAGTGCGCAGGGCCTCCAGCTGAGAGGAGATCCCCGCCATGGAGACGACCAGCGTCCAGCCATCCAGGTCTGATAAGGAGAGGCTTTTTCTTCCAGATAATGGATGAGACCGGGCCACGGCGCAGCTGATGCCGGTCCGGGCCAGCTCCAGGAACCGGCACTGGTCGCTCCAGGCCAGGTCCGCGTAGATGCCCTCCCACAGGTCCACGCTCTGGCCCAGCCGGGCAAAGAGGCCGCCCCGTCCGGCCTCCTCCATGGGTACCAGCTCCAGCTTCAGCCTGGGCTCCCGCTCCAGAATCCTGGTCCAGAGGTCCGGCAGCATCCGGCACTTGAACAGCAGCGCCGTACCCACCCGGACTGTGGAGGCCGACTGCTCCGCCAGGCTCTCGGCTCTTGCCAGGGCGTCGCCGGAGAGGCGGATGATCGTCCGGGCGTCCTCGGCCAGGGACTGACCGGCGGCGGTGAGCCGGACGCCGTGGTTGCTCCGGGTGAACAGGGCAAAGCCGCAGCGGCTCTCCAGCAGATTGATCTGCTGAATGACAGCCGGGGTGGAGATATAGAGGGCCTCCGCCGCCCGGCCGAAGCTGCCCAGCTCCGCCACCATCAGGAAGGTGTCCAGTTGGTGATTGTACATAGTCTCCGCCTCCTGTATAAGGTTTATCCTTAATACCATCCTAACAGATTTCTGCTTCCCCTGCAAGCCAGTTTCTGATATTTTATAGATGGATCATTTTCATGGATCATTTTCAGTGGGGCGAAAGCCCCTCCCACCCGCTCCCCGGCACAGCAGGGAAGGCTGTCCGGGCAGCGAACCGCAGAAAAATCAGGAGGAATACACAATGGCAGATTGGTTTGGAAAAGACACCTTCAAGCTGGGCTTCGGACTGATGCGTCTGCCCAGAACCGCCGATGGCAGCGCCATCGACGTGGAACAGGTCAAGGAGATGGTAGACGCCTTCCTGGCAGCGGGCGGCACCTACTTTGACACCGCCTTTGCCTATCAGGGCAGCGAGGAGGCCATCCGCGCCGCTCTGGTGGAGCGCTATCCCAGAGACCGCTACACCCTGGCCACCAAGCTCATTGCCTGGGGCGCGGACTCCGCCGAGGCCGCCCGGCAGGAGTTCACCACCAGCCTGGAGCGCACCGGCGCAGGCTACTTCGACTTCTATCTGCTCCACGCCCTCATGCGTTCCAACTATCAGAAATATGACGAGTTCGGCATCTGGGACTTCGTCAAGGAGCAGAAGGAAAAGGGCCTGATCAAGCACTACGGCTTCTCCTTCCACGGGGATCCGGAGCTGCTGGAGGAGCTGCTGACCCTCCATCCCGACGTGGATTTCATTCAGCTGCAGATCAACTACGCCGACTGGGAGGACCCCTCCGTCCAGGCCCGGGCCAACTGGGAGGTCGCCCGGAAGCACGGCAAGAGCATCGTGGTCATGGAGCCCGTCAAGGGCGGCGCTCTGGCCGATCCCATCGACCAGGTGAAGGCCGTCTTCACCGAGGCCAACCCCAACGCCTCCTTTGCCAGCTGGGCCATTCGCTACGTGGCGGGCATGGAGGGCATCCTCACCGTTCTGTCCGGCATGTCCAACATGGCCCAGATGGAGGACAACCTGAGCTACATGAAGAACTTCCAGCCCCTGACCGAGGCCGAGCAGGGCACCATCCGGAAGGTTCTGGACATTCTCAGCAAGATCGACAGCATCAAGTGCACCGGCTGCAGCTACTGCACCAAGGGCTGCCCCATGAACATCCCCATCCCCGACATCTTCAGAAACCGGAACAGCCAGCTGGTCTACAACCAGATTCAGGGCGCCAAGATGGGCTACGCCCGGGCGACCATGGGCAAGGGCAAGGCCTCTGACTGCATCCAGTGCGGCCAGTGCGAGGGCGCATGCCCCCAGCACCTGCCCATCATCGAGCTGCTGCAGGACTGCGCGGCAAATCTGGAATAATCGCTTTTTCCCTCCCCTCTTTTCGCTGCGGGCGATCTTCGGATCGTCCGCAGCATTTTTGGGGCTGTCCCGTGAATCTGAACGCTTCCGGAGCCCGTTTCCTGCTCTATCGTACAAGAGAAAACCTCCGGCCAAGCCGGAGGTTTTTACTTATGCCATAAATGCCTCGATCGCATCCGGATCCTTGATGATATCCTTCGACAGGACCTCGCACCCGTCCTCCGTAATCAGAAGATCATCCTCAATGCGGATGCCGATCGCCTCTTCATCGATGTACAATCCCGGCTCATCGCTGATGACCCAACCGGGCTGAAGCACATCGCCTGCCAGAGAGATATCGTGCACATCGATCCCGATGGCGTGGCTCACGCCGTGCATGTAGTACTTGCCCACCTCGGAGACGTCCTGGATCATACCCATGGCAACCAGGCCCTCCCCCAGCACCTGACGCGCGACATTGTTCAGCTCTTTTGTGGTGACGCCCGGTTTCGCGGCCGCTGCGACCGCCTTATTTGCCTTCAGGACCAGCTCATAAATCTCCCGCTGTCGCGGGCTGAATTTTCCGTTTGCCGGATAGGTTCTCGTGATGTCGCTGCAGTAGTTTTCATACTTTGCGCCAAGATCCAGCAGGATCAGCGAGCCATCCTGCACCTCACAGTGGTTTGTGCCATAGTGCATCATACAGCCGTTGATTCCGGAGCCGGCGATGGTGGGGAAGGCCTGGCGCTTCGCGCCCAGCCGAGCGCAGGTGTATTCAAAGTCCGCCTGCACCTGGTATTCCATCATGCCCGGCTTCAGATTCTTCATCACAAATTCCAGACCCTGACGGGTAATATCCAACGCCTTGCGGATGGACTCCACCTCTTCCGCGTCCTTCTGCTCCCGGAGCGGCACGCAGGCCGTATGCAGATCCTTCAGGACCACCTGCGGATAGGCCTGTTTGAATCGCTCTGCCATGACCAGATTATAGTCCGGCAGATCGTTCATCTGGCAGCGGTACAGGTCGAAGTACACCTGCTCCACGCGGAACCTTCCCATAAAGCTGCTGATCGCTGCTTCCAGACTGTCCGTGTAGCGCACGTCCTGGATCCCGGAGATCTTCTGGACCTCCTCCTTGGTGGGCATCTTTCCGGTCCACCGCTCAGACAGCGGATCCGGCTGCTCGATGAACAGGATCTCCTGTGTCTTTTCCGCCGTCTTATATGCCAAAAACGCGGTGTTTTCCCGCTCCAGTCCCGTCAGATAGAAGTACTGGCTGTTGACCACGAAATCAAAATATTCATCCTCATTGGTATGGATGGGGATGCCGGCATAGGCGATCACCAAAGTGTTTTCTGCGATCGTCTGATACAGTTTTTCTCTGTGCTCTGCAAATGACATGATATTCTCAACCTTTCTCTGATCTTGTGAAGCATCAAGCGTCTGGTGATTCAACGGCTTGCTGCGTTTCATCCGCAACACTATTATACAGGAGAATTTCCCAATGGAAAAGTATCTTTTCATAGAAAGCAGCAGTTTCTGATAAGCGCTGCAAGGAGAACGATCCGTCATGGCAGATACGAAAATCACCTTTCCGCGTTGAAAAGCGAGAAAAACGACTTCATGTCGATATGTCTTTGAGGCGTTGCTGCGTCGATCGGGGTGATGCCTCGCGTTCGAACGCCATTCCGATGCGGAGCGCACACACCAGAAAGAGCACCCCCTGATGGGGGTGCTCTTTCTGGTGCCGGTGACCAGGATGCCGCCCCGCTTCGCGGAGGCGGCGACGCATCGGATTCCCCGTCGCTGCGCGCCGGACGCCTGCGGCGCAGCGCTGCAAAGGCAGCGCCGAATCCTCGCGTTCGAACGCCACTTTGATGCGGAGCACACATACCAGAAAAAGGCACCCCATTCGGGGTGCCTTTTTCTGGTGCCGGTGACCAGGATCGAACTGGTACGGGTTTCCCCACGGGATTTTAAGTCCCGGGCGTCTGCCAATTCCGCCACACCGGCGTATGACCATGGTATCATGTTTCGCCGCACCCGTCAAATGTTTTGCGGGCGCGGCGACCATTTTTTACGCTTCCGCCTCCAGGGTCTCGGAAAGCTCCAGCCCCGGGTTGCGTTTTTTGATGAAGTCGATGCTCCACAGAGAGGAGAATACCAGCAGACTGTGGCCCCGATAGTCCTCCAGCAGCTCCGCGTCGGAGGTCAGGTTCAGATCCGCAGGCGCGCCGGAGCAGGCGGTGATGAAGCGCAGCTGCTCATAGGGCAGGTTCTCCATGCGAAGCTCCACGCCGTACTCGTTCTTCATGCGGTACTGGAACACGTCAAACTGCAGGGTGCCCACAACGCCCACGATGACCTCCTCCATGCCGGTGTTGGGCACCTTGAAGATCTGGATGGCGCCCTCCTGGGCGATCTGCTCCGTGCCCTTGATGAACTGCTTGCGCTTCATGGTGTCCCGGCTGGACACCCGGGCGAAGTGCTCCGGAGCAAAGGTGGGGATGCCGGAGAAGCGGAACTTCTTGCCCGGCACGGTGATGGTGTCGCCGATGGAGAAGATGCCGGGATCGAACACACCGATGATGTCCCCGGCGTAGGCCTCGTCGATGATCTCCCGCTCGGAGGCCATGAGCTGCTGCGGCTGGGACAGGCGCAGCTTCCGCCCGCCCTGGACGTGGAAGACCTCCGCCTCCCGCTCGTACTTGCCAGAGCAGATGCGCAGGAAGGCCAGCCGGTCCCGGTGTGCCTTGTTCATATTGGCCTGGATCTTGAAGACAAAGGCAGAGAAGTCCGGAGAGAAGGTGTCCACCTCGCCCTGGTCGGAGATCCGGCTCAGGGGCGGGGGCGTCATGCGCAGGAACTCCTCCAGGAAGGGCTCCACGCCGAAGTTGGTCAGGGCACTGCCGAAGAAGACGGGGCTCAGGGTGCCCGCCCGGACGGCCTCCAGATCGAAGTCCCGGCCGGCGGAGAGGAGCTCCACCTCCTCCTTAAGCTGCTCATGCCGCTTTTCACCGATCATTTCAGCCACCTGGCGATCCTCCAGGTCGATCTCCAGCTTGTCGGCCCGGTTCTTGCCGGAGACGCCGGAGAAAAACAGGAGCTGGCCGCCCCGGCGGTCATACACGCCCTGGAACTCCTTGCCGGAGCCGATGGGCCAGTTGCAGGCGTAGGTGTCGATGCCCAGCTCGTGCTCCAGCTCGTCCAGCAGGTCGAAGGGGTCCCGGGAATCCCGGTCCATCTTGTTGATGAAGGTGAAGATGGGGATGTGTCGCATGGCGCAGACCTTGAAGAGCTTCCGGGTCTGGGCCTCCACGCCCTTGGACCCGTCGATGACCATGACGGCAGAATCCGCGGCCATGAGGGTCCGGTAGGTGTCCTCGGAGAAATCCTGGTGGCCGGGGGTGTCCAGGATGTTGATGACGAAGTTCTCGTACTGGAACTGCATGACGGAGCTGGTGACCGAGATGCCGCGCTGCTTCTCGATCTCCATCCAGTCGGACACGGCGGCCCGGGAGTTCTTCTTTCCCTTCACCGCGCCGGCCTGGGCGATGGCCCCGCCGTAGAGCAGGAATTTTTCAGTCAGGGTGGTTTTGCCCGCGTCCGGGTGGGAGATGATGGCAAAGGTCCGGCGGCGGGAGATTTCTTCCATTAAAGTTGACATAATATATCCTCCGTTTTGTTCGATTTTCGACAAAGGAATCGAACTAATGGGGACCGCGCCAGAACCGCAAAGCCATGGAAATACCTCCAAAACAAAATCAGCCAGAACAGTTTACCACGGATCCGGTGGAATTACAAGGAAAAAAGCAGCGTTTTGCGCCTTGGGAGGGTGCGAAAGAGAAAACCGCGCCACTGGTTATCCTGTGGGACACCACCCCAGTCATCCTGAGCGCAGCGATATTCGGTCATCCTGAGGAGCAGAGCGACGAAGGATCTGGCCGGATTCAGGGACTGTTTTCGTAGCGCTGTGGAATCAATTGACCCTGGCAAAAGCTTTTGGCTGGTCCGTCCTCCGGAGGCCCTGGTTTCTTTTGCTTCTCCAAAAGAAACCAGGGAGAAAGAAAACGAGACCAAAGGGAGGGCTTTTTACAAGCCGCCCTCCCTTTGGATTCCCTCCTCCGTGATAAGAACAAATTCGATTTTACGATGCTTCCAGTTAAGCTTGCAACAAGACGAAACTTGAAAGGACTACCCTTCTATTTACGCGCGTTACGCGCTGGTGCAGTGGTGGACGGCGGGCTTATTAATCGGTTTTAACGGTCACATCACACAACACACTTTTTCTATAACCCGGTCATCCTGAGCGAAGTCCCGAAGGAACGGAGTCGAAGGATCTAATTAGATGTGTGAATAGAGGTCATCCTGAGCAAAGCGAAGGATCTAGTCATTCTATGCCGTCGCATTCTTGATACCAGATCCTTCGTCGCTTCGCTCCTCAGGATGACGCATAATTGAGGCATAGAGTAAAAGCAGGAAGAGCCTTACCACCAAAAAAGTATTCTACCGCACCAGCGCGTAACGCGCGGAAATAGGCGCTTGAGTCCTTTCAACAACCACCTTCGGGCATGTTTGTTTGATAATTTCGTTCATTCGGACCTGTTCCTGCCACGGAGGGAGATTGTCAAGAGGGGCGGCTTGTAAAAAGCCCCTCTTGACGCGAGTCCTCTTTTGCCTACTTTTCTGTGGGCAAGACAACAGAAAAGTAGGTCGTCGAAGACAAAACCAGCCAAAGCATTCTGCCAGGGGCATTCGGTTCCACAGCACCATAAAAACTCACTCGTTAATCCAACTAGATCCTTCGACTTCGGCACTTCGTGCCTACGCTCAGGATGACCCATATTTGCGTTACTCCTTAGGATGACCCGTGTTGGCGCTCCTGCTCCGCGCCTGATTCTTGCAAAACTCCCGAATATCTGCTATCCTCTCAGAAAAGGAGGTGCTTTTATGACCATCTTTCTCACATCCAACCCCTTTCTGGAGGGTTCCCTGAATCCAGCCAACGATTTTCTCGCCCGGCTCGGCGCGGCACTGGACACTCCCTGCCCTACTCTCTACATCTGCTCAGACCCGGACGATTTCGCCCGCTGCGACGCCTATGCCCAAACCGCCCGGGATTGGTTTGCCGCCGCCGGCTTTCCCCTCTCTCCCTTCGCCTGTCTGGACCGGCGAAATCAGGACCGGGCCGCGGCGCTGGTTCGCGGCGCAAAGCTCCTGATCCTGGCCGGCGGTCATGTGCCCACCCAGAACCGCTTTTTCCATGAGATTGGCCTCAGGGAGCTGCTGCAGGATTGGGATGGGGTCCTGGTTGGCATCTCCGCCGGCAGCATGAACGCCGCGGAGCTGGTCTACGCCCAGCCCGAGGAGCCGGGCGAGGCAATCGATCCTGACTATGCGCGCTTTCTGCCCGGCCTGGGGCTGACCAGGACCCAGATTCTGCCTCACTTCCGGGATCTGCGGGACGCGGAAGTGGACGGCCTGCGAGTGGTGGAGGACATCAGCCTGCCGGACAGCCTGGGCCGCTGCTTCTACGCCATCTCCGACGGAGACTATCTTCTCTGCCAGGACGGCAGGGAGACCTTCTATGGAGAGACCTGGCGCATCCGGGACGGCGCGCTGGAACCGCTCTGCGGTGAGGGTGAAACCTGCGTGCTTTGATTTTTCGCCGGGGAACCCCGGCGAAAAAAATATTCTTATAACCTATTGACAAAATAGGAATTATAGGTTATACTCGCCACAACCACTTGAAAGGCAGGCACGAGCCGATGAGCATTCTTTTTGAGAAGTATCTGCGGGCCAACTTCCGTTTCGGACGAATGTGACCTCTCTCTTTTCCCAAACAGACCATCCACAACGAACAACCCTTGAATGAAAAGAAAGAGGTATTATCATGGCAAACTATCGTTTTGAAACCCTGCAGCTCCACGTCGGCCAGGAGCAGGCCGATCCCGCAACCGATTCCCGGGCCGTGCCCATTTATCAGACCACTTCCTATGTGTTCCACAACTCCGCCCATGCCGCGGCCCGCTTCGGGCTGCAGGACGCGGGCAATATCTACGGCCGCCTGACCAACTCCACTCAGGACGTTCTGGAAAAGCGGGTCGCCGCCCTGGAGGGCGGCGTGGCGGCTCTGGCCCTGGCCTCCGGCGCGGCGGCCATCACCTACACCATCCAGGCCCTGGCCCAGCAGGGGGATCACATCGTGGCCCAGAAGACCATCTACGGCGGCAGCTTCAACCTGCTGGCCCACACCCTGCCCCTCTACGGCATCTCCACCAGCTTTGTGAACATCCACGATCTGGACGAGGTGGCCGCCGCCATCGGCCCCAACACCAAGGCCATCTTCATCGAGACCCTGGGCAACCCCAATTCCGACATTCCCGACATCGACGCCCTGGCGGAGCTGGCCCACAGCCATCAGATTCCCCTGGTCATCGACAACACCTTCGGCACTCCCTATCTGATCCGCCCCATCGAGCACGGCGCGGACATCGTGGTCCACTCCGCTACCAAGTTTTTAGGCGGCCACGGCACCACCCTGGGCGGCGTCATCGTAGACTCCGGCAAGTTTGACTGGCGCGCCGCCGGAAAATACGCCCCCATCGCGGAGGCCAACCCCAGCTACCACGGGGTCAGCTTCGTGGACGCGGCGGGTCCTGCCGCCTTCGTCACATACATCCGGGCCATCCTCCTGCGGGACACCGGCGCGGCCATCAGCCCCTTCAACGCCTTCCTGCTGCTGCAGGGTGTGGAGACTCTCTCCCTCCGCCTGGAGCGCCACGCGGAAAACACCCGGAAGGTGGTGGAGTTCCTCTCCGCCCATCCCCAGGTGGCGGCGGTGAACCATCCCTCCCTGCCGGACCATCCGGACCACGCCCTCTACGAGAAGTACTTCCCCAACGGCGGCGCGTCCATCTTCACCTTTGACGTGAAGGGCGGCCAGGCGGAGGCCCATCGCTTCATCGACGCGCTGGAGATCTTCTCCCTGCTGGCCAACGTGGCGGACGTGAAGAGCCTGGTGATCCATCCGGCCACCACCACCCATTCCCAGCTCTCCACCCAGGAGTTGGAGGCCGCCGGGATCCGGCCCAGCACCATTCGTCTTTCCATCGGCACGGAGCACATTGACGACATCCTGGCCGATCTGGAAAAGGGCTTTGCGGCTCTGTAACCCATTCCCTTCTTTCTAAGTTTTCCCTCTCACCCCCAGCGCGCAGCGCCTGCCCGCTCATACGGACAGGCGCTGCTTTTCCTTCGTTCTTCGGACGGGCCCGGAGCGCGCAGGCGCATCCCGTCCTTGACTTTTTCCCTCCATGCTGATACACTGAAAGTATACAGAATAACTAGGTATTAGGAGGCGTCAGTTTGAACGCGTTTTCCAGAACTGCGCTGATCTATGGCCCGGAGGCCATGGAAAAGCTGGCCCGGTCCCATGTCATCGTCTTCGGCGTGGGCGGCGTGGGCGGCTATGTGGTGGAGGCCCTGGCCCGGTCCGGCGTGGGCGCCCTGGACCTGGTGGACAATGACACCGTTGCGCTCACGAATCTGAACCGGCAGATCATCGCCACCCGGGAGACTCTGGGGCAATATAAGGTAGACGTCGCCGAGGCGCGGATCCGCGCCATCAACCCCGACTGCCGGGTACGCACCTACAAGACCTTCTATCTCCCCCAGACGGAGGGGGCGTTCGACCTTGGCCGCTACGACTATGTGGTGGACGCCATCGACACCGTTTCCGGCAAGCTGGCTCTCGCGGTGAACGCCCAGGCCGCCGGGACCCCCATCATCAGCGCCATGGGCGCCGGCAACAAAATCGACCCCAGCGCCCTGGAGGTGACGGACATCTCCCGCACCGCGGTGGATCCCCTGGCCCGGGTCATGCGCAAGGAACTCAAAAAGCGGGGCGTGAAGCGGCTGAAGGTGGTCTGCTCCCGAGAGGCCCCCATCCGCCCCCTGTGCTCGGACGAGCCCACGGATCGCCGGGAGCTGCCCGGCTCCAATGCCTTTGTCCCCGCCGCCGCGGGGCTGCTCATCGCCGCCGAGGTGGTGAAGGATCTGACCCGCTTTGATCCCGGCTCCCGCCGGGTGGGAATCTAAGGAGGAACTGCCATGATGATTTCAACCAGAGGCCGCTACGCCCTGCGCATGATGCTGGATCTTGCCGATTACCAGGGCGCGGGCTTTGTATCCCTGAAGGACATCGCGCGGCGCCAGGAGATCTCCAAGAAGTACCTGGAGCAGATCATCCCTGTGCTTAACAGCGCCCAGTTCCTCCAGACCACCCGGGGCTACCAGGGCGGCTACCGCCTGACCCGGGAGCCCAAGGAATACACCCTGGGCGAGATCCTGCGGGTGACCGAGGGCGGCCTGGCCCCTGTGGCCTGCCTGGAGGGCAGCGAGAATCTCTGCGCAAGGCGGGGCTTCTGCGCCACCCTGCCCGTCTGGGAGGGGCTGAACAAGGTGGTCAGCGAGTACTTAGACGGGATCACCCTCCAGGACGTGCTGGACGACCTGCACCGCCGCACCGGCGGCGACTACGTGATCTGAAAAGCGCCGGATCCGCCGCGTGGAAGCGCGGCGGATTTTTTGTAACGTTTCCCTTCCTCCCGCGTTATTCCAGTGAAAGGAGGTCCTGCCATGGAGTTCGAGGCAGTCTACGAGGCCTATTTTCGGGACGTGTATCGCTATCTGCGCGCTCTGGGCGCGGATCCCTCCCTGGCCGAGGAGCTGACGCAGCAGACCTTCTTTCGGGCCCTGGAGGCCCTGGACCGCTACGACGCGCGCAAGGACATCCGGGCCTGGCTTTTTACCATCGCCCGCAACGGCTATTATTCCGTCCTACGGCGGCAGGGCCGTCTGACAGAGGCGGAGGAAGCCGCCCAGGATCCGGCGCCGCCTCTGGGCGAAGCCCTGGCGGATCGGGAGACCGCCATGAAGGTCCACCGGCTGCTGCATCAGCTGCCGGAGCCCTACAAGGAGGTCTTCTCCCTGCGGGTGCTGGGAGAGCTGCCCTTTGGAGCCATTGGACAGCTCTTCAGCAAGAGCGCGGGCTGGGCCCGCACCACCTTTTACCGGGCCAAGGTCCGGATCCAAGAACAGATGGAGGAATGAGATATGGAAAACCTTTCCTGTGCGATTGTGCGGGATCTGCTGCCCCTGCGCGCCGACGGGGCCGCAAGTCCCGAGACCTGCGCGGCGGTGGATGCCCATCTTGCTTCCTGCCCGGACTGCCGCCGGGAATATGACGCCATGACGGCGGCCCTGCCCGCGCCGCTCCCGGAGAGCGCGGCCCCGCTGCGGGCCATCCGGGGAAAGATTCTGCGCAGGCGGCGGCTTGCCGTGCTTCTTTCCGTGTTTCTCACAGCGGCGGTCCTGCTTCTGGCAGTCCACGCAAGATATGGTCCTGTGATCTTCCAGCGGGGAAATCCCCTGCCCTATGTGGCGGCGATCCGTCAGCTGGACGCCGACACGCCCTTTGTCCGGGTGGATGTGCCGGGGGAGGTGTATCTCAGCCGCCGGGGTCCATGCCCTGAGCTGATGGACCACATTGAAGAAACCTACCAGGTGGTCTTCCGGGAGCAGGGCGGCGCTGCCTACCTGTTTGCAGACGGGGAGCGGCAGGTCTGCCTGACAAGCGAGATCTATTTTGCCCGCTATACAGTCTGGGTCGTGTCAGAGCGCGAATAAAGCCTGAGGCAGAAGCCTCAGGCTTTTTTTCATTACCAGGTCTTGAATACGCCGCCCTCGCAGGCTTGTCCCGGGGCAAGGATCTGGAAATTGGTCTTTTGCAGCTGGGGCAGCTTGCTGAACACCAGCCGGCAGCCCTGACTGACCAGCTCCAGGTTCCGCAGATCCCGGATATTCTGGTCCGGCTTGCCGGAGACGATGATGAAATCGCCCAGCTTGCCCGCCTCCAGGCTTCCGGTGAGATGGTCCACGCCGCAGAGCCGGGCTCCGTTGTAGGTGGCGGCCTGGATGGCCTGCAGGGGCGTCAGCCCCGCCTCCTCCACCAGCAGCTCCGCCTCCCGGACGGTGGGATGGGTGCCGTCGATGGGATCCGAGGGCAGCAGATCCGTGCCGGTGCAGATGGTGACGCCGGCCTCCGCCGCCCGATGGCAGGAGGCAATGTGCTCCGCCGCCGCGCCCTCCTGCTTTTTGAGGGTGTATTCCGGCACGCCCAGGCGACGCAGATAGTCGTTGCAGTGGGACACGCAGAGGGTGGGGGTATAGAAGGTGCCCATCTCCGCCATGAGCTGCGCCGTCTCCGGCTGGATGGAGTAGCCATGCTCCACGCTGTCCAGGCCCAGCTTCACCGCCTGATAGATGGCGGCGTTGTTGGACAGGTGGGCAGCCACCTTCTTGCCGTTCCGGTGGGCCACCTGGACGCAGGCCTCCACCTCCTCCTCGGTCATCTGGATATCCATGGTTCCCTCAAAGGCTCCGGCCAGGCCGCCGGTGTACATGAGCTTGATCTGGTCCACGCCCTGGGCCAGCTGGCCCCGCAGGGCCCGGACGAACTCGTCCTTGCCGCTGCACTGGATGGAGCCGGGGATGGTGAAGCCGTGGCCGGCATGAGGCACCAGAGGCGAGCCGCAGGAGATGATGCGGGGACCCCACAGCAGGCCGTTTCCGAAGGCCTTGCGCAGAGCCAACTCCGTCTGGCCCACGATGCCCACGCCGCGGATGGTGGTCACGCCGCAGAGCAGAGCCTCCGCCGCCCGGCGATAGACCACCAGGGTCCGATAGGAGTCGCCCCATTTATCCAGATAATAAGGAAGATAGGGCAGCTCCAGGTCCAGATGCACATGGGTGTTGATGAGGCCGGGCAGGATGGTATAGCAGCCGCCGGACAGATCCATGGTGAAGACCTTTCCGGGCGGCAGGCTGGCCGGGTCAAAGCCGGATGCCGGGCCGCAGTAGAACAGGCGGTCCTCCACCGGGGATGAACCATTGACCAGCGCCAGCGTGGCGTCCTCGATGGCAGGGTCGCCGTTTCCGGGGATGAGACGAACATGTTGAATGACTGTACAGGAATTCATTATTTGTCCCTCCTTGGGATTGAAAAGCTGTCTTTATCTTATCGAAAAATCCTGCTTTCTGTCAAGTCCGCAGATGCGCGAAAATTTTTTTCTGCTTTTTTCCTGCTTTAAAGTTCCTTTAAGCTTCGGCTTGTATGATGGCCCCAGAAACCAAGAGCGCCATCCCCTGAAAGGAGGAACTTCCCATGGAAGACATCTGCATTTTCCAGCGCGTCGAAAAAAAGTATCTGCTGGACACGGCCCAGCGCGCCGCTCTCATGAGCCTGGTGCGCAGTCAGCTGGTCCCGGACAAATATGGCAAGAGCACCATCCAGAGCCTGTATCTGGACACCCCGGACCACCGGATCATCCGCAATTCCCTGGACGCAAAGGCCTACAAGGAAAAGCTCCGGCTTCGCAGCTACGGCACCCCCGGCCCGGAGGACCGGGTGTTCCTGGAGCTGAAAAAGAAGTACAAGGGCGTGGTCTACAAGCGCCGGGTATCCATGAGCCTCTGCCAGGCGGAGACCTACTTCCGCACCGGCCAGGCCCCTCTGGACAGCCAGATCATGCGGGAGATCGACTACGCCATGGACTTTTACGCCCGGCCACAGCCGGCCATGCTCATCGCCTATGACCGGGAGGCCTGGTACGCGCTCAGCGAGCCCGGCTTCCGGCTCACTTTCGACGGCGCAGCCCGGTACCGGGACTACAATCTGTCCCTGAGCGCCGGATCCGCCGGCACGCTTCTGCTGCCGGAGGGCCAGGTCATCATGGAGCTGAAGGCCGCCGGAGCCATGCCCCTGTGGATGGCCGAGGCGCTGGACACGCTCCGGATCCGCCCCGCTTCCTTCTCCAAATACGGCAGCGCCTATGAGCAGACTCTGCGAAAAGAATCCAAAATCTTATCCATTCAAGGAGGAAATCGATATGTCAGCAATTTTTGAATCCGTCCTCGCCGGGACCCTCACCGTGCAAGTCTTTCTTCTCTGCCTGCTGGTGGCAGGCGTCTGCGGCGGCCTCACCGCCCTGACCTGCTCCCGCCAGGGCGGCGAGAGCAAGAGCTTCCTCACCTCTCTCGTGGTCCTGCCCATGGTGGTCTGCACCGTCATCACCATGGTCAACGGCAACGTGGGCACGGGCATCGCCGTGGCAGGCGCCTTCTCCCTGGTGCGCTTCCGCTCCGCGGCAGGCCGGGCGAAGGACATCGCCATGATCTTCCTGACCATGACCGCGGGCCTTGCCTGCGCGGCGGGATACATCGGAATCGCTCTGCTGTTCACCATTCTGGTCTGCGCTGTGGTGCTGCTCCTCAGCCGCATCCCCATGGGCCAGGAGCAGGACATGGAGCTGCACATCACCGTGCCCGAGTCCCTGCACTTCTCCGGGGCCTTTGACGACCTCTTTGACACCTATCTCAAGCGCTGCAAGCTCACAAAGGTCCGCACCAGCAACATGGGAAGCCTTTATAAGCTCTCTTATCGCATCAGCATGAAACAGCCCGACCAGGCCCAGGCCTTCCTGGACGCCCTGCGCTGCCGGAATGGCAATCTGGAGATCTCCCTGGTCGAATCCGAGGAAGGAGCCGATGAACTGTGAAAAAGAACAAACTTCTCAGCGCCCTTGCGCTGATCCTGAGCCTGACGCTGCTTCTTGGCGCATGTTCCGCCCAGGCAGCCCAGTCCGATTCCGCCGCCCAGCAGGTCCAGTCCCAGGCGGCGGATACCGAAAAAACCGCCAGCACAGATTCCGCCTCAGACGCCCAGGAGAGCGTCCTGGAGCTGGACGTGTCCGACCGGGACGCCTCCGGCGACTATGACGAGGCCGCGGCCGAGTCCCTCTCCGGCAGCACCATCACTTCAGGCGGCACCTATGTCCTGACCGGGACCCTTTCGGAGACCCTGGTCATCGACGCGGGGGACACGGAAAAGGTCCAGCTGGTCCTCTCCGGCGTGACCATCTCCGTCTCCGACGGTCCCGCCATCTATGTGAAGTCCGCCGACAAGGTGTTCCTGACGGCGGAGGCAGGCACAGAAAACCTGCTCTCCGACGGGGAGAGCTACAGCCTCACCGACGGCACCACCAACGTGGACGCCTGCGTGTTCTCCAAGTCCGATCTGACCATCAACGGCTCCGGCGATCTGACCATCCTGGGCAACAATGCCCACGGCGTTGTGAGCAAGGACGATCTGGTGGTCACCGCGGAAAATCTCAGCGTCACTGCCGCTAAGACTGCCCTGACGGGCAAGGATTCTGTCACCCTGGCAGATGCCACGGTCCATCTGAGCGCCGGCACCGACGCCATCCGCTCCGACAATGACGAAGATTCTGAGAAGGGCAGCGTCACCATCTCCGGCTCCAGCGTCACCATCGAGGCGGTCAAGGACGGGGTCCAGGCAGAGACCAGCCTCAGCATCGAGACTTCCGCGCTGGACATCACCACCGGCGGCGGAAGCGCGAACCGCAGCTATGATTCCTCCGAGTCCTACAAGGGCCTGAAAGCTGGCACCACTCTCACCATCCTCTCCGGCTCCTTCACCCTGGACTGCCTGGACGACGCCATCCACGCTTCGGACGTGCAGATCTCCGGCGGCAGCCTCCAGATCTCCACCGGCGACGACGGCGTCCACGCGGACGCTGCGCTGGACATCTCCGGCGGCGAGATCAGCATTCTCACCAGCTATGAGGCCCTGGAGGGCGAGACCGTGAACATCTCCGGCGGCACCCTGCTCCTCAACGCCTCCGACGACGGCATCAACGCCGCAGGCGGCAACGACTCCGGCACCGGCGGCTTCTTCGGCTTCGACCGCTTCTCCGGCGGCTCCGGAACTCTGAACATCTCCGGCGGCTACGTTCTGGTGAACGCCTCCGGCGACGGCCTGGACTCCAACGGCGATCTGAATATCTCCGGCGGCGTGGTCCTGGTCAGCGGTCCCACCAACGATGGCAACGGCGCCATAGACTTTGAAGCAACCGGCACCGTCACAGGCGGTGTGGTGATTGCCCTGGGCTCCAGCGGCATGGCCATGAACTTCTCCCAGGCGGAGAACCAGGGCTCCATTCTGCTGAGCACCGGCGCCCAGGCGGCGGGAACCAGCTTCGCTCTGGTGGACGCAAACGGCCAGGTTGTGGCCTCCTTCACCCCCTCAAAGGCCTATTCCAGCGCCGTTGTCACGGCCCCCGGTATCCAGGAGGGCGGCAGCTACTCCGTAGTTCTGGGCGGCAGCGTCTCGGACGCGGATGAGAATGGCTTTGCCCAGTCCGGCTCCGTCTCCGGCGGCAGCACCCTCCAGACCATCCAGATGAGCGGCCTGATCTATGGCTCCGGCATGGGCATGGGCGGCTTCGGCGGCGGCATGGGCAACATGGGTGGTCAGGGCGGCTTCGGCGGCCAGACACCCGGCCAGGCTCCTTCCGGCGGCCAGGCTCCTTCCGGCGGCCAGGCGCCCGGACAGGGCGGCTTCGGCGGCCAGGGCGGCCCCGGCAGAAGATAAACCGGCAAGGTCCCCACCGGATGGTGGGGACCTTGTTTTTTGTGCAGGCCTTGCCCGGATTCTTCTGTGGAAAACCCTCCCGGGATCTGCTATAATCAGAGACACAGAACTCTGACAAATTCTTCTTTCAGGAGGCATCCCATGAAGCAGTTTACCGCCCAGCCTCTGGACCTGGGCAAATATCGTCTGGGGGAGGGCCCCTATTTCGATCCTGACCGGCAACGGCTGTCCTGGGTGGACATTCTGGCCGGGGAGCTGCACTGCTGCGCATCCGACGGCACTCAGAGCTGCTTCCGTCTGGGTCAGCCCCTGGGGGCCGCGGTGCCCCTTGCGGACTCAAACGGCTTTGTCCTGGCTGCCCAGGACGGACTCTACGCCCTGGAGGAGAACTCGGCCCGCCGGATCCTGGATCTGACCCCGGTCTATCAGCCCTTCCAGCGCTCCAACGACGCCAAGGCGGATCCCGCCGGGCGGCTCTGGTTCGGCGCCTCCCTGCTGGATGGTGCGCCCCACGATCCCTACGGGGACCTGTACTGCTTCGACGCGGGCGTTCTGCACCGCCGCCAGCCGGACACCCGGATCGCCAACGGCATGGCCTGGAGCCTGGAGCGCTCGAGCTTCTACTTCTCCGATTCCGGGTTCCACGCCGTGTTCGTCTATGACTATGACGCCGCAACCGGCGCCATTGCCAATCGCCGGGTCCTGTTCCAGGTGGAGCAGGGCGTCCCGGACGGCCTGTGCATCGACGCATCCGGCGACCTGTGGGTGGCCATCTGGGGCGGCCGCCGGGTGGAATACCGCAGCGGACGGGACGGTAGCCTGCTGGGCACCGTGTCCGTGGAAGCGGAGCACGTGACCTCCTGCTGCTTCGGCGGCGAGGACCTGCGCACGCTCTACATCACCACCGCCGGAGAGGACCTCTCCGGTCCCTGGGACGGCTCCCTGTTCTCCTGCGAAGTGAATGCGCAGGGCCTGCGCCCGGATCGCGCGCGGCTGTCTTTGTAACCTTATCATTTCAAAAGCCCTGTTGCATAGCAACAGGGCTTCTCTTATCCTTCAAATTCCTCTGCCAGGATGGCGTAGCAGACCAGGTCCACTATGCCCCGCCGGTTTCTTCCGCCCTTCCGGCGGATCCCCTCCCGGCGCATGCCGATCTTCTCCATGACCCGCCCGGATTTGGGGTTGTCCAGATCATGCTGGGCAGCGATGCGGCGGAAGCCCACCTCCCGGAACAAAAAGCGCAGCACCGCCTGGGCTGCCTCCGGCATTAGGCCCTGGCCCCACCAGGAGCTTCCCAGACACCAGCCCAGGGTGGCCTCCCCGATGGATTCCTGGATCCCCACCACGTCCAGGGCGCCCACGGGCTCTCCCAGGCCTTTCAGCTCCAGGGTCCAGTTGTAGCGGTCCTCGCGCGCATACTCCCCGGTCCACAGCTCCAGCAGCGTTTTGGTCACCGCGATGCTCTCATGGGGCGGCCAGGTGAGATACTCCGTCACCGCCTCGTCGGAGGCCCAGTTGCGGTACATGGCCTCCGCGTCCTCCAACCGATAAGGCCGCAGAATCAGCCGCGGCGTCTCCAGAATGACGGTTCCCTTGTGCTCCATAAAAGGTCCTCCTTTTTCTCAAGATAGCCCATTCTATCACAGGGTTTCCCCTTCCGCAACCCGGAATGCGCGACGAAATACTACTGCATCGTATGCAATTTATATTTGTGATAATCAACAAATTTAACGCGAATAATTTGGTCAACATAATTGTTAAATACGCTTGAAACGCAATTTCGTTTCCGATAAAATAAGTTCGTTGCAAAAACAAAGAAATGGAGGAACAACCATGAAGAAACTGAAAATGCTTCTTGCCCTGGTTCTGGTGGCTGCGCTTCTGTGCGCCCTGTTCGCCGCCTGCGCCAAGAGTGAGACCCCCAGCGGCACTGACAAGCCCGCTTCCACGGAGCCTGCCAAGTCCGATGAGCCCGCAAAGTCCGACGAGCCTGCCAAGGCTGACGAGCCCGAGGCGAACCCCGAGCCCGAGACCTGGGATCCCGAGGACTACACCGATCTGGTCATGTACATGTTTGACCTTCGTATGACCGGCGCCGACCACGGCGATCGGATCCAGAAGGCCGTCAACGAGTACATCGGCCCCAAGTACGGCCTGCAGACCACTCTGGTTTACTTCACCATCGGCGACTGGATGCAGAAGGTTCAGCTGACCCTCTCCGGCGGCGAGCGCGTGGACGTGATGCCTCTGTGCTTCGGCAACGGCGTTGCCAACCTGACCAGCAAGAACATGCTGATGGAGATCAGCGGCCTGCTCAATGAGTACGCCCCCGAGGCCATGGAGCTGACCAAGGATTATCAGGTTGCCTATCAGTATGGCGACGGCCTGTACGGCCTGCCCACCCTGCGCGGCTACGTGACCAACTCCTACGTCATCATGCGCCGCGACATCCTGGAAGAGATGGGCCTTTCCGAGAAGGCTGAGAACATGAGCAAGTGGTCCGATCTGGAAGAGATCCTGGGCGCTGTCAGCGAGAAGTACCAGGGTACCGGCATGTGGGCGTTCTCCAAGGGCGCCGGCAAGTCCATCTGCCCCAACTACCTGTTCTCCGGCGACGGCTGGGACACCCTGATTCAGTGGGACGCTCTGGGCGACGGCTATGGCCAGGTCTTTGCTGATGCCGAGGGCAACGTGAGCTGGGTTCTGGATCATCCCGCCTATGTAAACAAGCTGGAGCGCGCCAAGTCCTGGCGTGACAATGGCTGGGTCTGGCCGGATTCCGCTCTGGTCGACACCCACGGCGACGAGCTCTTCAAGCAGAACGTCACCTTCGCTGACTTTGACGAGTCTGAGTACGGCGTGGAAGCCGTCAAGTCCGGCAACGCCGGCCATCCTCTGATGTGCGTCCAGTACGCCCCCGGCTGGATCATGACCTCCACCCTGACCAAGACCGGCATCGGCATCCCCGTGAATGCTGAGGAGCCCGAAGGCGCTGCCCGTCTGATCAATGCCCTCTACACCGATGAGAAGCTGATGAACATGCTCATCCGCGGCATCGAAGGCGAGGACTTCGAGGTTGTGGACGGCGAGGTCCACTATCCCGCTGACGGCTACTACTACGAGGCCGACTTCATCATGGGCAACAACACCCTGCTTTACCCCCTGGAGGGTCAGGGCGCTGACTACTTCGATCGCATCGTGGAGATCAACAACGCCGCCCACATCTCCGAGCATCTGGGCTTCGTCCTGGACACCGCTCCTCTGGAGAACCTGAGCGCCAACATCTCCGCTGTCAACGATCAGTACACTGCGGACCTGTTCACCGGCAACTACACGCCCGAGCTCTTCGAGGAGTACAAGGCAAAGCTGACCACCGCTGGCGTGCAGGATTACCTGAATGCCATCCAGGAGCAGTACAACGCCTGGAAGAACAAGTAATCTTCCCTGTTTCAAGAGGACGCCCAGAAGGGCGTCCTCTTTTTTTCTTTTCTGAAAAGGGATCTTGGGGCGCCTTCTGCAAAAAAGGCGCCCCAAGGTTTTTGCTTGATCTCGTCTCCACTTCATCCTGCCTCGCTTCGCTGCCCCGCAAGGGGAAGGCTTTTTCCCTCGCGGTAACTCGGCAAGGGAGAACATGTCACGCAGATTCGGTCAAGTCGATCCAGTATCTCTCCAGATAAACATCCCGCTCTTGTAAGTATACGGTCGATTCATATTCTCCCCCATTCTTCAAAATGGTCTTTTTGCTTCCTTCATTTCCTTGAACACAACACACCAATACTTTCTCAATCCCAAGTCTTTTGCATTCTGGCAGGACAAGTTTCAGCATCTGTGTCGCATAGCCCTTTTTCCGCTCACTTGGACAAACAGAATACCCGATATGTCCGGCATATTTTTCAAGAAACTCATTGAAATAGTGACGGATTTGAATCACTCCAACAATTTTGTTGTCAGATTCCCGCACATAAATATACTGTGTCATCGGAACTAGATCAGGGGGAGTCGTCTCAGCATGCTTAAGTGATTCGATCTGATCCAGCCAGTCCTGCGTCCGATCAAAACGACGCAATGATCCGCAGCCATCCATAGAGCCGCCATACACAAGGAACTCATTCCGATAAGCCTGTATCTGTTTGTCGTATTCCATGGAGGGAGCAATTAGTTTCATTTGTGACTTCTCCTTTTTATATATTGAAAAAAGGATACCATCGTTGATTGGTAAGGTTTGTTACTTCCTGAATCCTTCTTTTGCTATGATGCAATTAAGCAAAATACTCGGAAAGAAGCTTATGAAGATGCTTAGTAGCATTATCGGAGGACAGCGTTTTCATGGAAAGAACAATCCGAGATTTGGATAAATACACAATCCGAATCTGAGCGCCTGAATAATACTCGGAAGGATGAGATTCAATGATTTTATTACGGCCCAAAACTACACGATATTTAGCCGCATCAGAATCAATCAGTAGGCATCTTTCGTGTCCAACCAGCCCCACAGTGTAGAAGTTGAACTTTTTATCCTGAACAGCCTGTTGAATGTGTACAGAAACCTCCTCAATATGATTGCCCTTCAGATCCTGAACCGCAGTAAAGAACAAAATGTAGTATTTGATCGAAAGAAAAATAAAAACCAGAAAGCATACCGGAATAACCCAGCATCTGCCCCAAGAGTTCCCCCTTATTAATGTGAGGGTGTAACTTACGATGAACAAAACAGCAACGCATGCATTCCAACTGTAAAAATCTGAAAAGTAAAAGTGAAACATTGACTTGTCTGTGCGCTTGTTGTTCATTTCCTTCTCCTTTGTGTCCATCCATGGCGAAATGATACTCATAAAGGATACTCATAAGGAATCAGGTCATCCCGTTTCTTATACAGAATTATAACAGAGAGCAATACATTTTGCAATCTATCCACAATTATCGCGAGCACTGGATTGTGCTCTACAAAATCCGATGCTCACTGAAACTGTGGACAATGAAAGATCTCCTCTGTGACCAAGTATTGTCAAGTTTCCTGCTTCCTAACCCAAGGGGTACCTCTTTTCAAAGCACCTCCCAAGGGCGTCCCTATCCGTCCTGCGCAGCGCAAAAAACAGGCCTCCTGTCTTTGCCAGGAGGCCTGTTTCTCATGACAGGTCCATATTCAGGAGCTTCTCAAAAAAGCCCTTGCGCTTGGGCTGCACGTCCTCTCCTGCGGACTCCGCAAAGCGGCGCAGCAGATCCTTCTGATCGTTGGAGAGCTTGGTAGGCGTCTCCACAGTGACGGTGACGTACTGATCGCCCCGGGTCTTGTAGCCTACGTACTGGATGCCCTTGCCCTTCAGGCGGAAGGTGGTACCGGTCTGGGTCCCCTCGGGGATGTTGTAGCGGACCTTGCCGTCCAGGGTGGGCACCTCGATCTCGCTGCCCAGGGCCGCCTGGGTGAAGGTGATGGGGATCTCACAGAGCACATTGGCGCCGTCCCGCTGGAACAGGGCGTGAGGTTTCACGCTGACGCCCACCAGCAGATCGCCGGCAGGTCCGCCGTTCACACCGGAGTTGCCCTCGCCCCGCACGCGGACGGACTGGCCGTCGTCGATGCCGGCGGGGATGGTGACCTTGATCTTCTTGTTGCGGCGCACCTTGCCCTTGCCCCGGCACACGGAGCAGGGGGTGCGGATGATGGAACCCCGGCCGCCGCAGCGGGAACAGGTGGTGGTGGACTGCATCTGCATGCCCATGAAGGTCTGATTGACCCGCACCTGGCCCGTGCCGTGGCAATCCGGACAGGTCTCTACATTGGTGCCGGGGGCCGCGCCGGAGCCGCCGCACTCGGAGCAGGTCTCCACCCGTCCCACGGTGACCTCCCGCTCGCAGCCGAAGGCGGCCTCCTCAAAGGTGAGCTCCACCTGGGAGACCAGATTATCGCCCCGCTGGGGCGCGTTGCGGCGGGTGCCTGCGGAGGCGCCGCCGCCGAAGAAATCGTTGAAGATGCTGCCAAAGCCGCCGAAATCGAAGCCACCGAAGCCCGCTCCGCCGCCGTAGCCGCCGGGATTGAAGTTGGGATCCACCCCCGCAAAACCGAACTGGTCATAGCGGGACTTCTTCTCGGGATCGGACAGGACCTCATAGGCCTCGCCCACCTCTTTGAAATGGGCCTCGGCGTCCTTGTCGCCGGGGTTCATATCCGGGTGGTACTTCTTGGCCAGCTTCCGGTACGCCCGCTTGATCTCGTCCTCGGACGCGCCCTTCTCCAGGCCCAGCACCTCATAATAATCTCGTTTTTGCTCTTCTGCCACTGCTTCTCACCTCTTCGTGAAAGCAAACCGGCGCGGGGAGAAACCAGGTTCCTCCCCGCCTTTGCCGGAGCCTCTTACTTGTCGTCGTCCACCACGGTGTAGTCCGCGTCGACCACATTGTCGCCGCCGGGCTGGGTGCCGCCGGCAGGGCCGCCTGCCTCGCCCTGAGGCGCGGCGTTCTGGTACAGCTTCTCGGAGATGGCGTAGAAGCTCTTCTGCAGCTCCTCGGTGGCCGCCTTGATGGCAGCGGAGTCGTTGCCCTTCAGCTTCTCCTTCAGGTTCTCCAGCGCGGCACGGACGGGGGCCTTCTCGCTCTCAGAGACCTTGTCGCCCAGCTCGTTCAGGGTCTTCTCGGCCTGATAGACCATCTGATCGCCCTCGTTGCGGGCGTCAGCCTCTTCCCGCTTGGCCTTGTCCTCGGCGGCGAACTGCTCCGCCTCGCGGACAGCCTTGTCGATGTCCTCCTTGGACATGTTGGTGGAGGAGGAGATGGTGATGTTCTGCTCCTTGCCGGTGCCCAGGTCCTTGGCGGATACGTTCACGATGCCGTTGGCGTCGATGTCGAAGGTGACCTCGATCTGCGGCACGCCGCGGGGCGCGGGCGCGATGCCCTGGAGGTTGAAGCGGCCCAGGGTCTTGTTGTAAGCAGCCATCTCACGCTCGCCCTGAAGCACGTGGACCTCAACGGAGGTCTGGTTGTCCGCGGCGGTGGAGAAGATCTGGCTCTTCTTGGTGGGGATGGTGGTGTTGCGGTCGATCAGGCGGGTGAACACGCCGCCCATGGTCTCGATGCCCAGGCTCAGGGGGGTCACGTCCAGCAGGAGCAGGCCCTTCACGTCGCCGCCCAGCACGCCGCCCTGGATGGCAGCGCCCACAGCCACGCACTCATCGGGGTTGATGCCCTTGAAGCCTTCCTTGCCGGTGATGTTCTTCACGGCCTCCTGCACGGCGGGGATACGGGTGGAGCCGCCCACCAGCAGGACCTTGCTCAGGTCGGAGGAGCTGAGGCCCGCGTCGGACATGGCCTGCTTCACGGGGCCCATGGTGGCCTCCACCAGATGGGCAGTGAGCTCGTTGAACTTGGCCCGGGTCAGGGTCACGTCCAGATGCTTGGGGCCGGTAGCGTCGGCGGTGATATAGGGCAGGTTGATGTTGGTGCTGGTCACGCCGGAGAGCTCGATCTTGGCCTTCTCTGCAGCCTCCTTCAGACGCTGCATGGCAACCTTGTCCTGACTCAGGTCGATGCCGTCAGACTTCTTGAACTCGGAAACCAGATAGTTCATGACGCACTCGTCGAAGTCGTCGCCGCCCAGGCGGTTGTTGCCGGCGGTTGCCAGGACCTCGATGACGCCGTCGCCGATCTCCAGGATGGACACATCGAAGGTGCCGCCGCCCAGATCATAGACCATGATCTTCTGCTCGGTCTCCTTGTCCAGGCCGTAGGCCAGGGCCGCGGCGGTGGGCTCGTTGATGATGCGCTTCACGTCCAGACCGGCGATCTTGCCGGCATCCTTGGTGGCCTGACGCTGTGCGTCGGTGAAGTACGCGGGAACGGTGATGACAGCCTCGGTGACCGCGCCGCCCAGATAGGCCTCGGCGTCCGCCTTCAGCTTCTGCAGGATCATGGCGGAGATCTCCTGGGGCGTATAGTTCTTGGAATCGATGGAAACCTTGTAGTTGGAGCCCATCTCACGCTTGATGGAGGAGACGGTGCGCTCGTGGTTGGTGACGGCCTGGCGCTTTGCCACCTGGCCTACCATACGCTCGCCGGTCTTGGAGAAGGCCACGACGGACGGAGTGGTGCGGTTGCCTTCCGCGTTGGGGATGACGACGGCTTCGCCGCCCTCCATGACAGCCACGCAGGAATTGGTGGTGCCCAGATCAATACCAATAATTTTCGACATAATTGTTACCTCCTATATTCAGAAAAAACGTTTACAGATTTGTATGCGCTCAGTTCGCAACCTTGACCATTGCGAACCGGACGACTTTCTCGCCAACGGCGAAGCCCTTCTGGAAGACCTCCGCGATGACGTTTTCGCCCAATTCTTCATTTTCCTCGTGCATCACGGCGTTGTGGCGCTGGGGATCAAAGGGCTCTCCAGCCTCGCCGAAGATGGTGACACCCAGACCGTCCAGGACCTGGAGCAGGCCTGTCATGGTCATCTCCACGCCCTTCTTGTAGGCCTCGTCGGCCGTGGGGGCATCCAGAGCCCGGGCCAGGTTGTCATAGACCGGCAGGAACTTTCCCACCGTCTCGGCTCGGATCACGGTATAGAGTTCATCGCGCTCCTTGGCGCTGCGCTTGCGGAAATTGTCATATTCCGCGGCCAGACGCAGATAATTGTCATGCTCCTTGGCTGCTTCCGCTCTGGCCTCGGCCAGTTCATCCGGGGTTTCGGGCGCTGGCTCCTCGGCCTCCTGGCTGACAGGTTCAGTCTCCTCCTCGGGGAGATCCTCCCGCAGCTGCTCTTCATTGTTTGTCATATCCATGCTCCTTATTCTTCGTGCTCCGGATCCTCCTTGGCGGAGGGGAGCTCGGTTACTTCATGCTTGGAAAACATCCGGCCGAGGTTCTCCGCAAAGTAGCTCAGCCGGGCGGTGACCTGCGCGTAATCCATGCGCTGGGGACCCACCACACCGATCATGCCCTGCATGCCGTCGCCGATGTCGAAGCGGGTCATGACCACGCTGGTGTCCCGGAGCTCCCGGGCGATATTCTCGGGACCCACCAGGATCTGCATGTTCTGATCGCCCACAGGGGCGGGAAGGTTGGAGACCAGCTCCTCGTCCAGCTTTTCCAGCACCTGCTGGGCCTTGTCAATGTCCCGATACTCGGGCTGGCCCAGGAGACGGCTCTGGCCGGTGAGGAACACTTTTTTCTGCTCCTCAGACTGGAGCACGTGCTGCAGCTCGTCCACCACAACGCTCACCAGGGGCGCCGCCGCGCCGGCTGAGCGGCTCACCCGGTCCATCAGCTCCGGGGTGATCTCCGTCAGGGTCAGCTCCGTCAGGGAGGCGTTGAGCACCGCGCTCAGGAGCTTCAGATCCTGCTCCTCCACCTGCAGGGGCAGGCGGATCAGCTTGTTGTGCAGCTGCTCGTCGGAGGTCATGATGACCAGGATGGTACCGGATCCGGAAGCGATCAGCTCAAAGTGTTTGGCGGTCAGGGTCCGGCTGGGGGCCGCCACCGCGTAAGCGGGAAGGCCCGAGAGTTGGGAAACCATCTTGCCCACCTGGGAGATGACCTTGTCCACCTCCTGCATCTTGGTCTCCAGGGCCTGGTTCAGGTTCTGGGTCTCGTCGATGGAGAGGCGGTAGTCCTGCATCAGCTCGTCCACATACAGGCGATAGCCCGCCGGGGAGGGGACCCGTCCGGCAGAGGTGTGGGGCTGCTCCAGAAGGCCCTGCTCCGTCAGCACCGCCATCTCGTTGCGGATGGTGGCGGAGGAGAAGTCCATATCGGGGAGCTCCGCAATGGCCTTACTGCCCACGGGTTCCGCGGTCCGGATATATAGATCCACAATGGCGCGCAGGATTCTGCGCTGCCGGCTGGTCAGCTCCATGGGTAAGGCCCCTTTCTCGTTTTAGCACTCAATACCCCCGAGTGCTAAAGCTATCTTACTCCCTCCTTGGCCGCTTGTCAATAGGCGATTTGAAAATAATTTGTAAAGCCGCGGCGGGTTCGCCTGCGTCCGGCCGCTGCGCACTTCCGAACACAGGGAAACGCCATTCCCCCGAAAAAAAGCGAAGGCGCCGCACTTCTGTGCGGCGCCTTCGCCCCATTCCACCACCGGCGTCTTGTTCCGGTGGGATGCGCGTTCCTCGATCAGCCTTCCGTGACCGGTGCCCACTCGAACACCAGGTCGTTCTCCCGGTCAGACTGGTCCTCGTGCCAGGTGAAGCTGCCGTTCTCCCGGAACACAATGGTTCCGGTGCCATCCTCATACTCCGCCTCCTGGCTCGTCACCTCGCCGCTACCGTCATAGTGCAGGATAGACTTGGTGCAGCCGGAATAGGAGATGGTCAGGTTCTCCGGATCCAGACGGCCCACGATTTCCCATTTCGCAAGCTCGGAAGCGCTGTCCGCCCACTCGATGACGATCTGGGCATCCTCCGTGCCGGAGCAGGCCACCGTAGCGTGGGCACGGTCACTCTGATACGCGCCGACGAAGTTCATAACAGGATTCTGACCGCCCAGATCCTCCTCCGGGCTGTCCTGGGGCTCGGTGTTTCCCGCAGTCTTCGCGCCGCAGGCGCACAGGGCAAGCAGCATACAAGCTGCCACCAGCATAAAGATCCATTTTTTCATATCGTTTTTCTCCTTCCTTGATTTTGGTCCTGCGGTTCAGAACCGGACATATTATAGTCCCCCGCCCTGTCTGTGGCAAGTAAAATTTTTCCAATTCAGCCAAAGCGCATGGAATGCTTGAAAAGTACCAAAATTGTTGGTAAAATAAAGCAGAACCAAGGAGGGAACCCCCATTGAAGCACTGGAGAAACCTGGTAAAATTTGCCTTCCAGCGGGTCACGCTGGTGTCCATCAGTCTGCTTTTGCAGATTCTTCTGCTGGCCTACGGGGTCATTGCGGCCTCCACCGCCTATCAGGTGGTCAGCGTACTCATCGGCGTCCTCAGCTGGCTCGTGATCCTCTATATTCTCTCCGTATCCCGGGCAGGACAGGCCTACAAGCTGGCCTGGGTGATCCCGATCCTGTGTCTGCCGGTGCTGGGCGTGCTTTTGTATCTGCTCTTCGGCGGCAAGCAGGTGAGCCGCGCCTCCAAGAAACGGACCCACGAGGACGCGAGGATCCTTTCCGGGGAGCTGCGCCAGGATCCGGAGGTGCTGGAGGCTCTGAAGGCCCAGGCGCCGGAAGCAGAGATGAGCGTCCGCTATTTAAAGGAGGCAGCTCTCTACCCTGTCTGGCAGGACAGCCCCACCCGCTACTACTCTCCTGCGGACGCAGCGGAGGCGGATCTCTTCGCCGCCCTGGAGAGCGCGGAGCGCTACATCTTCCTGGAGTATTTCATCATCTCCCCCGGCCTGATCTGGGATCGGGTCCTGGAGATCCTGGAGCGGAAGGCCGCCGCCGGCGTCCAGGTGCGGCTGCTCTACGACGACTTTGGCTGCATCAAGCATCTGCCCATGCGCTACGCAAAGCAGCTGGCTGAGAAAGGCATCCGGGCCTACGCGGTGAACCCCTATATCCCGGTCCTCTCCTCCCGGCTCAACAACCGGGACCACCGGAAGCTGCTGATCGTGGACGGAAAGACCGCCTTCACCGGCGGCGTGAATCTCTCCGACGAATATTTCAACAAGGTCCCCACCTTCGGTCACTGGAAGGATTCCATGCTCCGGGTTCAGGGCCGGGCCGCCTGGGCCATGTGTGTGGAATTTCTGATTCACTGGCGCAGCGTGGCCAAGGAGGAGTGCAGCTTCAACCGCTTCCGACCGGATCTGAGCCAGGCTCCCGCGGCCAAGGGTTTTGTGCAGCCCTACGCGGACACGCCTCTGGACGAGGAGCAGGTGGGCGAGAATGTCTATCTCAACGTGATCCGCGCCGCACGGCGGACGCTGGACATCCAGACGCCCTATCTGGTCATCGACGAGGCCCTGACCGTTGCCCTCTGCGCCGCGGCGCGCAGCGGCGTCCGGGTGCGCATCTTCACCCCAGGCATCCCGGACAAGTGGTATGTCTTCGCCCTGACCCGGGCCTACTACGGCCAGCTCACCGAGGCGGGGGTGCAGATCTTCGAATATACCCCGGGCTTCCTCCATTCCAAGGTGTTCCTGGCGGACGAGAAGCTTGCGGTGGTGGGCACCATCAATCTGGATTTCCGCAGTCTGTACCTGCACTATGAGGACGCGGTGCTTCTCGCGGAGACGGACTCCGTGGACCAGGTGGCCCAGGACTTCCAGTCCTTGAAAAAGCGCTGTGCGCGCTTCTCGGAGGAGCGGATCCGGTCCATCAAGCCTCCCATGCGGCTGCTGCAGGCCGTCCTTCGCGTCTTCGCCCCGCTGATGTAAAAACATAATAAACAACCGCCCGCTAAGCGGGCGGTTGTTTCCATTTACTCAGCATATTCCGATCTTATTGCTTCCACTTGAGCAGAAGCTGTCGCGACAGCAACGGATGCAGTGTTTTCCCTGAGTTGCTTTCCACCTCATCCGCCCCAGTTTGCAAACTGGGGCACCTTCCCCTCAAGGGGAAGGCTTTTTTCACCCACTTTTTGTTTTGCCTTATCGCTAATGGTCTTTTATACCACTCGCCCAACGAGTGTTTACAGCTTACAAAAAGCGCCACTTCTCACGTTTGAAAAGCAGTTCTTTCTAAAAAGCTGCAATCTCAAATTCAAAAAGGTGGAAATGCCAGAAGGCCAAACGGATATATTGAAGCAGCCTTGGATTCCAGTACAACACAACATTGTTTGCAAGCAGATCCTTCGATTCGCTTCGCTCACTCAGGATGATCGTTTCATAGGAGCATGCCTTCCCGTCGTCATCCTGAGCGAGGCAGCAGGCCAATAAGAAGGATCTCGTTTATGCTTTGCAGCATGCTGAACAGGCAAAGCCATCCACCGCAAAGAAAGTGTCCGAACGCCTAAAGCGCCGGAGACAGGTTTCGGGCAGAAAAAAGCTCCTCATTTCTGAGGAGCTTTTGATGTCTGCGAAACCTGCTTCCCGTGTAGGCAAAGTGTTGTCCTGCCGGAAAAACGCGCCGGGGGCGCGTTTTAGGCAGAAAAAAGCTCCTCATTTCTGAGGAGCCTTTTGATGTTGGCGAAACCTATCTTTCCGTGCAGTCACCCGCAAAGTATTGTCGGCACAAACGAGCTTAACTTCTGTGTTCGGAATGGGAACAGGTGGACCCTCGTCGTAATCATCACCAACTATATTC
>Ga0079305_1001038_pt1 | contig 43264 bp, 36 predicted proteins | sample LMS_cellobiose_e_FD_79183 | JGI IMG/M metagenome (GOLD analysis project Ga0079305, IMG submission 79183) | Rumen-fistulated moose microbial communities from Alaska, USA - LMS_cellobiose_enrichment | ecosystem: Host-associated > Mammals > Digestive system > Stomach > Rumen fluid ... | reverse complement strand
CGGATGGCTGTTCAGTACTTGGCAAGCAGTGTACAGAACCGGACCTGCGCGCAATTTCTGCACCGGCTCGTTGGGAACACCTCCCAAACCCAGAGATCACACTTCGTGTGAGCTGCGCGTTTTCACGCTTCCACAAAAACCACTTTTCTTGAAAAATGATTATCGCACTTCAATGTCAATCTTCATTTTTGCAATTTGCCTGATTGCATACCGGAAGGTTTTCTCTTTCTTGATATATTTCGAGATATTGAAAAACTATGTATTTTATGCTATACTGTCCACGTTGTTTTGTGAATCTTTGGAGGGTGACCATGGACTTATTGACTGTAAGAGAAGCAGGCGAACTGTGGGGAATCACGGCGCGTATGGCAACCATATATTGCGAAACTGGAAGAATCCCAGGAGCATTCAAAAAGGGAAACCTTTGGCTTATCCCGGGAGATGCAGTCAAACCCGTTGACCGCAGAAAACGGTCAAAAAATGAAACATGCGATAATTCAGATAACAGAAAAAGGAGTTAACGATGATAACAGATGCATTCGACGACAAATCCCCGGCCAAGATCAACGTGAAAAAGAGTGAGAATGCTGTTCAGGTGGATGCAGTCATATTTACTTTTTCTCAGGAGATCGAAAAATATGTGATCGCACAATATGACTGCGAAAAAGTCGGGGAATACGCGATGGCCACTGGAGCTCATTCCGTCTATGTATTTAATTACAATGGGAAGAAATATGGTTTCTGTAAGACATGGGTAGGGGCTCCTGCCTGCATAGCACCGATCGAGGAATTATCGACTGTTCTTGATACGGATAAGATCATCCATTTCGGCGGAGCGGGATGTCTCGACAAAGAGATCGCCAGAGGAAAGGTCATGATCCCAACGGAAGCCTACAGAGACGAAGGGACATCCTACCACTATACACCGGCATCAGACTATATCCGGATCAAAAACTATGATATCGTAAGAGCTTTTATGGATGAAAACCGGATCCCATATGTTTTAGGCAAAACCTGGACTACGGACGCCTTCTACCGGGAAACTGTCAACAACTTTGAAAAGCACAAGGCAGACGGTTGCATTTCGGTTGAAATGGAAGGCGCAGCTGTTCAGGCAGTCTGTGATTTCCGCGGGCTTGAAGTGTATATGTTCTTTACAAGCGGAGATCTTCTAGATGCACCAGAATGGACCGACAGAAAGAAAAAAGGACAGATTGAACATACGCAGCATGATCCGGGACATTTTGACATTGCGCTTGCACTCGCTGAATATGTGGTTAAACTATAACGTCAAATCGTTATTTGTGTGAGGGAAAAAGATATGATACATTTGGAAAAAATCGATTCAACAAACATATGGGAGATTGTTGATCTGAAGGTATTCAAATCTCAGAAAAGCTTCGTAGCGGCAAACTGGGTAAGTATCGTCCAAGCATACGGTGTTCGGGATTCGGCCACAGTTGCGTTTCCATTTGCCATCTATAATGACAAAAGACCAGTTGGGTTCCTGATGATCGGTTTTAACGAGGCTGCGATGTATGAAAATTGGGATGACGTTGAAGCCCCAAAGTCACTTGTCAACAACTACTCCCTCTGGCGTTTGATGATTGACAAGCGATATCAAAAACGCGGTTACGGTAGAGAAGCGATAAAACAAGCACTCGACTTTATCAGAACGTGGCCCTGTGGAAAAGCTGAGTATTGCTCCCTTTCTTACGAGCCGGAGAACGAGGTGGCAAGAAAGTTATACCGTTCCTTAGGCTTTATGGAAAATGGCGAAATGGACGGCGACGAAATCGTCGCAGTACTGAAGCTGTAATACAGAACGCGTTAAAATCTAGTTTGTCGATATGATCCTTCTTGAACATTCTGTTGAGACGGTTGTTTTACTTTCCAAGGGAAACATATCGGGTCAGAACGTCAGAGTAGAGTTCTCTCTTGAGGACATGGACATGTCCAGATTTCAGCAAGGGGCTACATACGAGCAGATCCAGAATTGGGTGCAGGAGAAGTACGGTTTCCATGTATCACACCTGAATGTTGCCCAGGTAAAACGGAAACACGGGATCATCGAGCGGGAGAATTATAATAAGGCGAAATCTCCGGATTCTAAACAACCAGGATGTCCGGAGGAAAAGGTAAAGGCTATAGAGGCAGCTTTGAAGCATTTTCAAATGATTGAATGAGACAGGCCAAATGACAGAAAATGCCCGCGGTTTTGAGGCTATAAAACAGGAGGACGCGCATGGATAAGAAAACAATTCTGGATACCCTCGCCCGGAACGCCTTTGAAAAGGGCGGTTTCAACGGAACCTGGCTTTACGCCGAGCACGGCGAGATCGTTTCGAAAGGCGCAGTCGGTTTTAGCGATTTGGAGGACAAGGTTCCGCTTCGCGAGGACTGTCTCTTTGACCTTGCGTCCGTCAGCAAGCAGTTCACTGCGGCGGCGGTGATGCTGCTGCGGCGCAGAGGGCTGCTGTCTCTCGAGGACGAGATCACGAAATTCTTCCCGGAAATCCCCTACAAGGGCGTGACAGTACGGCATTTGCTGAACCACACCGGCGGCCTACCCGATTACATGGACTGGGTGGACAAGATTGCCAAGGAGGAAAAGACGATCCCGAATAACGCGGTCATCGTCCGCTTCCTCTGCGAGTGCGGTGAGGAGGCGTCCTTCGCCCCGGGCGAGCAGTTTGAATACTCCAACACCGGCTACTGTTTGCTGGCGCAGATCGTGGAGACCGTTGCGGGCGTGCCTTTTGAAGATTTCCTGCGGGACAACATCTTTGAGCCCGCCGGGATGCACGCGACGCGCGTCTACCACCGCCGGAAGGACAAGGTTGCGATCCCGAATCTCGCCTGGGGACTGTCGCTACCGCTGGGCTCGGATCGCTATGAGCTCCCGGACGGGCTGCCGGGGGATAGCGCGGCCGTTACCTGCGACGGCGCGAACGGGGACGGGCTGGTGCACTCCAACATCTTTGACCTGTTACAATGGGACCGGGCACTGCGTGCGGAAAAGGTGCTTACGAAGGAGGAACAGATGCTGATGGCCACCCCCGGACGACTCAACAACGGGGAAATCGGCATCGACAAGGACGAGGACGATGATCCCGATTACGGCTACGGCTTCGGCTGGGACGTGCTGGATGATCCTGATTTCGGCCTGATCGTCTGCCACAGCGGCGGCTGGCCCGGTTATTCCAACTGGTACGAGCGCTTTGTGGACGCAGACCGTGTTTTGATCCGCCTCCGCTGCCGCGACGTGCGGGATGAGCGGGCCTGGCAGTCCTTTTCCAGGGGCTTGAAAGCAATCACGAGGGACAAAGAACCGGGGAGAGTCCGCAGCATCGAGGAACTCGCCATTCAGAACCCGGACAAGAGCGGCTGGGCCGCACTCTGCGGAAAATACGACTATGCTATCGGTGACTTCCGCATCGAAGAGATCTTCCTGCAAGACGGTGAGCTGTATGCACAGGCAAATGACGACGGGAGGGCACTTGAGCTGCGGCTCTATCCGTTGGGAGAGAAGACCTTCGGAATTAAAGATCTCGATGCGGACCTGGCACTAAGCGACGGTACACTGACGCTGTATGGGGTGATGGGGAAGAAAACCGAATAGAATTCCCGCGGCACAGGGAGACAGTCGTATTGATGACAAAAACAGAAAGGAAAGAATTATGAATAACATACACCTGGAAAAGCTTACGTGGGACACGGTTGACGATGTATTAAAGCTTAAGGTCTCAAAAGAGCAAAAGGAATTTGTCGCCCCGAACCGTGACAGTATGATCGACGCTTATTTTGCTTTGACGGAAGAGGAAATCCCCGTATTCACGTTTGGTATCTATCTCGGGAAAAAGCCCGTCGGCTTTCTGATGATCGCTTACGACGTTCCGTGGGCAGAGCAGTATTACAATTTGCCTGGGGGCTACTATTACATCTGGCGTTTTATGATCGATAAAAGATATCAGGGCAATGGTTACGGAAGAAAAGCATTAAAGCTTGCAGTGGATTTTATAAAGACTTCTCCGAACGGAAAATCCGAATACTGCTGGCTCTCTTATGAGCCGGAAAATGAGGTGGCGAGAAAGCTGTATCTCTCGTTCGGATTTGAAGAAAAGAAAGAGCTCTGGAAAGAGGATCAGGAAATTCCGGCAGTTTACAAGCTGTAAAATCCGATTTCCGAGACAGAATTATCAATCCAAGATCTCCGCGCAAATAGTCAACGGCATACTCCTGACGCCGGAGGCCGTGACAACAGCGTGAATATGTGCCTTTTATGAAAGATATTCTGATAGATCGGTAAATGTGCGATTTGAATAATAAAAACAATACCGGTCTGCTGCGTATCTCCAACAGACCGGTATTCCTTTTGCCATCCTTGTCAGACAGATGCCCAGATCATTTTATTCAAAACTTTCTTATGAGTATATGCCTTGCGAGCCGTCCTTTTTACACATTTGGAAAGGGATCAATCGTCGATGGTGACGACAACTTTCTTCTTCCAGCCGCCCTGGATGTAGCGGATGATTGCCAGAACCAGCATAGCGACCTGGCAGATACCCATTGCCACGAAGAAGTTGCGGAAGATGCCGGGCTTGGCGGACATGAAGTAGGTCAGAGGCACGCGGGCGATGGTGCCGAACACGGAGATGGCCATGACGGTCATGGTGTCGCCGGCGCCGCGGAAGATGCCGGAGAAGGCCTGGAAACCAGCCATAGCCCAGTAGAAGAAGCACATGACGCGGAGCATCTCAGCGCCGCGGGCGATGACCTCAGCGTTGTCGGTGAACAGGCGCATGCCCCACTCGGCAAAGACATAGAGGACAATAGCCAGGCCCACGGAGATGCCGACGCACATTGCCATGCCAAGGGACATGCCCTTGTGCAGACGCTCCTCCTTCTTGGCGGCCAGGTTCTGGCCGAAGAAGACGGACATTGCCATGGAGATGGCCATGCCGGGCATGAGGATGAAGCCATCCAGACGCATGGCGGAGGTGGCGGCTGCCACGGCGTTGGAGCCGAAGCCGTTCATGTAGCGCTGGCAGAGCACGTTGCCGATGGACTGGACGCCCTGCTGCAGTGCGGAGGGGATACCCAGCTTCAGGATGATCTTGACGATGGGGGCGCGCAGCTTCAGGGAGTGGGCGTTGATGGTGATCTTGGCCAGTCTGGTGGTGCTGGTGCGGAAGAGGACCAGCGCGGCGGACAGGTACTGGGCAATGAGGGTGGCCCAGGCGACGCCTGCCACGCCCATCTTGAAGGCAACCACGAACAGCAGGTTCAGGGCCACGTTCAGGATGGCGGAGAAGATCAGGAAGTACAGGGGCGCTCTTGCATCGCCGATGCTTCTCAGACCGGCGGAACCGGCGGAGTAGACTGCCAGGCCGGGCAGAGCCGCGCAGTAAATGCGGAAATACACCAGCGCGTCATGGAAGATGTTCTCGGGGGTGTTCATGGCCTTGAGCAGAGGCACGGCGATGATGTTTGCGATGATGCCGGTGACAGCGCTCATGAGAGCGATGAGGCAATACATGCAGCCGAAGGCGTTGGACAGCTCGTCATACTTTCTAGCGCCCATAAGCTGGGAGACATACACGCCGCCGCCGATGCCGGCGCCCACGAACAGGGCGACCATGAGCATGGTGACAAAGGCGTTGGCGCCGACTGCCGCCAGGGCGTCCGCACCGCAATAGCGGCCCACGATGATGGAGTCCGCCATGTTGTAGAGCTGGTTGAGCACATTGGTGAGCAGGGTGGGGATGGTGAACAGAAGGAGCGCCTTGGTAACGCTGCCCTCGGTCATGTTGCCCCGCTGCACTCTGGGCTTATTTGCTTTTGCATCCACGGAAAAATGACCTCTCTTTCAGACGAATCGTTGACTTACAAACGTATTGCCAATTATACATTCTTTTCCTGCTGTTTGCAAGGACTTTATCCCTTTCTTTCCGCAAAATTTATTCCGGGTTTTCCCTGCATTTTTGGACGATTCGCCAACCTTTTGGGCTGATTAACTGTTAACCGGCGCAAAGGGCTCCTTTCCCTGCCATGCGGCGGAACATTCCGGCGCAGGAACTGGTGCTTCGTCAGGTTGCCTAAAAATCCCATTCTCTTTTTGGCAACCATGCCTGTTGGAGGTATGATAAAATAATAAATATTCAACTGCTTACTTCAAGCGGCGACAGGAGGAACATCCGATGAATGTGCAAACACTGGCATCTGCCTTAAAAGACAATATGCGTCTGGTCATCAAGGGCAAGGACGAGATTCTGGACAAGGTCACCGTCTGTGTGCTCTGCAATGCTCACGTGCTTCTGGAAGATGTGCCCGGAACGGGCAAGACCACCCTGGTCAAGGCTCTGGCCAAGTCCCTGGGTCTGGGCTTCAACCGGGTCCAGTTCACCCCAGACCTACTGCCCTCGGACCTGACGGGCATGAACATCTTTGACCAGAAGACCGGGGAATTCGTCTTCCGGCCGGGCCCCGTCTTTACCAACATCCTGCTGGCCGATGAGATCAACCGGGCCACTCCCCGGACCCAGTCCAGCCTGCTGGAGTGCATGGAGGAGCGCACCGTCTCCATCGACGGCGTGACCCGCACCCTGGACGAACCCTTCCTGGTGGCCGCCACCCAGAACCCCATTGAGATCCAGGGCACCTTCCCCCTGCCCGAGGCCCAGCTGGACCGCTTCTTCATGCGGCTGAGCCTGGGCTATCCCGACGCTGCGTCGGAGCAGGCCATGCTGGGGGCATTTGTCTCTGCCAACCCCCTGGACACCCTCCAGAGCGTGGTGACAAAAGAGCAGCTTCTTGAGGCGCAGGCAGAGGTCCGGGCTGTGAAGCTGGTCCCTGCCATCCAGGAATACATCCTGCGCATCACCGCCGCCACCCGGGAAAATGACAAGATCCGTCTGGGCGTGAGCCCCCGCGGTTCCATTGCTCTGAGCCGGGCTGCCCAGGCCGGCGCCGCCATGGCCGGCCGGGACTACGTGATCCCGGAGGACGTGAAGACTGTGGCGCCGGACGTGCTCTCCCACCGTATTCTGGTAAAGGCCGCCAGCCATGCCCAGGCCGCGGAGACCCGGAAGCTGCTGGATCAGATCCTCAGTGTGGTGCCCGCGCCCCAGATCCACTGAACCATGGAATTTCTGTATGTGATCGTCCTGGTGGCCGTCATGGCCGCCGTTCAGGCCCTGGTCTATGGGAAGCTGGCCTTCCGGGGCCTGGATTACGACTGCAATTTCACAGAGCAGGAGGTCTCCGAGGGGGACGAGATCAAGCTGGTGGAGACGGTTTCCAACCGGAAGCTGCTGCCCCTGCCCTGGCTGCGCAGCGAGCTGACCACCTCCATGTACCTGGATTTCGCCGGGTCCCAGTCCCTCATTGCCGACGAGACCCGCTTCGTGCCCAGCTTTTTCATGCTCCGGGGCTTCCGGCGCACCGTGCGCAGCTGGAATGTGCGCTGCGCCAAGCGGGGCGTGTATGAGATCAAGAAATGCGTCCTGCTGGCCACGGATCTTCTGGGCCTCAAGCGCATGAGCCACGCCGCAGACGTGGACGCCCGGCTCACGGTGCTGCCTCGTCCCATCAACCTTATGGAGGACCTGGAGTCCGCCAACCGGCTCATGGGCGACGTCATCGTCCGCCGCCACTTCCTGGACGACCCCTTCTATCGGGTGGGCGTCCGGGAGTACACGCCCCGGGACAGCATGAAAAACATCCACTGGGGCGCCACGGCCCGCACCGGCCAGCTCATGGTCCATGAGCATCAGCAGACCGCCGAGCAGAACCTGCTGGTGCTGTTGAACGTGCAGACCCACAGCTATGAGACCAGCGTGGTCTCCGACAAGGGCCGCATTGAGACCGCCATCCGCATCTGCGCCGGCTACTTTGACAGCACGGTCCAGTCCGGACTGCCTGTGCGCTTCGCGGCCAACTGCGCCCTGGAGCCCGGGGAGGGCCCTGTGGTCACCAACGAATTCTCCGGCCGGGAGCATGTCATGGACCTGTTCCGCACTCTGGCCCGGCTGCCCATCTCCGCCTGCGAGAACTTCACTGTCTTTCTGGGCGGCACGGCGGCGGCCCTGGACGCCTCGGACATCGTGCTGGTGACCGCCTATCTGAACGAGCCCATCCTGGCCTACGCCCGGGATCGGCAGGAGCAGGGCCGCAGAGTCAAGATCGTCTGCCCCGCCAAGCTGGCGGAGGACGAGATTCCCGACGATCTGGAGGTCTACGGTCTGACCGAAGAGGAGGCGAAGGAATGAAAGAAACTGCGCTGCGCCGCCTCTTCACCCATCTGACGAACCTGGCAAGGCTGCTGACCATCTATCCGGTGGCGGCCTTCTGCTTCCACGGCGTCCTGAAGCGGACGCAAACCGCCATCTGGCCCTATGCTCTGCTGTTTCTGGTCCTGGGCTTCTGCGTCGGACTTCTGAACCGCTTCCTGCGGCTGAAATTCAAGAAACTTCTCTGGCTCCGCCTTTCCCAGGCGGGCTGCATCCTGCTGGGCGTCGCGGTGGGCCTTCTGGGCTGCCGCTTCCTGGGCGGAACCGGCCTGGAATACCTGTTCTCCGGCCTGCTGGGCGGCGTGTGGGCCTTTTTGGGCTGCCTGCTGTCCCTGCTTCCCCTGCAGCGTTTTGAGTTCTTCCTCTGCGCTCTTGCGTATCTGGCCGCAGTGGTGGTGCTCTCCTGGCGGGGCTTCGGCTATCCCATCACAAGCTATCTCATTCAGTTCCTGCTGATCAGCGCGGTCTTTGCCCTGGAGCTGAACTTCCAGAACATCGACAATCTCATGCAGCGCCGGGGTCATCAGATGAGCCATCTGCCCCGGCGGATCCGGCTGTTCAATCTGGCGGCGGTGCTGCTGGCTGTGGGCGTGCTGGTGCTACTGGTCCTGTTCCGCAGGCCGCTGATGCAGGGCACCGGCATGGTGCTGGGCGCCGTCTGGGGCGTGATTCGCTTCCTGCTCACGCCGCTGCGCCGCTGGTGGAACGGCCTGGACGACGCGGGAGATCCCAACTTCGGCCAGATCGATCCCGACTGGGAGGGCGACCCTCAGGATGCCTTCCAGCAGCTGGTGGGCCCGGAGGACGAGGGTCCTGCCTGGGACGCCCAGACCCAGATCGACGTGATGATCGTCATCGTGTCGGTGCTGGTGGTGGGCCTGCTGATCTACTTCCGCCGTCCCATCTGGGAGGCTCTGCGCAGCTTCTTCCGGCTCCTGGGCGACGCCATCTCCTCCCTGTTCCATCGGCTGGGCGCCGTGCGGCAGTTCGGCCTGGACGAATCCGAGTACTTCACCGACGAGGAGGTGCGCCTGGACGAATCCGAGCGCCTGGGCTACTCCGAGCAGCGGGCCTGGAAGCGGGATCTGAAGGCCTACGGCAAAATGGCCGAGAGCCGGGAAAAATACCTGGCCGGCTGGTCCCTGACGGTCCAGGGCCTGCGGCTCCACGGCGTCGCGGTCCGGCCCAGCGACACGCCCCTGGAGATTCTCGACAAGGCAGGCAAGGTCCTGGACCGGGACGGCTACGCCGTGGCGACCCAGTCCGCCCTGGTGCTGGCCTTCTCCGATCACAACGAGCCCCCCGCCTGGCCGGAGCTTCGCGCCGCACTGGAGCGGCTCCGCACCCAGAAAAAATGAGTTCCAAGCTCCCGGCGGGAAGCCGGGAGCTTGACTTTTCCTCCCATCGTGTTATCATGATAAAAGACTCTATCAGGAGGCGCTCACCATGGACACTCCCAATTTGGACCAGGCCCAGGCCAACCGCGACCGGGTCATCATCCGCACAAGCTTCGTCGGCATCGGCGTAAATCTGCTGCTCTCCGCCTTCAAGGCCATCATCGGTCTGCTCTCCGGCTCCATCGCGGTGGTGCTGGACGCGGTGAACAACCTGTCGGACGCGCTTTCCAGCGTCATCACCATCATCGGCACCCGGCTTGCCTCCCGGAAGCCGGACAAGAAGCACCCCCTGGGCCACGGGCGCATTGAATACTTAAGCGCCATGATCGTGGCGGCCATCGTGCTCTACGCCGGCCTGACCTCCCTGGTGGAATCCGTGAAGAAGATCCTCCACCCCGAGGCGGCGGACTACTCCGTCTGGTCCCTGGTCATCATCGCCGCGGCGGTGGCTGCCAAGCTGCTTTTGGGGCGCTATGTGAAGCGCAAGGGCGAGGCCGTCAACTCCGGCTCCCTCATCGCCTCCGGCTCCGACGCCCTCTTTGACGCCATTCTCTCCGCCTCGGTGCTGGCCTCGGCGGTCATCTTCCTGATCTTCCACATCAGCCTGGAGGCCTGGGTGGGCGCTCTCATCTCCATCTTCATCATCAAATCCGGCGTGGAGATGCTGCTGGAGACCCTGGACGAGCTGCTGGGCAAGCGGGTGGACCGGGAGACGCTGGCCCAGATCCGCAAGACCATCTGCCAGGAGCCCAAGGTCCTGGGCGCCTACGACCTGATCCTGCACAGCTACGGCCCGGAGAAGCTCATCGGCTCCGTGCACGTGGAGGTCCCGGACACCATGGACGCCATCGAGATCGATGAGCTGGAGCGCTCCATTGCCGAGCGCGTGTTCCTGCAGCACGGGGTCCTGCTGACGGGCATCGGCATCTACGCCCAGAACACCCGGGACGAGGAGGTCCTGGCCCTGCGCAGCGGCATCTACCATCTGATCCACTCCCACGACGGAGTCCTGCAGACCCACGGCTTCTATTTTGATCCCACCACCCGAACCGTGACCCTGGACATCATCCTGGACTACGCTCTGGATGACCGGCAGGCCCTGTTCGACCAGATCGTGCAGGAGCTCCGGGACGCCTATCCGGACTGCCAGTTCCGGGTGAACATGGACATCGACATCTGAGAAAAAGAAGTCCGGCGTGACCGAATCGGTCACGCCGGACTTCTTTTGTTCTCTCAGCCGAAGAGCACGCTGTTGACGATGCTCTCCAGGTACTCCTGTTTGCCGCTGCCGGGGCTCTGGGGCGCGCCCATGGCCTCCGCGTAGGCGGAGAGCTCGGCAAGGGTGGTCTCCCCCGCGCGGATCCTGGCGCCGATGCCGGTCCGGTAGCTTGCGTAGCGCTCGGCCACGAACTGGTCCAGCCGCCCGTCCTCCATGAGCGCCGCAGCCTTCAGAAGGCCCAGGGCGAAGGTGTCCATGCCCAGGATATAGGCCTCGAACATATCCTCCTCCGTGTTGCTGGGACGGCGGGTCTTGGAATCGAAGTTGAAGCCGCCGGTGAGCCCGCCCGCTTTCAGGACCTCGTACATGCACATGGTGGCGTCGTAGACGTTAAAGGGGAACTCGTCCGTGTCCCAGCCCAGGAGCATGTCGCCCTGGTTTGCGTCGATGGAGCCCAGCATGCCGTTGATGGCGCTGATGCGCAGATCGTGCTGGAAGGTGTGGCCCGCCAGAGTGGCGTGGTTGGCCTCAATGTTCATCTTGAAATCGCGGTCCAGGCCGTACTGCCGCAGGAAGCCGATGGCCGTTGCCGCGTCGAAGTCGTACTGGTGCTTCATGGGCTCCTTGGGCTTGGGCTCGATGTAGAAGTCCCCGGTGAAGCCAATGGAGCGGCCATAGTCCACCGCCAGGCGCATGAGGCGGGCGATGTTCTCCTGCTCGAACTTCACGTCGGTGTTCAGAAGGGTCTCATAGCCCTCCCGGCCGCCCCAGAACACATAGCCCCGGCCGCCCAGCTTCACAGTGATGTCCAGGGCCTTTTTCACCTGGGCCGCGGCGAAGCAGAACACGTCGGCGGAGTTGGAAGAGCCCGCGCCGTTCATGAAGCGGGGATTGGAGAACATGTTGGCGGTGCCCCACAGGCACTGAATGCCGGTGCCCTGCATCTTCTCCAGGATATAGTCGGAGATCTCGTCCAGGCGGCGGTTGGTCTCCTTGATGTCGTCCGCCTCGGGGACCAGGTCCACGTCGTGGAAGCAGAAGTAGCGGATGCCCAGCTTCTTCATGAATTCAAAGCCCGCGTCCACCTTGGCCCTGGCGTGCGCCATGGTGCCCTTCTCCGCGCCGAAGGACTTGTCCGCCGTGTCCCGGCCGAATATATCGGTGCCCGCCGCGCCCAGGTTGTGCCACCAGGCCATGGCGAAGGGCAGATGCTCGGACATCTTCTTGCCCAGGACGATCCGCTCCGGGTCATAGAACTTGAAGGCCAGGGGGTTCTGGCTCTTAGGCCCCTCATAGGGGATCACAGGAATGTTGGCAAAAATCTCGCGCATTTCATTTCACTCCTTACTGAATTTTGGGAAACAACGCCTTCATGGCGGGATAGATGTTCTGGAATTTCCGGTACTGGACCTCGTAGCGCTTCGTCAGCTCCGGATCCGGCTGCACCGTGCCCGTGACGCGCACCAGCGCGTCGGCGCAGGCCTCCACGCTCTCATAGGCGCCCGCGCCCACCATGGCCAGCATGGCGGCGCCGTAGCCGGGGCCCTCCTCCGTCTGGGGCAGGTCCAGGGGGATGCCCAGCACCGCTGCCAAGATCTTCTGCCACAGGGGGCTTCTGGCCCCGCCGCCGCAGAGCTTGGAGCGGGAAATCTCCAGGCCCAGGCTCCTGGCCACCTCGAAGCTGTCGCGGATGGCGAAGGCCACGCCCTCCAGGACTGCCAGAACCAGATCCGCCCGGCCTGAGTCCATGCTCAGGCCGACGAAGGCGCCCCGAGCGTCCGTGTCGTTGATGGGGCTGCGCTCGCCCATGAGATAGGGCAGGAAGAACACCCGGTTCCGGCCCAGCCGCTCCGGCGGGATCGCCGCCTGCTCCGCGGCATAGTCCTGGGTTTTCAGGACCTCGTCGCAGAACCACTTGTTGCAGCTGGCGGCGGAGAGCATGCAGCCCATGAGATGGTAATGCCCGTCGGCGTGGGCAAAGGCGTGCAATGCGTTGGAGGGATCCACGCCGAAGTTCCGAGCGGACACAAAGAGGGTGCCCGAGGTGCCCAGGCTGATGTTGCATGCCCCGTCGCCCACGGTTCCCGTGCCCACGGCGGCCGCGGCATTGTCTCCTGCGCCGGCCACCACCCGGACCTCCGGGGACAGGCCCAGGGCCATGGCGATGGGCTCCCGCAGGGTGCCGATGACCTGGCTGCTCTCAAACAGGCGGGGCATCTGCGCCTCCCGGAGGCCGCAGAGCTCCAGCATGGGCTTGGACCAGCAGCGGTTCTTCACATCCAGCAGCAGCATGCCGGAGGCGTCGGAGTAGTCGCAGGCGTGAACGCCCGTCAGCTTGTAGTTGAGGAAGTCCTTGGGCAGCATGATCTTGGCGATGCGCCGGAAGTTCTCCGGCTCGTGCCGCCGCATCCAGAGGAGCTTCGGCGCGGTAAACCCTGCAAAGGCGATATTGGCCGTCCAGTCCGAGAGCTGCGCTCTGCCCACCGTCTCGTTGAGCCAGGCGGTCTCCTCCGCGGTGCGGGCGTCGTTCCAGAGGATGGCGTCCCGGATAAGCTCGTCCTCCTCGTCCAGGGTAACCAGGCCGTGCATCTGGCCGCCAATGCCCAGGGCGGCGACCGAAGCCTTGTCCTGTCCGTCCAGCAGCTCTTCCAGGCCGATGAGGCAGGCGCCCCACCAGTCCGCCGGGTTCTGCTCCGACCAGCCGGGCTGTGGGAAGCTGATGGGATAGTCCTTGCTCACGCGGTTCAGAATGGCGCCCTGCTCGTCCAGAAGCAGCAGCTTCATGGCGGAGGTGCCCAGATCAATGCCGATGTAGGTGCGCATGCTTTCACCTCAGATTCCTTGTTTTTCAGAAAACGGGGGATTCCATATGAATCCTTAATGAAATCATACGATACGATGTTTTTTTCGTCAACGTCTTTTTGGGAAGCAGCCGGATTGTCCCCCTTTTTCAGCAGATTTATCTGTTCCCAGCGCGCTGCCGGACCCGCAGGAATTACCTCCCGCACCTTGCAAATTACGATGCCTTCCGTTATAATCGTTAGCGAAGACGAACAGCCTTTTCCTGTCCGGCAGATCAAGTCCAGAAGGGCATCTGCGGCGGGCAGGGATTTTCATTGGCCAAAGATTAGCCAACGCTAACCGCCAATTCGGAAAGGCGGAAGAAGGAAGAGATCTATGTATCTGGAAATCAACGATCTGAAAAAGAGCTACGGCGAGGGCAGCAGCTATTCTCAGGTGCTGCGCGGCATTACCACCGGGGTGGATGCGGGGAAGATCTGCGCCATCCTCGGTCCCAGCGGCTCGGGAAAGTCCACGCTGCTCAACTGCATCGGTGCTCTGGAAACCGCTGACAGCGGATCCATTCTGGTGGACGGGACGGACATCTGCAAGCTGAAACCGGCGGAGCTCTCCGAATACCGGCGGGACAAGCTGGGCTTTGTTTTTCAGTTTTACAATCTGGTGCCGAACCTGACGGTGCGGGAAAACATCCAGGTCTGTCAGTACCTGTCGCCCGCTCCCCTGCCCATCGACGAGCTTCTGGAGACGTTGGGCCTTTTGGAGCACCAGAAGAAGTTTCCCGCCCAGATCTCCGGCGGACAGCAGCAGCGCTGCGCCATCGCCCGGGCCCTGATCAAGAATCCCAAGCTGCTGCTCTGCGACGAGCCCACCGGTGCCCTGGACTCCGTCTCCAGCCGGGAGATCCTGCAGCTTCTGGAGCGGATCAACCAGCGCTACGGCATGACGATTCTGCTGGTGACCCACAACAGCGCCATCCGCCGGATGGCCCACAAGGTACTGCAGATCCGGGACGGCCGAATCGTGGAGGAGACGGAGAACGCGCGCCCAGTTCCCGCCTCTGAACTGGAGGATCTTTGAGATGCAGAGGATCTTGCAACGGAAAATGCTCCGGGAGCTGCGCGCAGGAGCCCTTCGCTACCTGGCGCTGGGGCTGGTCATCGCCTTTGCCATGTATCTGATCGTGAGCCTGATCGGCGCTGCGGACACCGTCATCCTGGGAAGCCGGGCGCATGCGGAGCAGAACCGGCTGGAGGACGGGCAGTTCACGGTGTTCGTCCCCCTGTCCGGCGCTGAGCTGGACAAGCTGACAGCGCTGGGCGTGCAGACAGAGCCCATGTTCTATCTGGATTACGAGCAGGACGGCGAGCGCGTGCTGCGCGTGTTCCGCCTGCGGCAGGAGATCGACCTTGCGGAGCTGGAGGAGGGACTACTGCCCGCCGGGGAGGACGAGATCGCCCTGGAAAAACGCTATTGCGAAGAAAACGGTCTGCATGTGGGCGATCCCATCTCCCTGGCCGGAAGGACACTGACCCTCAGCGGCATCGTGACCTCTCCGGACTACGACACACCCTTCCGCTCCATGGGCGACAGCACCGTGGACAGTGCCAATTTCGGCACCGCCTTTGTGACAGACGCCCTCTACGAGCGTCTGCGGGAGAGCGGCTGCGCCCTGCAGTCGGAGGAGTATCTCTATGCCTACTATCTGCGCGGCAAGCTGGACAGCGCCCAGCTTCGGGAAGCGCTGAAGGAGCTGCGCTTTACCCCGTCTGAGGTAAACGATCCCTTTTTTCAAGACTATTGGTCCGAGACCTGGGGACAGCGGGACAAGCTGCTTCAGGGCGCGGACGAGCTGGCGGATGGGAACCGAGAACTCCGCGAGGGCCTGGACGCGCTGAATGACACATTTACCGGAGACGACCTCGCGCCGGTCCGGCCTTACCTGCCGGAGGAGCTGCTCTCCGCCGTATCGGAACTCCGCGAGGCGGGCAAAGCCCTCGCAGACGGTTCTGACGCGCTGCGCCGCGCGGTCCGGGAGGCGGCGGACAAGTATCTTGCCGAGGACCTTTCCAATCTGCGCAGCTTCGTGACCGCGGAGGACAATCCCCGCATCGGCGGCGCGGCGGATGACGTAATCATCAACAAATATGCAAGCATCGTGGCGGGCGTGATCATCCTGGCGCTGCTGGGCTATGTGATCTCCGTCTTTGTGATCCACACCATCGAGTCCGAGCGAAGCGTGATCGGCACGCTCTATGCCTTGGGCGTGCAGCGGAAAGATCTACTCCGTCATTACCTGACCCTGCCGGTCTGCATCAGCTTCTTCGCCGGCCTGATCGGCACGGTGGTGGGCTACAGCCGCTTTGGCGTGCCCCTGCAGACGGCGGACACCTATGCCTATTTCTCCGTGCCAACCCTGGAAACCGTGATCGAGCTGCCCGTGATCCTCTACGGCGTCATCATGCCGCCGGTGATTGCCGTGCTGGTCAACGCGGTGGTGATCCGCCGCAAGCTCTCCGCGCCTGCACTGCAGATGATCCGGGGCGAGGAAAAACGCCGGGATGTGTCGGAAATCGACCTGAAAAACCTGAGCTTTCTGCGCCGCTTCCAGCTGCGGCAGCTGCTGCGGGAGGGCCGCAGCGCCCTGGGCGTGGTGCTGGGCATTTTCGTGTGCCTGCTTCTGATGATGATCGGCATCAACGCCTATACTCTCTGTCTGCACGTGGGACATGACAACGTAGCGGACACCCGATATGAATACATGTACCTTTATAAATATCCGGAGGCGGAGGTTCCGGCAGGCGGGAGCCCGGCCTATGCCGAGACGCTGAAAAAGGAGGTGCTGGGCTACAATCTGGACGTGACGGTCCTGGGGCTGGACGCGGACAATCCCTATTTTGACGCCCACCCCGAAAAGAGCCAGAGCCGCGTGCAGATCAGCTCCGCCATGGCGCAGAAATACCGGCTGAAACCGGGGCAGCAGCTGGTCCTCTGCGACGCGCAGAACGACCGGAGCTTCGCTTTCACGGTGGAGAGCGTGGTGGAATACGCCCCTGCCTTCTTCGTCTTTATGGACCTGGACTCCATGCGGGAGCTGTTCGGCATGCCGGAGGACTATTACAACGCCGTATTTTCAGACCATGATTTGAATATCGAGCCGGGCAGGCTCTACAGCACAAGCAGCAAGGCAGACGTGGTCAAGGCGGCAGACGTGTTTGTCAATCTGATGTACTCCATGGTCTATACCATGATCCTTGTGTCCTTCATCATCATGGCCATCGTCATGTATCTGATGATGAAGGTGATGCTGGATCGCTCGGCCCAGAGCATCGCTCTCTTCAAGGTCTTCGGCTATCGGAAACGGGAGATCAGCCGGCTGTTTCTGGACGGAAATACGATCCTGATCCTGCTGGGGACCCTTGTCTCGATCCCCCTAGCCAAGGTCATCATGGACGCCATGTATCCCTATCTGGTGTCCAATGTGGCCTGCGCCATCAACCTGCATCTGCCCATCTGGGTCTACATGATCCTGTTTCTTTCCTGCCTCCTGATCTACGCGCTCATCCACGCTGTGCTGGTGCGGCGGATCCGGAAGATCCCGGCAAATGAGATCCTGAAAAACAGAGAGTGAGTATGCCTCACATCGCGCCGAAAAAGGCCGCCGTTGCAGATAGCGACGGCGGCCCTTCTTTGCAGCAGGATCCCTTGGGCAGCGCCGAGGGATTCTGCTTTTACTTTGTTATTTCCAGCTTTCTTTCACAGCAGGCGCAAATGAGCTCCGCGTCGTGGGTGACCACCAGGACCGTGGTGCCCATGTCCCGGAGCTGCTGCAGAAGCCGGGCCGTCTCCATCATATGGGCATGGTCCAGGCCGCTGGTTGGCTCGTCCAGCAGCAGGATCTCCCGACCAGAGGCCAGGGCGCAGGCAATGGCAAGCCGCTGCTTCTGGCCCCCGGACAGGCTCTGGGGATGCCGGTCCAGGAAGTCCTCCAGATCCAGCTGCCGCAGCAGCGCCTTCGCCCGCTCCTGCTCGTTCTGCGTGCCCTTGGGCAGGCTGATGAGGACCTCCTCCAGCACGCTCTCCGTGAAGAGCTGATTGCCCGTGTCCTGCATGACCATGAAGCAGAGCCGCTGCCGCGCTCTGCGGTCATAGCGCCGTCCCCGGTATTCCAGCGTTCCCTTTCCCCGCCGCTCCAGACCGCAGAGGCAGGAGAGAAAGCTTGTCTTTCCCGCACCGTTTTCGCCGGTGATGGCTGTGATCCGTCCGGCGGCAAGGCGCAGCTCCGGCACATCCACCGCCGGGGCTGCAGCGCCCGGATAGCGCAGATAGAGGTCCCGCAGGAGCATGGTCTCGTCATCCGGCTTCACCGTGGGAAGCTGGATCTTCTCCGGCGCTTCCATGGTTGTCCCCCGCAGGCCCATATCGGCAAGATCCTGCGCGCTGAGGGCGTTCTTTTCCGCCCCGCGAAGCTCCCGGACGATGCGTCCATCGCGCAGAATCACCGCCCGGTCGATGAGATCCCAGAGCCAGGCGATGCGGTGCTCCGCGGCCAGGATGGTCTTTCCCTGCTTTTGCCAAAGGCGGATCAGCTCCCGCAGCTCCAGGGTGGAGGCGTAGTCCAGATTGGCCGAGGGCTCGTCCAGCAGGATGACCTGCGTCCCCGCCACGTCCACCGAGGCGCAGGCGATCTTCTGCTTCTCCCCGTCGGAGAGGCGGAAGATGTTCCGATCCATGAGCTTTTCCAAGGAGAAGCGCCCCACAGTGTCGTCCATGCGAGAGAAGATCTCCTCCGCCGGCAGGCCCTGGTTTTCGCAGCCAAAGGCCAGCTCCCCGGTGGTGTCCACATTATAAAACTGGCTGCGGGGGTTCTGAAAGACCGTGCCCACAAGCTTTGCCGTGTCATAGAGCTCCCGTGTCTCGACGTGCTGCCCGTTGAGGCAGATCTCGCCCTCCACCGTGCCGGGATAGAAATGGGGGATCAGGCCGTTGATGAGCCGGAGGATGGTGGTCTTGCCGCAGCCGGAGGGGCCGGTGAGCAGGACAAATTCCCCGGTCTGCACCGTGAGATTCACATTTTTCAGGTTCCTTTCCAGGGCTTGTGCCTCTGAGCCGTAGGAAAAGCTGACATTTTTCAGTTCTACCATAGCTTCACCCCGCAGAGCTCCAGAATCCAGGCCGCAACCACAAGCAGGCAGCCCAGGAGCAGCACCGCGTCCTGGGCCCGGAAGCCGATGCGGCAGATATTGGTCCGGCGCGTGGAACCGCCCAGGCCCCGGGTCAGGGCGGAGGCCGACAGCTCCTCTCCGATGCGCACGGTGGAGGTCATCATGGGCACCAGCTGATACTCCAGCACCTGAGACGCCTTTGCCCCGCCCAGATGGATGCCCCGCATCCGCATGGCGCGGCGGATGGAACGCCACTCCGCGCCGATGGTGGGAAAGAGCCGGAACATCACCGACATAGGGATGGTGATGGCCTGGGGCATTCTCAGATGCTCCATGGCGGAAATGAACTCACTGACGGAGGTAGTGGCGATGAGATACTCGCCCATGACCACCGTCACCACAAAGCGGGTCAGGATCCCGCCGCACATGAGGGCGAGGAAATTCAGCACGCCGGGCAGATACGGCAGCGCAAACAGCAGTCCATAGCCCAGGACCAGCATGGCGATGCCCCGGGCAAAGCGGCCCCATTGCCGCTCCGCAAGCAGCAGCAGAAATGGCAGGGCAGAGAGGGCGGTCTTCAGAGGCTTCATCTGCTCCGCCCCCAGGCCGCCCATGACGAACAACGCCAGCACCAGTACCAAAGCCAGCTTGGTCCGCGGGTCCAGAAAGCTTCGCCGCGCCTCCTGGGACCGTTCCGATGAATAGGCCATCAGGCAAGTCCGGCCTTCACGAAGTGCTTTTTCAGGAGCTTGCGGCCCAGAAGCCCGCCGAGGATGCCGCAGACAAAGCAAGCGACAAGGAGCACCGGGGCCATCCACAGGGGCATCAGCTTCTGCACCGCGTCGATGTAGGCCTGACCGTAGTCCGCCCGCTGGGCAAAGTAGCCCTCATAGTCCGTGAACAGGGGCAGGTAGTTGCCGAAGATCCACATGCTGAACAGACCGTAGGAGAGCACTGCCTTCTTTGCGCTGCGGTAGCGCCCGCTGCGGAAGCAGAGCTCCGCCAGGATGCCCGCAATGGCGCAGGTCAGAAGAGGCCAGGGGCCCATGCCGGTGAGCAGCATGAGAATGCCCATGATCATGGCAAAGATGAAGATCATGCCCGGCTTTTTCACCTTAGTCAGAAACAGCATGAAGGGGATGCCGCCCAGGATGGGCACCAGCACGCTCAGCAGCGGCAGGAAGATGGGGATCATGCCCAGCATGGCCACCGCAAAGAGAATGACGAAGTAGATCGCACCATAGATGCCGACGTTGATGAGATCCCGCCCTTTGAGTCTGGATTCGCTTTTCATTGTGATACCTCCGTTTTTTATGTTCTTACCTTCCAGCTGGCTGCTTCCCGCCGCTGGCCGATGAAATCCCGATACAGCCCCTCCTGTGCCATGAGGCTTTCGTGATCTCCCTGCTGCACGACCTTGCCATGGTCGATGACCAGGATCTGATCTGCATGCTCCACGGTCTTCAGGCGATGGGCGATCATGATGACAGTCTTCTCCGCTGTCAGGGCCTGGATGGCCCGCATCAGCTCGTTCTCGTTCTCCGGGTCCACGTTGGCGGTGGCCTCATCCAGGAAGATCACCGGCGCGTCCTTCAGCATGGCCCGGGCAATGGAGATGCGCTGCTTTTCGCCGCCGGAGAGGCTGGCGCCGCCCTCGCCGATGATCGTGTCATAGCCATCGGGCAGCGCAGAGATGAAGTCGTGGCAGCAGGCCTTCTTCGCCGCGGCCATCACCGTTTCCATGCTGGCCTCCGGCCGGCCGAAGCGGATGTTGTTTGCAATGGTGTCGTGGAAGAGATAGACGTTCTGGAACACGAAGGAGAAGTTTTCCATGAGAGAGTCCATGTCGTAGTCCCGCACGTCATGACCGCCCAGTGTGACCTTGCCCGCGTCCACGTCCCAGAACCGGGCCAGCAGATTCACCAGGGTGGTCTTGCCGCCGCCGGAGGGGCCCACAATGGCTGTGGTGGTCCGCTCCGGGATCCGGACTGAGACAGCATCGATGACCTTCCGTTTCTCATAGGAGAACGAAACCTCCTCCGCATGCAGGTCCCGATGCTCCGGCCGGATGGCCTCGCCGGAGATGTCCATCTGAGGAGAGGCCAGGATTTCCTCTGCCCGCTCCACGCTCACATCCACCACCCGCAGCAGGGCGGAATAGTTGCCCGCCGTCTCCAGGCTTGCGTAGACGATGAAGGCGGAGATCACCATGACGATGGCGGTCAGGGCGTCCATCGTCCCGGCGCAGTAGAAGGCGCAGGAGCACGCCACCATGCTCACACCCGTGAGCTTGGCCAGGAAGCTCTGGATCGTCATGCGGGGGATGAGGGTCATCTCCATGTCTGTGTTGATCTTCACGTTGGCGGCGATGGCGTCGTTCAGCTCCCGGCTCTTCTGCCCGGTCAGGCGGTAGGCCTTCACCTCCGCCATGCCCTGCAGATATTCCAGGACCTTTTCCACCAGCTTTTCATCTGCCTCGATCTTGCGTCCGGCCAGACCGCCCGCCGCCTTCTGCAGAAAGCTGTTGGCAAGCAGGAAGAGGGCAAAGCCCGCCAGAAGGACCAGGGCGATGCGCCAATCGAAGAAGAGGAGCATGACGATGATGAGGGAGGTGGTCAGCAGCCCCTCGCACACCAGCATCACCACCCGGGTGGCCACGTTCTCCAGGTTCTCCATCACATTGGTGGTGACGGAGGTGATCTGCCCCAGAGAGTTCTCGTTGAAATAGCCCATGGGCAGATAACGCATGTGCTCCGCAATCTCCACCCGCTTTCTGGCGCAGGTGTCGTAGCCGGCCTCGGTCTGGAGCATGGTGCTCTTCGCCTTGATAAGGCCCGAGCCCACGATGCTCAGCAGCATGATGCCCAGGCTGAGCAGGATGTCCGATAACTCGACGCTGCCCCGGATCAGGGCCCGCACCATGCAGGCGATGGCCGGGATCTTGAGGGCCTCAAAGATGGCCTGCAGCACGCCCAGGAGAATAGAAGTCCGGAATTTGCGGCGGTTCTCCGGGCCGCAGAATGCAAAAAAGCGCTGAATGATCTTAACCATGGTCCTTCACCTCCATATGCGCGTTCCACATGGTCTCGTACAGGCCGTGGCGGCTGAGCAGCTCCTCATGGGTCCCCGCATCGTCGATCCTGCCGTCCCGGATCACATAGATGCGGTCCGCGTCCATGACGGTGGAAAGCCTGTGGGCAATGACGATCAGGGTCTTGCCCTCGGTAAGCCGGGACACGGAGCGCTGGATCACCGCCTCATTCTCCGGGTCGGTGTAAGCGGTGGCCTCGTCCAGGATCACGATGGGCGCGCCCTTCAGCATGGCCCGGGCGATGGAGATGCGCTGCTTCTCGCCGCCGGAGAGATGTCCGCCGGAGGAGCCCACCAGGGTGTCATAGCCTTTTTCCAGCCCCAGGATGAACTCGTGGCAGCCGGACTGCCGGGCGGCCTCCTCCACCTCTTCGTCCGTGGCGGAGGGTCTGCCGATGCGGATATTCTCCCGCACCGTCATATTGAACAGATAGTTGTCCTGGGAGACGAAGGCGATCCGGTCCGCGTAGACTTGCTGCGGGATGCTCCGGATATCCTGCCCGCCCAGGGTGATGCTGCCCTCCGACACGTCCCAGAGGGAGGCGATGAGCCGGGCAATGGTGCTCTTGCCGCTGCCGCTGGGCCCCACCAGGGCCACGAAGCTGCCCGCCGGGATCTGCATGCTCACGTCGTGGAGGACCTCCGTCTGCTGGTAGGCAAACTTCACATGGTCCAGGGCCAGGTCGTTTCCCTCCGGGGCGCTGCCGGAGGCGGGCCGGACCATCTCCGGCGCGTCCAGAATGGCGCGCACTTCTCCGAAGATGGTGCCCATGGTGCGGAAATCGTCGGAGTAGCTCATCATGGTAATGATCGGCGTGATGAGGCCCACGGAGAGGATGATGATGGTCACAAAGTCCTGGGCGCTGAGAGAGCCGCCTCGGACCAGCAGACCGCCGATGGGCAGGACACTGACCATGGTGGCCGGCATGATGACCATGGCGAAGGTAAAGGGAATGATGCTGGCGCGCATCCAGTCGATGTAGCTGTGGGCCGCCTCATAGGCGTCGCGGACAAAGCGCTCGTAGCTGGATTTGGTCTTGCCGAAGACCTTGATAACCTGGATGCCGCCGATGTACTCCACCGCCGTGTCATTGAGGGCCTTGGTAGCTGTGACAGTGCGCTGATAGAACTTCCCGCTGCCCGCCATCATGAACACATAGCAGAACATGCCTAGAGGCACCGTGGCCAGGGACGCCAGACCCATGCGCCAGTCCAGGGTGAAGATGTAGATCAGGATCACCACGGGGATCAGCAGATTGGCGGTGAACTCCGGCACGATGTGGGCCAGGGTGGTCTCGATGGAGTCGATGCGCTCGATCAGGGTGTTCTTGAGGGCGCCGGAGCTCTGCTCCAGCACCGTGCCCAGGGGCATCCTGGTCAGCTTCTCCATGCATTTCTTGCGGATCTCCCCCAGCACGGCAAAGGTGGCCTTGTGGCTGGTGGCGGTGGACAGGGCGTGGAACAGCACCCGGGCAAGCCAGAGGGCTGCTATCAGCAGGCACCTGGCAAGATAGAAGGAGAACGTCCGCTCTCCCTCCATCAGGCCCCGGACAATGGCGATGACCACGAAGTACGGGGCCACGGAGAAGGCCACGCCGGCAATGGCCAGGACCACACTCAGAACGTACTGTCCCCCGTGGTCTCCCGTCTGTCCCAGCACCCAGGCCATGGGCGACTGGGTTTTCTTCTGTTTTTCCATACACATGCCTCCCGGATGTTCGTTAGTGAACACAAACGCTTCTTCGTTCACTAACCCTCAAAAATGCGCATCGCCTATCCCCCGAGCAGAGGGATAGGCGGTGTTTGAAGAAAACGTTCAGAAGCCCATGAGCTTCTTCCAGCCAGGGAGGAAAAACGCCTCGATGGTGTCCAGGTACCGGAGGGCGTCCTCCCTTGCATAGTTGTGAATCACCGGCTCAAAGAGAGCCGTAGCGTAGCCGGAGAGGAGCAGATGCAGCTCCTTGGGATCGATCTCCCAGACGGCGTAGCCCCGCTCCCGGAGCAGGGGCAGATAGGAAAGGAACTCCTGCTGTCCGGCCTCGGTCAGATCGTGGAGAAAGCTGCCGTAGCGCGTCCCCTGGGACCTTGCCAGAAGCAGATAGTAGTCCTCCATGTGGGGATAGACCACCTGACGCATCATGTCGATCCAGGAGTCATGCCACATGGCGTCCTGCGCCCGGTCCACTTCCTCCACATACCGGGCCACATGTTCCCCCATCCAGATCTGGATCCGCTCCACAGCGGGCGCGACCAGCTGATCGAACAGGTCCTCCTTGTCCCGACAATGGCGATAAAGCCCCGCGGCTGTCAGGCCGCAGCGCTGCCCGATGGCGCGCATGGAGGCCTTCTCAAAGCCCTGAGCGAGGAACTCCTCGCGGGCGGCGCTCATCAATCGGATATGGCTTGCGGTTTTATCCCTGGGCATGGCGGGTTCCTTTCTGTTAGCTTTCGCTAACTGCATGTTAACACGAATGGCTAACGATGTCAAGTGATTTTCGGACGGCCTGCCGCCAGAAATAGCGGCTCAGAAAAGAGGAACTCTGACCCGGACGACGGCGCACAGAGCGGCACTGCGCAGATTGCCTCAGAGGCAAACTGACAGAAAAAGTGGGAAAAGCTTGCCTTTTCTCCGCCCATCTGTTATGATGTTAGCAATCGCTAACAAAGAAGTGATCTCATGCTTTTACTGGATCGGACGCTGCTGAAAATGACGGGCGGGCTCAAGCGCTACATCTTTGGCATCGTCCTTTTGCATGTGCTGGTCCTGCTGGGGACGGTCTGGTTCGCGGACGCGGTCTCCGGCTTTCTGGGGGATCTGTTCGATCCGCAGATGACCGGCGCGCAGCTGCGCGGCGCCATCGGCTCGGCGGCTGTCTCCGCCCTGGTGATGCTGGTGGGTCAGGTGCTCATCGGCGAGGCGGAGTTTCTCTGCAACGCCCGGGCGCGGACCAATCTGCGGGAGAAGATCCTGGACAAGATCTTCCAGCTGGACGTGGGCCGGATCGAGCAGCTGGGCGCCGCCAACGCGGTGAACCTGGCGGCCAGCGGCGTGGAGTCCATGCAGAGCTACTACAGCCGCTATCTGCCCAGCCTGATCTACTGCTTCGTGGGCCCGGTGTATATGTTTCTGCGGCTCTATCGGGTGTCCGTCCCCGTGGCGGTGCTCCTGGGCGTGGTGACCATCTGCATCCTGCCTCTGAACAATCTGTTCCGCAGCGTCATCGAGAAGCTGAAATCCGGCTACTGGAACGGCCTGCATGACCTGACGGCCAACTATCTGGAGGGTCTGCGGGGCATGACCACCCTGATTCTCTTCAACCGCGACGAGCAGCGCACATCGGAGCTGAAGGACCTTGCCTACCGCTTCTACTCCAACATCATGGACGTGATGAAGATCAACTTCGCCTCCTTTCTTATGAACTACGGCCTGATCTATTCCTCCATTGTGGCAGCGGTGCTCATCGCCTGCGTCCAACTGGGAAGGGGCGATCTGAGCCTGCGCTCCGCGCTGCTGGTGCTGATGCTGTCCTTCTCCTTCTTCTCCTCCGTCCGGGAGCTGAGCATGGCGGGCCACTACGCTCTGAACGGCGTTGCGGCTGCCCAGAAGGTATCGGACCTGCTGGAGATGGACGTCTCCGTACCCTATGAGGCCCCCAAGGCTGCCCCGGAGCGGCAGGAGAAGGGCATCACCCTGGACCATGTGCGCTTTGCCTACTCCGGCCGCAATCCGGTGCTGCAGGACGTTTCCATGCGCATCGAGGAGGGCAAGGTCACAGCCATCGTGGGCCCCTCCGGCTGCGGCAAGAGCACCGTGGCGGCGCTTCTTATGCGCTTTCTGGAGCCGGAACAGGGCAGGCTCTATCTGGACGGACGGCCCTATCACGAGTATCACAGAGCGGAGCTGCGCAAGCGGGTCATCATGGTGCCCCAGCGGGTGGGCATCTTCACCGGCACCGTCCGGGAGAACCTGCTCATGGCAGATCCCAAGGCCACAGATGCGGAGCTCTGGAGCGTCTGCGCCGCCGTGGGTCTGGAGAGCTGGCTCAGAACCTGTCCCCAGGGGCTGGACGCCCCGGTGGGCAACGCAGGTGCAAGGCTCTCCGGCGGACAGCGGCAGAAAATCGGCATTGCCCGGGCACTTCTGAGCCGGGCGGAGTACATTCTCTTTGACGAGGCCACCTCCTCCGTGGATATGGAGAGTGAGGCGGACATCTGGCGCTGCATCCGGGAGCTGTCCCAGAGCCACACGGTCATCATCATCTCCCACCGTCTGTCCACCATCCGCTCCGCGGACCGAATCTACGTCCTCTCTGCCGGAAGTGTGGCCGGCACGGGCCGGCATGCGGAGCTGCTCGCCGCCTGTCCTCTGTATGAGAGCATGGTGGCCGAGCAGGAGATCCTGGAAAAAATGGGCGAGGAGGTGCAGCATCATGGCAAATAAACGGAAAACCAGCCTGTTTGCCTTCTCTAAACGGCTGTTTCACATTGCCTCCGCGGTAAAGGGCAAGCTCTTTGTCTCCACCCTGGCAAGCATCCTGGGCAACATCGCCCAGATGGGTCTGGTGGGCTTCGGCGCAGCCTTCATTCTCTCCACCGCCGGGCTGCTGCGCGGCTCCCGCATCCTCTATGCCCTGCTCATGGCTCTCTCCGCCGCCATCATCATTGCCGGGCGCTATGTGGAGGGCGTCATCTCCCACGCAGGCGCCTACCGGCTTCTGGCCGATCTGCGGGTGGAGATGTTCCAGCATGTGCGCAGGCTCTCCCCTGCCCGCCTGGTGGACCGGAGCTCCGGCGACCTGCTGGCCGCCGCCATCGGGGACATTGAGACCCTGGAGTTCTTCTTCGCCCACACCATCGGTCCCCTGTTTACCGTAGTCCTGCTCCCTCTCATCACCCTGATTCTGGCCTGCTCCGTGGACGGGCTCTATGCTCTGGTGCTGCTGCCGGTGTATCTCATCATCTCCGTGATCCTGCCCGCCATCTCCCTGAAATCCGGCCGCAAGATCGGCCAGGCCTACCGGAAGCAGGTCGCGGAGTACCAGTCCCTGACCCTGGAGAGCATCTACAGCCTTCGGGATATTCAGATCTTCGGCCACGCCGATGCGCGGCGGCAGCTTCTTTCAGAAAAGAACCGGCAGATCAACCGGACCAACCACATCCAGACCCTCCACCGGCAGCTGGTCACCAGCGCCCCCACCTTCTTCATCTACCTTGCCCGTATTCTGGTCATCGCCGTGGCAAGCGTCCTGGCGGTGAAGAGTCCCTATCAGGCCACGGGCGTGGTGCTGCTGTCCTATGTGGTCTCCGCCTCCTTCTCCTCCACCCAGTCCCTGACCATGGTGATCTCCAACCTCATCGAGACCTTTGCCGCTGCTGAGCGGATCTTCGCCGTGCAGGACGCGGAGCCGGAGGTGCGGGAGGCGCCGGACGCGAAAGTCATGGAGAAAGTGGAGGAAATACGTCTGGACGAGCTGAGCTTCTCCTACGGGCCCCAGTTCCCGGAGCTGCTTCACAACGTGGACCTGACCATCCACTCCGGCGACAAGATCGGCATTATGGGCGAGAGCGGCATCGGCAAGTCCACCGTGATCCGACTGCTCCTGCGCTTCTGGGAACCCACCGGAGGCGCGGTGCGGGTAAACGGGGAGGATCTGCGGCATTTCAGCCTGGAATCCCTCCACCGCCGTGTGGCCCTGCTGGAGCAGGACACCTTCCTCTTTGACGCCACCATTGCGGACAACATCGCCCTGGGAAAGCCCGATGCCACCCGGGAGGAGATCGTCCAGGCGGCCAAAACGGCCTGCATCCACGATTTCATCCTGACCCTGCCCGAGGGCTACGAGACCCGGATGGGCGAGATGGCGGACCGCCTCTCCGGCGGCGAGCGGCAGCGCATCGGCATCGCCCGCACGGTGCTCATGGAGCCGGACGTGTTGATCCTGGATGAGCCCACCAGCAGCCTGGACGTGCTCAACGAGCGCTCCTTCCTGAAGATGCTCCATGAGAGCTACGCGGAGAAGACGGTCATCATCGTCTCCCACCGCATGTCCACCCTCTCCGGCTGCAATCGCCTCTTCCGGCTGGAAAACGGCAGACTGGAGGAGCTGTAAGCGCATAAACAGGGCGGCACGATTCTTCGTGCCGCCCTGTTATTTTACTCTTCGGTTTCCGCACTTCTTTCCCGGGCTTTGAAGGCGATCCGCACGATCTTCATCTTCACAAGGCTGTCGCAGAAACGGATCATCAGCTTGTGGAAGGGGCCGACGCTGTGATAGATATCCCGGTAGCCACGCATGTAGCTTCTGGCCGCGACGGAAGCAAAGCGCTCGCTCCACCCCGTGAGCGCGCTCTCGTCCTCCAGGGAGAAGAAGGCATCCACGTCGGTGATCCCGGCCTCCTTCAGCCAGGTCTTCCGCATCAGCTTCGCGCCCCGCGCGTTGCAGCTGTCGAAGGCCAGCACTCCTCCGGGAAAGCGCTCTGCCATGGCGCAGAAGAGTCTTTGGACCTCTGCGCTTCGGAAATAGTAGAAAACCCCCGCGGCGAAGAAAACCGCTCCCTCCGATGCGTCGATCCGGTCCATCCAGGTCAGATCGTTCAGATCGCAGGCCAGATTCTGCTCCCGCTCCCCCGACGGAAGCAGGTCATTGCGGACCCGGATCACATCCGGCAGGTCGATGTTGTAGCCTCTGCACTGCCCATTGTCCACCTTGGAAAAGGTATCGTCCAGGCCGCAGCCCAGGTTGACCACCGCCGCCTTCGGGTGCTGCTTCAGATAGCTTTCCACCTCGCAGCGGAGGTCATACTGCCGCTGGGCCACCTCCAGCGCGCCGAACAGGCCCGCCGCCGATTCCATCTTCTTTCGCTTCTCCGCAAAATCATAGTCCAGGCTGTCGCAGATCCGCTTGGCCTCCGGATCGGAGAACAGCTCCGGAAACCGCTCTGAGCACACCAGCCGCCCGAAGAGGGGGATGACCAGGGTCTCCTGAACGGTGTTCTTTTCAATGTGATACTTCATATCTTTCACCTCTTGTGATCATCAAAGCCGCAAAGCAGCCTCTATTCATAACAGTCCCTGCATCCGGAAAAACGGCCTGCTTATCAGTCCTTTATTGTAGTTAGCTATATCTAACTTTTTCTATTATACAGTATCCTCGCAGGAAAAGCAATTGGAAACCCTCGGTTTCAGATCAATTGGGACCTCGAGCATCCCTCATGGACGCAGAAACGCCTCTGAACCAGATAGGCTCAGAGGCGCTCAAATATGCTCTCAGATCTTTGCAGCAGGCGCTGCCTGCGGATCCTGTGAACGATTTCCCTTGTATTTTCTGTCATACAACAGTGCGGCGAGCAGCACTACAAAGCACGATCCGGCATTATGAACGAGCGCTCCTGTGGTTGGCGTCAGAATGCCGAGAACGGACAGCGTTACCGCCACAAAGTTGATGCACATCGAAAGCGTGATGGCGCCTTTGATGGTCTTTACCGTGGTATTGGAGAGCCATTTCAGATAGGGAACCTTGGAAACATCATCGGTCATCAGGGCCACGTCCGCGGCTTCTACCGCAATGTCGCTGCCCATGGCGCCCATCGCCACGCCCACATCGGCGGTTTTCAGCGCCGGGGCGTCGTTGACGCCGTCTCCGATCATGCAGACCTTGCCGTTTTTCATCATTTCCGCGATATTCTCCACCTTGTTCTCCGGCAGCAGCTCTGCGCGGATATCCGTGATGCCGACCTGTGCGGCAAAATACTCCGCTGCCTTTCGGTTGTCTCCCGTGAGAAGAACAGCCTTCGTTCCCATCTGCGCAAGCTCTTTCACCATGGCGGCGCCTTCCGGACGAAGGGTATCGGACAGAGCAACAATCCCGATCACGTTGTTTTCACAGCTCACAATGACCGATGCTTTTCCGGCCTCTCTCAGCTTTCCAAGCGCCTCTGACGAAGCACGGTCCATGCTCACACGGTTCTCCGCCAGGTACTTTTCGTTGCCCAGAAGATAGTGCTTGCCGCCAATCTCGGCACAGATGCCCTTCCCTGCTTCCATTTTGAAGTTTGCGATTTCGCAGAGGGGGATCCCCTCGCTTTTGGCCTTTTCAGTAATCGCTTTCCCCAACGGGTGTTCGCTTCGGCTTTCGGCAGACGCGGCGAGGCGCAGAAGCTCCGCTTCGCTGATCTCCGCAGTGGGAACAAGATCGCTGACCTCCAGCCGTCCGTAGGTAAGGGTCCCGGTCTTATCAAAGGCGACGGTATCCACCTTGCCCATCTTTTCCAACGCCTCGCCGGATTTGATGATCACGCCGTGCTTGGTAGCCTGACCGATGGCGCCCATGATGGCCGTGGGTGTTGCCAGTACAAGGGCACAGGGACAGAAGACCACCAGGACGGTCACCGCCCGCACAATATCTTTTGTAACGAGCCAGGCGATCATGGCAATGAGCAGGGCTACAGGTACAAGCCAGCTTGCCCATTTGTCTGCAATCCGCTGGGTGGGCGCCTGATTGTTGTCCGCATCCTCCACCATCCGAATCAGTTTTTGCAGAGAGCTGTCCTCGCCCACCTTTGTGGCCTTGATATCGATGGAACCGAAGCGATTCTGCGTGCCGCTGTACACCTCGTCGCCCATGACCTTATCCACAGGAAGGCTCTCTCCGGTCAAGACCGACTGATCGACGGAAGTTTCGCCCTCCGTGATGACGCCGTCCACGGGGATCGTTTCCCCCGGCAGGATGCGGAGAATATCGCCCTTTTGTATTTCCGCGGCCGGAACGACGATTTCCTTCCCATTCCGGATCACGCGGCCGGTCTCCGGCGCCAGGGCAATCAGTTTTTTGAGTCCCTTTCGTGCCCGAGCCGTGGTCATGTCCTCCAGAAGCGCGCCGATTTCCATGATAAAGGCAACCTCACCGGCGGCAAAGAGATCCCCGATCAGGATCGCTGCAATCATTGCCATGGAAATAAGCAGGGCAGATGAGATCTTGCTGATGCCCTTGTTGTAGATCACCCTCCAGACGGCAAGGTACAGCAGCGGAATCCCACAGATCACGACGCACACCCATGCCAGATACTCTCCGGCGGGAACACCTGCTCTCGGCAGGATGAAGGACGCCAACAAAAAGACGCCTCCGACGATTGTCATCGGCCATCCGGCCAGGAAATCGTTGATCTTCTTGATCATATGAAAATGCCTCCTTGACAAGCCGCATATAAAACGGTATAATCAGCTCGATATCAAACACATTGTTCGATTATGATTATACTGTTCGGTGAAACCTGCTACAAGAAGCAATTCGGCTCAGAAGTTCATTACCGAACTTTTTGAGGAAAATGTCCGGGAGGTTATGATGGATCGACGTCAGAAAAAAACAAGGAAGGCCGTGTTTGAAGCGTTTACAAGCCTTCTCGAAAAAAAGTCGTACTCCAATCTATCGGTTCAGGAGATTATCGATGCGGCGAATATCGGACGCAGCACGTTTTATGCCCACTTCGAGACGAAAGACGAGCTGCTGCGCGCCCTCTGTACGGAGATATTTGAGCATGTGTTCTCCGATGATCTGCATGAGGAAGAAACCCATGATTTTTCATCCGGAAAGAAAGATCTCGAAAGTGAGATTACCCACGTGCTGTACCATCTGAATGACAGCCGCCCGTACATCAAGAGCATCCTCTCCTGTGAAAGCGGAGAGATGTTTATGAAATACTTTAAGGAATACCTGGTGGAGCTGTTCTCGGAGGAAATTGAGAAGCATCGCTCCGATGTGCCGCAGGAATATATGCTGAATCATATGGTTTGCGATTTTGCGGAGACCGTGCGCTGGTGGATGAAGCATGAGCAGTATTCCGCGGAAGAGATCAGCCACTTCTTTTTCTCGACCACGCCCTTTTAGCAAAAAAGCAGCCTCCGCCATTTCGTGGAGGCTGCCGATCCTGTGGTACATCGCCCGCACCCAGTTTCGTACCATTCCGCCCACGGTGGGGTATTCCCTCGCCGAGCGGGGCAGGACGCTGATCCCTGCGCTGGAGTCGGTCAACAAGTGGGCAGAGGATCCAATGAAGTAAATAGTCTTGCGTATTAAACAACAGCCATCGGCATTTGTTCTGCCAATGGCTGTTGTTTATCTCGCTTATCTGTGTCATCAAGGGTATTTTCTCATTCTATAATCACCTGCCGCACAAGATACCATTCAAGATCGTCATTCCTTTTATGAAAAAAGGGGCTGACTCTGTAGAATTGCATCCACAAAGTCAGCCCATATATTTATGGTGCTAATTCGATATCATCCGTATGTCGAGAAATCAAACTTTACTTTTTAAGAACGCAATCATCCTGTCAAAGGCGTCTTTTGCCACCTCGTTTACACGTTCCGAAGCAACAAAGCAATGCTGCATCTGAAGATTTCGCTCTGCCAGAGGATCAACTAATTCGTGTTCTACGTTTGCACCAGTCAATGCAGCGTCCATTTCCCGCATATCCACATAATACTCACTGCCCAGCAAGAATGCATCAGGATAGTTCGAATCGACCCACGGGATGTTGTTGTATGTTTGCTTTTCCTCACGACCCAGGAAGATAGATCCTTTTACATAGTTTCCTACAAGGACTTTGGTCCCTAAAGAAAACTTATCATAAACGAGAGGCGCATCATCGAGCACGACTGCCTTGACCTGCTCCGGTTTCAGCACAGGTGATATGCCCAGGGCCGCAGCATAATCCGGATTGGTAATAATACTTCCCAGCTGACTTGTCATAATCGCTCCTGCGGACGAACCCATGATCACCACCCGATCCATGTCCAGATGATATTCATCAGCGTGACCCATCAAAAACTGAAAGGCTTCGTTGGCCTGAATCAGCGGAGCCGGAAAATGATATTCCGGAACCAGCACGTAATCAACGTTTACAAGGTTGAATCCTTCTGCACAGATATCGTCCAACAATGCGGTCGCATCACTTTCAGCAAGAGGATCCCCGACACTCTTGCTGCCGCCGAAGAATCCGCCGCCATGAAAATAAATAAGAGTAGGTCTTGATGCTTCCCTGTTTTCATCCGGGTAGGTAATGTCCAGAAAACTGTTCGGATAGTTTTCAGAATACCTAAGCTCGGTAATGATGTACTGACCATTATCCTTCACGCCTTCCATCGGCTCGCCAAGGGGCTCAAAAGAATTCATGGTGTTTACCGTACCCGCCGATAGTTTCTGGATTGCGCCAACGATGATCTGCGTGTGCGTCATGAGAATCAAAGCAGCTATCACCGGAACAGCCAGTAAGATCGCGAGAACGATCAGTAACGTGTGTTTCTTTTTCCCTGCTTTTCTGCTCATTTGTTCTTCTCCACATCCTGCCAGTTGCTGTTATGAAGGATCTCCGCGTTTTCACCGACAAAGACCGCAGCCGCCTCCTCGTCTCCGCAGAGCTGCCACAGCATCCATGCTGTCATGCAGCCGTCACTCCGGGCAAGCATGTCCTCATGCTCTGCGCCTGTCGCTCTTGCACGGACCTTCAGCACATCATCACTGATCGTTTCATAATTCTCAACGAGGGAAGCAAGCGGTGCGACTCCGGCGAATTCCTTGGTGATATCAGCAACGCCCTTATCATCTGTCGCTCCGGTTCCTGCCACCATAAAATACGGAATCCTGATTTTGGAAACATCATAGTTCCATCCCATATTTCCGGCAAGGAACGGATAGGCTGCACTCCCGGTAAAGATCGTTTTATACGCTGTGCCATTATCGTACATCGTTACAGCGGCTAAGGCTCCGGCTCCGCCCTGTGAGAATCCCACGATCCCGAAGTTCTCTGTGTCCAGCCTGCCGTTTAATGGATGATCCTGCGGCAGATTCAAAAGATAATCGAGCATGATGGACGTTGTTTCACCGGTTCCCGCCTGCGGATCTTCATTTCCGACCACGATAAAACCCCACGACGCAAGACGCTTAAACCAAGGTTCATATTTGACTGCAGGTGTCCCGCTGGCATTCACGGCGACGATCACAGGATACTTTCTATCGTTGCTTGCCAGTTCCGAAGGATACCAGAAGCGCACCTTTTTGATCGTCTCATTCTCTGATGGATCATCGAAAGAGGAAACTTCATACTTGCCGAGCTGTGAATACTTCTGCTCAAGGGGTGCGGAAGAAGAGAACTCTGTATAATAATCCTCTTTGACGGAAGTCTTCTTTGCCTCTATCAAGCCTTTGATTACCAGTGCAGCCACTGCAGCTGCTATGACGAAAAGAATCACTCCGATGATTTTCAAAACCTTTTGCATGATGACCTCCTTGACAAGTCGTTGAAACAACTGTATCATAAAATCAGTGACGATACAAGTGTTACAGCAAAATGATACATCGGAGGGAGGTTTGTTTCATCGAATGAACATGAACAATGAACAGAAAAACACCTATGTGAAAAAGCAGATTACCGCCGCACTTCTTGAACTCCTGAAAGAAAAGCCTCTCTCAGATATCTCCGTCAGCGAGCTAACTAATCATGCCGAAATAGGTCGTGTTTCCTTCTATCGGAATTATCAGAGCAAAGAGGATATCCTGAAAGAAGAATCGGATCGACTCATCAAGGAATGGGGCAGACTGTATGAATCAAATCCGGAATCAGCACCGGAAACCTTGTTCCCATCGTTGTTTGATTTCTACCGGGATCACAGGGATTTCTATACCACGCTCTACAATGCCGGCATGTCCTCCATTATGATGGAAACGATCATCGGCACCATTCAGATCACGCCTGAAATGCAAAATCTTGAGGCCTACATGAAATCCTTTTGGGCCTACGGCATATATGGGTGGATGCTCGAATGGATCAAACGTGGTATGCAGGAGAGCGGAAAGGAACTGAGTGCTCTCTTTTCACTTGCTCGTCAGAATTAAAGAATAATCCTTACATTTTCGGGAAGACCTCTTAGAAAAGATTTTTCAGCGGAAACGAAAAAAGCGGCTTTCGGGAGAATACATCTCGCAAAAGCCGCCTGAAATATTGGGTGTCGACAGTTCCAGTCCTCCGGGCAAATCACACCGTTTTGGTTGCATAATATGTCCTGTACGCCCAAGGAAGAAACTTGATCAACGATTACACTCGATCAGGATCGCGGGCTCTTTCCATTCCTCAAAATCACGCAAATCTACCACCGTGTTCTGACCTCTGGGTGCCCAAAAGCGAAATGTTGTAATCGCATAAAAATCGGTATCTTCCCCGCTTTCTAGTTCCTCTCTGTTATCACAATAGGATGCCAGAATGCAAAATGGAACATCGCTGTAGTCACGTTCCAGCGCTTCTTTCCACGCTTTTAGAATTGCGATTGTTCCTTTGAGTATGTCTTGAACCCCAACTTCTGAATCCGTTTCCAAACTTTCTTCATTGCCATCCCATTCAATTCTGGATAAATCTTCTTGTGAAATACCATGCCGGTCTATATTCCAGAAATGTGCTACACCCCAATATGGTCTTCCGGTCTTATCCTTCTTTTCCCAGATTGGATAGGAATCATCTGGCATAATGGCACCGGTATCTATATCTTTCAAAAGAGCTGCCATGCTTTTATTCATGCGCATTGTGAGAACCCCGCTTTCACCGCTCACGCCAACAACATTCACCAAGCTCAATCCCTGGCTCGTGAATCCTTGGAAAATGAAAAACCCGCCCAGAAAGATATCCAGGCGGTTTTTATGGTTGCGGGAGGAGGACTTGAACCTCCGACCTCCGGGTTATGAGCCCGACGAGCTACCAACTGCTCTACCCCGCGATATGCAGTGCACTCCTGAGTGCTTATATAGGATACCACTCCGGGCCCGATTTGTCAAGACCTTTTGGCCCACGATTTGTGCGCCTCGGGCGGACAATGGCTAAAAACGGGGCCCCTGCGGAATCGCAGGGGCCCCGAAACGCTTCCAGGGGACGATTAATACATGCCGCCGCCCTGAGCAGCCGCTGCGGCAGCAGCCGCGGCATCCGCTGCGGGATCGGGCTTGTCGGTGACAATGGCCTCGGTGGTCAGGACGCAGGAGCAGATGGAAGCAGCGTTCTCAAGTGCGGTGCGGGTGACCTTGGTGGGATCCACGATACCGGCGGGGATCATATCGCAGTAGGTCTCGGTGTAGGCGTCGTAGCCATAGCCGACCTTGCCGGAGTTGCAGATCTTATCAAAGACGATGGAGCCGTCCACACCGGCGTTCTCGGCGATCTGGCGGACAGGAGCCTCCAGGGCCTTGGCGATGATCTGGGCGCCGGTCTTCTCGTCGCCGGACAGCTCAGCAACCAGCTTCTCAACTGCGGGGATGGCGTTGACATAGGCAGTGCCGCCGCCGGCCACGATGCCTTCCTCAACGGCCGCGCGGGTCGCGTTCAGAGCATCCTCCACGCGGAGCTTGAGCTCCTTCATGGCAACCTCGGTCTGGGCGCCGACGCGGATGACGGCCACGCCGCCGGACAGCTTCGCCATGCGCTCGTTCAGCTTCTCCTTGTCGTAATCGGAGGTGGTGATCTCCAGAGAGGCCTTGATCTCGTTGATACGGCCGCGGATGGCTTCCTTGGAGCCGACGCCGTCCACGATCAGGGTGTTCTCCTTGTCGACCTTGACCTGGCGAGCCTGGCCCAGATCCTCCAGGGTGGTCTCCTTGAGATCCATGCCCAGATCCGCAGAGATGACATTGCCGCCGGTGAGTGCCGCGATATCCTTCAGCATCTCCTTGCGGCGATCGCCAAAGCCGGGAGCCTTGACAGCGACGCAGGTGAAGGTGCCGCGCAGCTTGTTCACCAGGATGGTGGACAGGGCGTCGCCCTCCACGTCCTCCGCGATGACCAGCAGCTTCTTGCCGACCTTCACGATCTGCTCCAGCAGGGGCAGCAGCTCCTGGATGGAGCTGATCTTCTTATCGGTGATCAGGATATAGGGATCGTCCAGGATGGCTTCCATCTTGTCGGTATCGGTGATCATATAGGGGCTCAGGTAGCCGCGGTCGAACTGCATGCCCTCGACCACGTCGAGCACGGTCTCGGCGGTCTTGGACTCTTCGATGGTGATAACGCCGGTGGTGGAGACCTTCTCCATGGCGTCGGCGATCATCTTGCCCACGGACTCGTCGCCGGAGGAGACGGTACCGACTCTTGCGATGTCAGCGCTGCCGGAGATGACCTTGCTGTCAGCCTTGATGGCTTCCACAGCGGCCTTGACAGCCTTGTCGATGCCCTTGCGCATGACCATGGGGTTGGCGCCGGCAGTGACGTTCTTCAGGCCTTCGCGGATGATGGCCTGGGCCAGCAGGGTAGCGGTGGTGGTGCCGTCGCCGGCGATGTCGTTGGTCTTGGTGGCAACTTCGCGGACCAGCTGAGCGCCCATGTTCTCATAGGGGTCTTCCAGGATGATTTCCTTGGCGATGGTGACGCCGTCATTGGTGACCATGGGGCCGCCGTACTTCTTGTCCAGGACCACGTTGCGGCCCTTGGGGCCCAGGGTGACCTTGACGGTATTGGCAAGCTGGTCGATACCAGCCTGCAGAGCGGTTCTGGCTTCAGAACCGAAAGCAATCAGTTTAGACATTGTTTGTTACCTCCTCTTATTCCACGATGGCCAGAATATCAGACTGACGGACGATGGTGTACTCCTGCTCGTCCAGCTTCAGCTCGGTGCCAGCATACTTGGCAACGATAACCTTCTGGCCAACCTTCACGGTCATCTTCACTTCCACGCCGTCCACCAGGCCGCCGGGGCCAACTGCGACGACTTCCGCCACGTCAGGCTTTTCCTTGCTTGCGGTGGAAAGGATGATGCCGGATTTGGTGGTCTCTTCCACTGCGGCTGCCTTCAGGACAACCTTATCAGACAGGGGAATCAGTTTCATAATGGGTTTCCTCCAATTCTATGACGGCCAAATGCCTGTCAGGATTTACTGGTTTTAGCACTCAATACCCCCGAGTGCTAACACGTATACTATAAAGCACATTGGGGCTTTGCGCAAGTGCAAAAGTGATGGTTTTTCCATGGTTCATGAGAGAATCATCGCACCATGCCTGATCTGCGCTTCACTTTCTTTTGTTCTCTCTGTTTTTCTCTTGTTTGCTTAAAAATGCTATTTGTTCTCCGGCTCACAGGAGAGACCCCCTGGATAGAAGAAGCGGATCGCCCCGGGGACCACCTGGAAGCTGGCGTCCTGGCTCATCACGAGCTCCCCATCCATATTGATGGGTTCCTCCTCCCGGCAGACGATGTGCACCCGCTTTGCCCTGCGGTATGTAATCAGGTCCGGCGCGGAGGCAAAGCCGCCCTTGGCGTAGCTTCCGATGACTTTGAGGACCGTCAGGCGGCCCACGCCCCGGACCAGAAGCACATCCAGCCAGCCGTCATCCAGCTTTGCCACGGGCACGGGATAGAAGGTGCCGCCGTAGTGCCGGCCGTTAGCGATGCAAATCAGGGTCTTTTCCCCGTCAAAGCATTCCCCGTCCACCTCCACCTGATAGGGCCGGTGGATTCCCCGGACCGTATTCACCGCGGCGGAAATGAGATATGCGCCTGTGCCGGTCACCAGGGGCAGGCGCTTGTAGCGGGAGGCCTGGGTGCCGATGCGGGCGTCGTAGCCCATGGAGCAGATGTTGATGGAGTACTTGTCGCCGCACTGGATCAGATCCAGGACCTTCTCCTCCGTCTGCTGAAACCGGGCAAGGTCAAAGAAGGCCTTCGGATCGGAAAAGCACTTGATGAAATCGTTGCCGCTGCCGCCGGGATAGTGGGTCACAGCCGCGTTGGAAAAGCCGGCCGCGCCGTTGACCACCTCGTTGAGGGTGCCGTCGCCGCCGCAGGCATAGAGGCGCACCTCCTCCCCGCTCTGACAGGCCGCCCGGGCCAGGGCCGCGCAGTCCCCCGGGCCGCTGGAAACCAGCACCTCCGCGTCGGGGAAAACCTGGGCTGCCTGTTGCCGGACCTCCTGGGTCCGATCCCGCTTGCCCGCCGCGGGGTTTACGATGAATATCTGACGCATGGCCGCGCCTCCTTTGCTATTCCTTTCGGATCTCCGCCAGCCAGTCCTCCGCCTGCTGCCTGGTCCGGAAGATGATGGCCCGCTTTTCCGGGTACTGCGCAAGCAGAGCGTACACCCTGGGGCGATTCTCCGTTTCATAGTCCTGCACCAGCTGCACCAGCTCCGGATCCAGGGCATCCTCGACCCAGGGCATATCGTCCCGGGGCTTGCCCACCCGCTCCGTGATGCCCTGCATGCAGGTCTCTTTGTCGTAGTCCAGGAAGATGACCGTATCGCAGGCGCGGATGCGCGTCTCGTAGGTCCGGCTGTAGTTTCCGTCCAGGATCCAACAAGGCCCGCACATAATCGTTTCCAGTTCCCGGTCAAACGCCTCCCGGGAGATGTGGGTCCTGTCCGGCCGCCACCAGATATTGTCCAGATGGGTCAGGGGAAGACCCGTGCAGGTCTGGAGCTTCTTTGCGAAGCTGCTCTTCCCGCTGCCGGGGCAGCCCAGGACCAGAATCCGGCTGCCAAGCAGACACTCGCGCTGAATCCAGCGGTCCAGAAACGCCATCTGGGCCGGGGTGTGGAACCAGTGCTCCCCGTCCTCCAGGACCGTCAGACTGGCGCTGATCCGCTCCGAGAAGGCCCGGATGGTCTCCAGGGCTTGCAGCTGGTCCTGCCCGCCATACAAAATGGCCGTGGGCACGCTCCAGCGGACTGGGTGCTCCCGCACCCAGCAGAGGTAGTCCCAGGACAGGCTCTCTCCGAAGGCTGTCTCAATGACGTGCTGTTCCCGGAGCTGCTCCTCGGTTTCTCCGGCCCAGCCCAGCATGTCCAGGATCAGCCGCTCCATATCCGCGATGGGCGAGATAAAGAACGCTTTTGCAATGTCCCGGCCCTCCAGGGCACACATGGCAAAGTATGCGCCGATGCTGTTGGCCGCAAGAAAGACCTTCTCATGCGCCGCCCGAAAGCGATCAAAGAAAGCGGGAAACTCCGCCTGGGCCTCCCAAGGCGTTGCGGACCGGTAATCAAAGCCCGCCACGTCCCAGTCCGGAAACAGGGGCCGGTAGTGCTCCGCCTCGTCCGCAGAGCCGTTTTTGCCGTGAAGATAGATCAGTCCGTTTTTCATATCCGCTTACAGATACATATAATAATTACACTGGATCATGCCGTTGTAGAGCTTGCGCTTCTTGTCCGCCCGGCGGCCATAGTAGCGTTCAAACTCCGGCTCGGAGGAGATGATGTACTGCTTCCAGCCGCTTAATCCCTGCATCCGCTTTCCGAAGCGCTCATAGAGCTTCTGGGCCTGGCGCTGCTCCAGCATCCGCTCTCCGTAGGGCGGGTTGCAGACCAGGATCCCCGTTTCCCCGGGCAGGTCCCGAGTGCAGGCATCCGCGTCGGCAAAGTGGATCTGGCCCTCTAGCCCCGCCTTCCTCGCGTTGGAGATGGCGATGGACAGGCTCTTGGGATCTGAGTCGCTGGCAAAGATCCGATACTCCCCGTGATACTCCCGGTCCCGGGCTTCCTCCACCGCGTCCTTCCAGGCGCTGGCCGGGACAAAGTCCCACTCCTTGGCCGCAAAGCTCCGGTTCAGCCCCGGCGCACGGTTCCGGGCGATGAGGGCCGCCTCAATGGCAATGGTGCCGCTGCCGCAGAAGGGGTCCAGGAAGGTCTCCTTGCCCCGATACCGAGCCAGGGTCACCAGGCCCGCCGCCAGGGTCTCCCGCAGGGGCGCGTCGTTGCCCACAGCCCGGTAGCCCCGCTTGTGGAGTCCCGCGCCGGAGGAATCCAGGTAGATCTCCGCCACATCCTTCATAATGGAGAACTGGATCTGATACTTGGCCCCGCTCTCCGGCAGCCAGCCCAGGCCGTAGGCCTTGCCCAGCCGCTCCGCCGCCGCCTTCTTGATGATGGCCTGGCAATCGGGGATCGAGTGGAGGACCGAGTTCAGGCTGTGACCCTTCACGGGGAAGGCCCCGTTTTTGGGGATAAACTCCTCCAGGGGCAGAGCACGGACCCCCTGAAACAGCTCCTCAAAGCTGCGGGCTTCGAAGCGGCCCAGACGGAGCAGGACGCGCTCTCCTGTCCGAAGGCGTAAATTTGCCCGCGCCAGGTCCGAAATTCCGCCAGTGAAGAGCACTCGTCCGTTTTCCACGGACACAGAGGGCATCTGGAGGCGTTTCAGCTCGTCTCCGGCCAAAGATTCCAGTCCAAACAGACAGGGAACCGAAAAAGTCAATTCGTCCATTCTTTTCAAACCTTCTCAAATGATCTCGAAGGATATTATACGGAATACCAGGCAAAATAGCAAGAAAATTGTGATCTTTTTCATTTCAATCAGGCCACTTGCAAGTTGTTTGCAATCGTGGTAAACTGAAACCATCAAGAACCGGTTCGCAAAAAGGAGGTATCGTCATGGATTTTCTCTCCAGCGTCATCGGACAGGGTGCACCTTATGCAATCATCTGGATCGCAGCCCTGATCCTCTTCCTGCTGGTGGAGGCCGCCACGGTGGGCCTTGTGTCCCTGTGGTTTGCAGGCGGCTCTCTGGCCGCCCTGATCACCGCGCTCTGCGGCGGGCCGTTCTGGCTGCAGGTCGTGCTCTTCCTGCTGGTCTCCGCCGGACTGCTGGCTGCCCTGCGCCCCTTCGTGCGGCGCTTCGTCACCCCCAGGAAGGTTCGCACCAACGCGGACCGGGTGGTGGATCAGGAGGCTCTGGTCACAGAGCGCATTGATCCCCTGTCCGGCACCGGCGCCGTCAAGGTAGGCGGCGTGGAATGGACCGCCCGCGCGTCGGGTGGAACCGTCATCGAGGCGGGCACCCTGGTCAAGGTGCTGCGCATCGAGGGCGCAAAGGTCACCGTCACGCCTGTAGAACAGGCAAAGTAAAAAAGGAGGAATCATCATGTGGATCGCAATCGCCGTTATTATCATCCTGCTCCTGGCAATCATCATCAAGAACATTCAGATCGTCCAGCAGTCCCGGGCCTATGTGGTGGAGCGTCTCGGTGCCTTCTCCACTGTCTGGGAAGTGGGCCTGCATTTCAAGCTCCCCTTCATTGAGCGCGTGGTCAAGAAGGTCAGCCTGAAGGAACAGGTGCTGGACTTCCAGCCCCAGAGCGTGATCACCAAGGATAACGTCACCATGCAGATCGACACCGTGGTGTATCTGCAGATCACGGATCCCAAGCTCTATACCTACGGTGTGGAGCACCCCATGAGCGCCATTGAGAACCTGACCGCAACCACCCTGCGTAACCTCATCGGCGAGATGGATCTGGACCAGTCCCTCACCAGCCGCGACACCATCAACTCCCGCATGCGCATCATCCTGGACGAGGCCACAGACCCCTGGGGCATCAAGGTCAACCGTGTGGAGCTGAAGAACATCATCCCGCCCAGAGAGATCCAGGACGCCATGGAGAAGCAGATGAAGGCGGAGCGCGAGCGCCGCGAGTCCATCCTCCAGGCAGAGGGCACCAAGCAGTCCGCCATCCTGGTGGCCGAAGGCGAGAAGCAGTCCGCCGTGCTGCGGGCCGAGGCCGTCCGGGAGGCCAAGATCCGGGAGGCCGAAGGCGAGGCCGAGGCCATCATGAAGGTCCAGTCCGCTCTGGCCGATTCCCTGCGGCTTCTGAACGAGGCCTGCCCCAACGATCAGGTCATCAAGCTCAAGGCCCTGGAGGCCATGCAGAAGGTGGCCGACGGCAAGGCGACCAAGATCATCATCCCCTCTGAGATTCAGGGTCTGGCCGGCCTGGCAGCCTCCCTGAAGGAGTTCACCAAAGAGTAAACCCAGCGTTTCAAGGGCCTTGCGCAATGCGCAAGGCCCTTTTCTTTGCAGAATTGCCCTGGCAGAAAAACATCCGCCCGCCTGGCGGGCGGCCTCTCCCATGTGGGCATCGCCTACTGCTTCTCGCGGGCACATCAAACATGTCATACGATCTGCCAGCTGCCATCCGATGTTCTCTTCAGTTTTTCCGCTTTTATGGCTTCCCCCTTGAGGGGAAGCTGTCGCGACAGTGACGGATGAGGTGCTTCCCCTCCGTTGCTTTCCACCTCATCCGCCCCAGTTTGCGAACTGGAGCACCTTCCCCTCAAGGGGAAGGCTTTTTTCACTCACTCTTTTTATTTCTCCTCGTCGCTTTCGCTCTTTTGAACCACTCGCGAAGCGAGTGGTTTTCGGCTTACAAAAAAGAGGAGCAAGCAAAAGCTTGCTCCTCTTTGGATCTCTTTGGGGAATTACTGAGCCAGGAAGGCGTCCAGCTGCGCCTGAGCAGCGGCGATATAATCGTCCACGCCGGCGGTCTGCAGCTTGGCCAGATAATCGTT